>Ga0102593_1002176_pt1 | contig 15811 bp, 12 predicted proteins | sample AraplaCol_mMS_r2_2_FD_76862 | JGI IMG/M metagenome (GOLD analysis project Ga0102593, IMG submission 76862) | Arabidopsis root microbial communities from North Carolina, USA - plate scrape MF_Col_mMS_r2 (SPADES assembly) (version 2) | ecosystem: Host-associated > Plants > Roots > Endosphere...
GGTCGAACGAGCCGCAGTCCGCGAAGTGCGCCTTGTCGGCCTTCGCCCAGCCGCCGAAGGCCTGGTCGATGGTCACCAGCGTCAGCTTGGGAAACTGCTTGTCGTACTTGGCCTTGGCCTTCTCCGAGGTCGGGCGGTAGAAGTTGCGGCCTGCAATGTCCTGGCCTTCGTCGGAATACAGGTACTTGAGGTATTCCTCGGCCACGGCGCGCGTGCCCTTCTTGTCGACCACCTTGTCGACCACTGCCACCGTGGGCTCGGCCAGGATGGAAATGGACGGCACCACGATCTCGAACTTCTCGGCGCCGAATTCCTTCAGCGCCAGGAAGGCTTCGTTCTCCCAGGCCAGCAGCACGTCGCCCACGCCACGCTGCACGAAGGTAATGGTCGAGCCGCGCGCGCCGGTGTCGAGCACCGGAACGTTCTTGAACAGGCTGCCGATGTACTCCTTGGCCTTGGCTTCGCTACCGTACTTGCGCTTGGCAAACTCCCAGGCGGCCAGGTAGTTCCAGCGGGCGCCGCCGGATGTCTTGGGGTTGGGCGTGATCACCTGCACGCCGGGCTTGACGAGGTCGTCCCAATCCTTCAGGCCCTTGGGGTTGCCCTTCTTCACCAGGAACACGATGGTCGAGGTGTAGGGGGCGGAATTCTGCGGCAGGCGCTTTTGCCAATCGGCCTTGACCACGCCGCCGTGTTTGACCAGCGCGTCGATGTCGCCGCCCAGCGCCAGCGTGGCCACGTCGGCATCGATGCCGTCGATGATCGACCGGGCCTGCTTGCCCGAGCCGCCGTGCGACTGCTTGATGGTCACGTCCTGGCCGGTCTTGGCCTTCCAGTATTTGGCGAACGCGCGGTTGTAGTCGACATACAGCTCGCGCGTCGGGTCGTAAGACACGTTGAGCAGCGTCACCGGGCCCGCGCCCTGCGCAAACGACGGCAATGCCGTCAGGGCCATGGCACCGGCCACGCCGGCCCCCAGGGAAAGCTTGATAAAGTCGCGGCGAAGGCTCATGGTGTCTGGCTCAAAAAGGCATATCAATGAAGCTACGTATTCTGAATACGACATATAGAAACTGGAACAACCGAGTTCTCAGTTCTAAATAGCAAAATCAACTAAGCAACCGCTTTCCCCACCAGAGGCATCAAAAAATGGCACGCATGGTTCAGTGCATCAAGCTCGGCAAAGAGGCCGAAGGGCTCGACTTCCCGCCCTATCCCGGGGAACTGGGCAAGCGCCTGTGGGAGAACGTCAGCAAGGAAGCGTGGGCCGCCTGGCTCAAGCAGCAGACAATGCTGGTCAATGAAAACCGGCTGAATCTGGCCGATCTGCGCGCCCGCCAGTATCTGGCCCGCCAGATGGAAAAGCACTTCTTCGGCGAAGGCGCCGACGTCGCCCAGGGCTACGTTCCCCCTTCGAACTGAGCCCGTCTTGGCCGCCGAGCCCGTCGCCTGGCGCGCCGACGGCGTGCCCTACAGCGAGCGCTTCGACGACATCTACCACACCGAAACCGGGGCGCTGGCGCAATCGCGCCACGTGTTCCTGGGTGGCTGCGGCCTGCCTGAAGCCTGGGCGGGACGGCCGCAATGGCGGATTCTCGAAACTGGATTCGGCCTGGGGCTCAATTTCCTGACAAGTTGGCAGGCTTGGCGTGCGGACGCCAACCGGCCGAGGCTGCTGCATTTCGTTTCGGTAGAGGCGCACCCGGTCGGTCCTGAAGACCTCTTGCGCGCTGCCAAGGCCTATCCGGAGCTGGCGTCGCTGGCCGGGGAACTGGCGGCGCAGTGGCACGGGCTGCTGCCGGGCTCTCACCGGCTGGCCTTCGATGAGGGCCGGGTCTTGCTCACGCTGTGCATCGGCGATGTGCAGGCCATGCTGCGCGCGCAGCGCTTCGATGCGGACAGCATCTTCCTCGATGGCTTCAGCCCGCAGCAGAACCCCGCCATGTGGTCGCCCGACACGCTCAAAGCCGTCTCGCGCTTTGCACGCCAGGGCACGGGCCTGGCCACCTGGACCTATGCGCGTCCGGTGCGCGATGCGCTTTCGCAGAACGGCTTTCAGCTCGAAAGGCGCGAGGGCCAGCCGCCCAAGCGCGACTGCCTCGCCGGCGTGTTCGCGCCTGCCTGGACCGTGCGACGCCGCGGCCTGGCGCCCGAGCACGTCGAAAAGCCCGGGCGCTGCACGGTCATCGGTGCCGGGCTGGCCGGCGCGGCCGTGGCTGCGAGCCTGGCAAGGCGCGGATGGCAGGTGACGGTGCTCGATGCGGCCGATCGCCCTGCCGCCGGCGCCTCGGGGCTGCCGGTCGGCGTGATGGCGCCGCATGCCTCGCCCGACGATGCCCTGCTGTCGCGGCTCACGCGCGCGGGCATTCGCGCCACCTGGTCCGAACTGGAACGTCTACTGCAAGAGGGCCGCGACTGGCGTGCCGACGGCGTGCTGGAGCGCCGGCCCGACGGCGACACGCGGGTGCCTGCCGGATGGAGCGACAGCGGCCCCAACGAATCTTGGCCTGCCAGCGCCGCGCAATTGGCCAAGACCGGACTGCCGGCCGACGCGCCCGCGCTCTGGCATGCCCGGGCGGGCTGGGTGCGTCCTTCGCGCTTGATCGGGGCGTGGCTGCGCGAGCCGGGCATCGAGTTTCGCGGCAATGCCGCGGTCGCGCGCCTGGCTTACGGTGCGGCGGGGTGGCAGCTGTTCGACGATGCTGGCCGGCTGCTGGCCGAAGCCGATCGCGTGGTCGTTGCCGCGGGCTACCAATCAGGCCGCTTCGCGCCCGCGCTTCCGCTGCAGCCGGTGCGCGGCCAAGTCGCGTGGGGCCGCATGACGGACGAATACGCCTTGCCAGCCACGCCCCTCAACGGCGACGGCCACCTGATCGCTCACGTGCCCGAGACCGAAGGCGCCCTGCTCTGGCTCGCCGGTGCCACCTTCGACCGGGACAGCACCGATCTCGCGCCGAACGATGCCGACGCCACCGCAAACCGCGAGCGATTGAAGCGGCTGCATCCCGCCGCAGCCGCTGCGTTGGATGAAAGCTTCGATCGCGGCGAGGTCAAGGCCTGGGTCGGCGTGCGCTGCGCCTCGGGCGACCGCCGCCCGCTGGTCGGCCCGTTGGGCGAGGTCGGGCTCTGGGCATGCACCGCGCTTGGCTCGCGCGGGCTCAGCTTCGCGGCCCTGTGTGCGGAGCTGCTGGCTGCGCAATGGCATGGGGAACCGCTGCCGCTGCCCGCCAACCTGGCGAAAGCGCTGGGCACGCCGCGTACAAAGGCATAGCCGCATATTTATCGGCATTCCGCGGCATCTGCCCAACCGTAGCAACCGCGGCCGACGCCAACACGTGAGAATGCTCCGCATGGCCATCCAATACGACATCACGCACACCACCGTCTACCGCTACAAGAAACCGGTGACCTTCGGGCTGCACCGCGTCATGTTCCGGCCGCGCGACAGCCACGACCTGCGGGTGCTGGCCACCGACCTGCAGGTGAGCCCGCAGTCGTTCACGCGGCTGATCCAGGACCCGCACTCGAACTCTGTCGCGCTGGTGCAGCCCATGGGCGAGGCGACGGAGCTGCGCATCGTGTGCTCCTTCACCATCGAACACGTGCCGGCGCAGCAGGACCAGCTCGCGCTCGACCCGGCGGCCGAGTTCCTGCCCTTTGCTTATACGGTCCAGGAGCGCCTCGACCTGGAGCATTACCTGCGGCCGCACCATGACGACGATGCGGGCGGAACCCTGATCCGCTGGGCCCACCAGTTCCTGCACACCGACCAGCCCAACAGCACGCGCGAAGTGCTCGCGCGCATGAACGCGCACATTGGCCAGAGCCTCGAATACAAGGCGCGCGACGAGGAAGGCACGCAGACGCCGCTTCAGACGCTGGCGCTCGGCAGCGGCAGTTGCCGCGACTACGCGCTCTTGATGATGGAAGCCGCGCGGCGCCTGGGCATTGCCACCCGCTTTGTCTCCGGCTACCTCTACGACGCCGCACTCGACCGCGCGGCCCAGGCGCCCGGCGAATCGATGACCGGCGCCGGCACCACGCATGCCTGGCTGCAAGCCTACCTGCCGGGCATCGGCTGGCTCGCCTTCGACCCCACCAACAACCTGATGGGCAGCGGCCAGCTGATCCGCGTCGGCGTCACGCGCGATCCGGCGCAGGCCGCGCCGATCTCCGGCAGCTGGTACGGCGATGCCGAGGCCTATGACGGCCTCGAAGCCACGGTGGTGGTGACGCGCCGCAAGGAAGGCTGAAGCCCTCGCGCTGAAGTGTCGCGCGGGGTGTCGCGCGGGTGTCGCGCGGGTGTCGCGCATGCGATAGCAGCTACGGGAAAGCCCGGCTCGGCGCTCTCGGGCAACGCCCCTACGCTGCCCCGCGGTTCAGCGAAATAGCACGGTCGTTCTCTACGGTCGGGCGAGGTCCGCTGTGCCGGGCTTCTTCCCAACACCAAGAAAACGGAGAGAGACACCTCATGCATTCAGCGCGCCTGACATTTCTTGCCCTCGCAGCCAGCCTTGCCGTCGCATCCTGCGGCGGCGGAGGCGGCGGCGGAAACGGTTTTGCCTTCACGCCACTGCCTCCGGCGCCGGCTCCTGCTCCGCCGGCACCGCCCCCTCCTCCTCCCCCGCCTGAAGAAACCCGACTGCAGGACAGCCGCAATTCATTCGCGCCCGCCGATCCTGCGGCCACCACTTTCGCGGCGCTCGCAGCCGATGCCGGCGACAGCGTCGACAACGCCACCACCAGCCGCTGGGCCGGCATGCTCGGCGGCGCGCAGTACCACGTCGAGGTGCCCGCCAACTGGAACGGCAAGCTCGTGATGTACGCGCACGGCTATGCCGGCGACGTCAACCTGCTGAAGGTGAACGAACCGTCCATCCGCCGCTACCTGATCCAGAACGGCTACGCCTGGGCCGCCTCGAGCTACAGCAAGAATTTCTACGACGTGCGCGCGGGCGTGGAAGACACCAATGCGCTGGCCCTGCAGTTCAACGCCATTGCCAAGGCCAACGGCCGCGAGCTCGCCGCGCCGTCGAAGGTCTACATCACGGGCCATTCGATGGGCGGCCACATCACGGCAGCGGCCATCGAGGACGAGGCCTACGCCACGGCCAACCACAAGATGAAGTACCACGGCGCGGTTCCGATGTGCGGCGTGGTCGGCGACACCGAGCTGTTCGACTATTTCTCGGGTGCGCAGATCGCCGCGCAGGCACTGGCGGGGCTGCCCAAGTACCCGACCGTCAACTGGTCGGACATCAAGGCGCAGGTCACCAGCACGCTGTACACCGCCTTCCCGGGCACGCCGACCGCCACTGGCCTCAAGTTCGGCTCAGTGGTGAAGAACCTCACCGGGGGTGAACGGCCGATGTTCGACCTCGGCTTCACGCAGGGCGGCTCGTTCGCGGCGGTGTGGGGCGTGTTCGGCAGCGACGGCACGGTCAACGGCATCCTGAACAGGAGCACGCTCGACACCAACCGCTTCACCTACACCATCGACAGCGACGTGCCGGGGACCACGGCACTGAACGCCTCAGTGCTCAAGCTCACCGCGGCGGCCGACGCCAACCGCCTGCGCACCGACGGCCTGCGATGGATCCCCAAGGCCAACGGCGAATTCAAGATTCCGGTGGTCACGCTGCACACGCTGGGCGACCTCTACGTGCCTTTCAGCATGGAGCAAATCTACAATCAGCGCGTCGCCGCCAAGGGCAACGGCGACTGGCTGGTGCAGCGCGCGGTCCGCGGCATCTCGCATTGCGACTTCACGCTGGCCGAGCAGGTCGAGGCCTTCGACGCGATGGTCAAGTGGGAGCGCGATGGCGTGAAGCCGGCGGGCGACGACGTGATGACCGCGGCCACGGTGGCGGACCCGGCCTATGGTTGCACCTTCACGCGGCCGCTGGGCACGGTCGACGAAGGCCCCACCAGCAAGGCGACACGCCCGGGCGCAGCCGCCGCACGCCCCTGCCCGCCCTGAGCAGTGATCGGCATGTGATCAGCGCGCGGGCGGCCGATTCAGCCCGCCCGCCCGTTGAGCTCTTGTAGCATCGCTCCACCCTCAGGCAACCACGGGCGCTGCACGATGACCGCGACATTCAGGATTTCCGAAGATGACTATGTCGACGCCATGAAGCTCTACGCGCGGTGGCCGCGCCGGGCGCGATGGATAACGGTCGCCATCGCCGTGCTGCTCGTGCTGGGCTCACTCCTCGGCACGCGGCAGATCCAGTCGAGCGCGCTCGGCGGCCTGATCGGCGGCGCGAGCGTTCTGCTGGCCATGCGCTTGCTGGTCATGCCGATGACCGCCCGCCGGCACTATCGCAAGTACAAGTCGATCCGCGAAGAGTTTTCAGCAGAGCTGATGGACGACGCACTGCGCCTACGTGCCCCCCACGGCGAGAGCCGGGTGGTCTGGGCGAACGTGCTCAAGTGGCGCCAGAACGATCGCTTCGTGCTCCTCTACCTGATGCCGCGCCTCTTTCATGTGCTGCCCAAGTCGGTGGCCACGCAAGGCTTCGATCTGCCGGGACTCATCGAACGGCTGAACCAGCACGTGGGTCCCGAAGGCTGAGACTCTTTCGCTGCGACCAAGAAGCAGGAAGCAGGGATACGCGGCATTGACGGCCGTTGAAAACGGCGGCAATGTCACAGTCATCGGCTTGGCACCCAAGGTGCCTTGAAGGATGACGCATGAGACTCCTCGCACTCGCCGCCGGCACGCTGGTGGCCGCAGCCCTGGCCTGGCACGCCGCGCCCTCGTTCGCCGAGCCGGCGCGCCGCGTGCCCCCGCCCAGGTTCGACGTGATGACGCCGCCGACCGCGATATACGAAACCGCCGTGTTCGCCGGCGGCTGCTTCTGGGGCGTGCAAGGCATATTCCAGCGCGTCAAGGGCGTGAACATCGCCTTGTCAGGCTATGCCGGCGGCGACGCGAAGACCGCGCGCTATGAACAGGTGGGCTCCGGCCGCACCGGCCATGCCGAATCGGTGCGCATCGTCTACGACCCGCAGAAGATCAGCTACGGCAAGCTGCTGCAGATCTTTTTTTCGGTGGCGCACGACCCGACCGAGCTGAACCGGCAGGGGCCGGACACGGGCCCTCAATACCGTTCCACCGTTTTTGCCGAGAACATCGAGCAGGCCCGCGTGGCAAGGGACTACATCGCGCAGCTGAACCAGGCCAAGGTCTTCGGCAAGCCATTGGCCACCACCATCGAAATGTCGAAGCCCTTCTATGCGGCCGAGGCCTATCACCAGGACTTTCTCACGCGCAATCCGAAGTACGGCTACATCGTGATCCACGACATGCCGAAGCTCGAGAACCTCAAGAAACTGTTTCCGGAGAGCTATCGGGCGACGCCCGTTCTGGTGAACCCGGCAAAAAGCGGGTGAATAGGAGCGGGTGAATTTCAGGCGCCTGTCGGCGCATCCGTCGTCGCATCGTAGTTGCCGCGGCGTGCCGCCTGGTTGCACCGCGCGCGGTGCACGAGCGCCTTCTGCGCCGCTCCCACATTGGCGCGGTCGCCCTTCCAGGCATCCAGTGCCGGCTGCTGGACGGCGCGCGAATATGAAAACGCCAGTGCCCAGGGCAGCCGCGACTTGAATCTCTGGTTCATTGCATTCAGCCGGGCGGACGCGAGCTGCGCCGATTGGCCACCCGAGAGAAATGCGATTCCCGGCACTGCGGCAGGCACGGTGCGCAGCAGGCACGCCACCGTGGCATCGGCCACTTCTTCCACGCTCTCCTGCTGCGGACAGGCTTGCCCGGGCAGCACCATGTTCGGCTTCAGCAGCATGCCTTCAAGCAGCACGCCCTGCAGCCGAAGCTGGGAAAACACTGCGTGCAGCGTCTCCTCCGTGATCTCCGCGCAGCGCGCCATCGAATGGTCGCCCTCCATCAGCACCTCGGGCTCGACGATGGGCACGAGTCCCGCCTCCTGGCACAAGGCTGCATAGCGCGCCAGCGCATGGGCATTGACCTCGATGCAGGCGCGGGTGGGCAGACCGGCGCCCGGCGTGATGACGCCGCGCCATTTGGCAAAGCGCGCGCCCATGCCAGCGTATTCGGCCAAGCGCTCGCGGAGGCCGTCCAGGCCTTCGGTGACCGTCTCGCCCGGATGGCCTGCTAGCGGCTTCGCGCCGGTGTCGACCTTGATGCCGGGAATGATGCCCATGGCGTCCAACGCCGAGACGAACGACGCGCCCGTGCTGGTTTGCTGCCGGATGGTTTCGTCGAAGAGGATCGCGCCGCTGATGCATGCGCCCAAGCCCGGCGCGGTGACGATCAGCTCGCGCCAATCGCGCCGCGCGTCCTCGGTCAGCGGAATGCCCAGTTTGGCGAAGCGCTTGTGGCAGGTGGCATTGCTCTCGTCCATCGCGAGCAAGCCCTTGTCCGCGGCGACCAGCGCCTGTGCGGTATCGATCAGTGCCTGTGCAGTCATGATGATGTGACCCTCACTTGCAGCGATCGTACGCCCCTGCCCCGCCTCCGGCTAGATCACGTTCTTTTCGACCAGCGGCCGGTTCTCCAGGATCCGCGCGAACGAAAGCGGCGACAGGTCGAGGCCGCGGTATTCGCCATAGCGAATGAGCTCGGCCACGCCGCGCCCCACCGCCGGGCACTGCTGCAGGCCGTGCCCCGAGAAGCCGTTGGCAAAATACATGTTCTCGCAGTTTGGATGCAGACCGAGGATCGCGTTGTGATCGAACAGGTTCATCTCGTAGTAGCCGGCCCACGCACCTGTCATGCGAATGGCTTCGAAGGCGGGCACGCGCTTGCCCAAGGCGGGCCAGATGAAATCGTCGAACACGCGGTAGTCGACTTCGAGCGGCGCATCGTCGCGGTCCCGGTCCTGGGGCGGCGAAAAGCCACAGATGAAGCGGCGCCCCTCGGGCCGAAACCAGATGCCCGACGTATCGATGACCAACGGACAGCCCGGCAGAGTTTCGGGGCACGAGAAGCTGAACACCATGCGGCGCCGGCCGCGGACCGGCAGGTCGACACCGGCCCAGCCCGCCACCTTGGCCGCCCACGCACCAGCGGCATTGACCACCAGGTCGGCCTGCAGCACGTTGCCAATGTCGAGCTCGACGCCCGTCACGCGGCGCCCGCTGCACTGCAGGCCAGTCGCCTTTGCCTGCACGTAGAGCGCCCCCTGCGAGATGGCCTTCTTGCGAAAGGCTTGCAACAGGCTGTAGCCGTCGTACCAGCCCTCGCCTGAAAGGCCCAGCGATGCCAGCGCGATTTCCTCGGTCGACATCCACGGAAAGCGCGCCTGCAACTCGTCGGGCGCCATCAGGAGCACGTCGACCCCATGGGCTTTTTGCAGGGCGTGGTTCTCGCGCAGCACTCCGACGCCGTCCGTGGGCGCCAGGTACAGGTAGCCGGGCTCGACCAGGCCGATGTCGGGCACGTTATCGCCCACGCGCAGCGTTTCGCCGAGGGCGCGAAAGAACTCGATGCCGTACAGCGACATCTGGATGTTGATGGCGGTGGAGAACTGCTGCCTGATCGAACTGGCCGACAGGGTCGACGACGCCTGCGTGTACGAGAAGTCGCGCTCGACCACGGTGACCTCGAACGGTTCCTCCAGAGGATCCCGGTTCAGGAAATAGGCGATGGCGGAGCCGATGGCGCCGCCGCCGATGATCACCACACGACGCATGAAATACCTTTCTTGCTGTTCGCCAACGGGCCCATTGTCCCAAGCGCCGCGAAAAATCGCGAGCCCCGCAACGCAGAATAGCAACGATGAGAAAAGACATTCCCAACCTGGGTGCGCTGCAGGCCTTCGAGGCCTCGGCACGGCTGGGGAGTTTCACCCGTGCAGCGGCTGAATTGGCCCTCACGCAGAGCGCCGTCGGCCGCCAGGTGGCTTCGCTGGAGCAGCGGCTGGGGGTGCCGCTGTTCTCGCGCGTTCGCCGGCGCCTCACCCTCACCGACACGGGGCGCGAATATGCCGCGCGCATCCGCCGCCACCTCGACCAGATCCGCCGCGACACGCTGGAAATCAGCGCCGGCCACGACATGGGTTTTGTGCTCGAAGTGGCCGTGGTACCCACGTTTGCCACGCAATGGCTCATTCCGCGGCTGCCCGATTTCAGCCGAAAGCATCCAAATATCACGGTCAACCTCTCGGCGCGGTCGCAGCCCTTCTCGTTCCAGGAGAACGCCTACGACGCTGCCATCTATTTCGGCGACCAGTTCTGGCCCAACACCCAGGGTGGGCTGATCTTTTCCGAGGGCGAAATGGTGCCGGTCTGCAGCCCCGCGTTCCGCGATGCCAATGGCCCGTGGGATGAATCGGCCTTCGAACGCTGCCGCCACGTGCACCTGGGCACGCGCGCGCACGCCTGGCGCGACTGGTATGCGCAGCAAGGCTGGGACTACACCGTGCACGCCTCGCGCGGGCCGCGCTACGAGCTCTTCACCATGGTGACGGCCGCGGCCGCGGCCGGCATGGGCGTCGGCCTTGCGCCTCGCATCCTGATCGAACGCGAATTGCGAACCGGCGAACTCGTGATTCCGATCGACCGCCACCTGGACGTGCGCCAGGGCTACTACTTCGCCCACCCCGAAGGCCGGCCGGCTTCCGGGGCGCTGGAGCATTTCAAGCGCTGGGTGCTCGGGCTCACGCCCGGTTGACAGGACTGTCTTAGGGTTCGATTGCGGCCGCTGCTGGCCTGCAACTTGCTCCTTCGATTAAAAATGACAGAAAATTTTCTTTTTTGTCTTATATTTGTAAACCCATTTTCATCCAGCGCCCCTTTTCGGGTGCACGACCCCACGCATGAGCACCAACGTCGACAACACGAGCACCACCGTGGCCCAGCGCATTGCGCAGGCGCTGCCGCGGCTCACGCGCTCGCATCGCCAGGTCGCTGACTTCGTGCTGGAGCATCCGCTGCAGGTTGCGACCCTGCCCATCGACGAGCTCGCAGCGGCCGTCGGCGTGTCGGTGGCCACGGCCAACCGCTTTGCACGGGCGCTGGACTTCGACGGCTACGCGACTTTCCGGGCTGAGCTCGTGCGCGGGTTCGAATCGCTGGTGGCGCCGGTGGAGCGCCTGCGTGGCAATCTCGAACGTCCGACCACCGTCGCCGAGGTGTTCGCTACCGCACTCGACGAAAGCCGCCGCAACATCGAAGCCACGCGCCAGTCGCTGGACTACGCCGCCTGCGAGGCCGCGGTACAGCGCATCGGCAAGGCACGCTCCATCTACATTGCCGGCTTCGGCGCCAGCGCGTGGCTGGCCGGGCTGCTGCAGCACGGGCTGGACGGCAGCTGCAGCGACGTGCGGATGCTCTCCAGCGTCAGTGGCGTCACGCACGCGGCGCGCTCGCTGATGCACGCCGGGCCGCAGGACCTGTTCATCGGCCTGACCTTTCCTCGCTACCTCACGGACACGGTGGCGCTGGCCCAGATCGCCAAGGGCCAGGGCTGCGCGGTGCTGGCGCTGACGGATCGCCCGAGTTCGCCGCTGGCGCCGCTGGCGGACGTGGCGCTCTATTGCCAGACCGAAACCAACTATCGACCGAACTGCGAGACCAGCGTGCTGGCATTGATCGAGGCGCTGACCAGCGCGGTGTCACTGCGCGCGCCCCGCGCGGTCCAGTCCGCGAGCCGCATCCTGCAGGCCGTGCGGCCCTGGCTGCATGGCGGGCAAGGCCTGCCGCGGGTCGATGCCGCCACACAACCCGCCGGCGCGGCCATCACGGCCGACGCCCGCAAGACAAGGAAAAAAGCTACCCGATGAAGAAAGTCACGCCCGTCATTGCCATTCACGGCGGCGCCGGAACCATCAGCTCCGCAACGACCGGTGCAGCCCAGGCCAAGGCCTATCACGATGCCTTGCGAAGCATCGTGCTGGCCGCTCAGGCGCTGCTGCGGAAGGGCGCATCCGCACTCGACGCCACCTGCCTCGCGGTCGAGATGCTCGAGGACTGCCCGCTCTTCAACGCGGGCCATGGTTCGGTCTTCACGCATGACGAAACCCATGAGCTCGATGCCTCTGTGATGGACGGTGCCACCCTCGCGGCGGGAGCGATTGCCGGCGTCTGCCACATTCGCCGCCCGGTGCGCGCCGCGCGCGCCGTGCTCGACGATGGCGCCCATGTGCTGCTCGCCGGAACGGGTGCCGAAGCCTTTGCCCGCGAGCACGGGCTCGAAATGGTAGAGCCCTTTTTCTTTTCGACCGAGGCGCGCCGCCAACAGCTCTACCGCGTGCGGGACACCGGCCGCGTGGTCACCGACCACGAAGGCGCGGCCATGACGCCGCCGCTCGACGAAGACAAGAAGCTGGGCACCGTGGGCGCGGTGGCGCTCGACATGCACGGCCATCTGGCCGCGGCCACGTCGACCGGCGGCATGACCAACAAGCGCGTCGGCCGCATCGGCGACACCCCGCTGATCGGCGCCGGCACCTATGCCGACGACCGCACCGCCGCCGTCTCTTGCACCGGCAGCGGCGAGATGTTCATCCGCGTGGCAGCAGCCTACGACGTTTGCGCCCGCATGGCCTACGGCGGCGCCACGCTCGAAGCGGCCGCGAATGCGGTCGTGCAGCAGTCGCTGCCGGCCATCGGCGGCACGGGCGGGCTGATTGCCGTCGATCGCCACGGCAACCTGAGCCTCGCCTTCAACTCCGAAGGCATGTACCGCGGCCACGCGCGCGGCGACGAAGCGCCGGTCACGGCCATCTTCGCCTGAGCCCCTCCTTTCCTCGCACCCCCATGTCCACCCCTGCCCTCGCCCTGCCGGACGGCCGCGTCCTCGCCGTCGACGACCTCACCGTGCGCTTCTCGACCTCCGAGCGCACCGTCGATGCGGTCAAGAATCTTTCGTTCCACGTCGACCATGGCGAAACGCTCGCGGTGGTGGGCGAATCGGGTTCGGGCAAGTCGGTCACATCGCTCGCGCTGATGCGGCTGGTCGAGCATGGCGGCGGCCGCCTCCTCGGCGGAAGCATGGCGTTCCGCCGTCGCAACGGCGAAGTGCTGGACCTGGCGCAGGCCCGCGACACCACGATGCGCGGCATTCGCGGCGCGGACATCGCGATGATCTTCCAGGAGCCGATGACGTCGCTCAACCCGGTGTTCACGGCCGGCGACCAGATTGCCGAGGCCATCCGCATTCACCAGGGCAAGAGCAATGCCGCCGCGCGCGCCGAGGCGTTGCGCATGCTGGAGCTGGTGCGCATTCCCGAAGCGCGCAACGTGCTCGACCGCTTTCCGCACCAGCTCTCGGGGGGCATGCGCCAGCGCGTGATGATTGCGATGGCGCTTTCGTGCAAGCCGCAGCTGCTGATTGCCGACGAACCCACCACCGCACTCGACGTGACCATCCAGGCGCAGATCCTCCAACTGATCCGCGAACTGCAGAAGGAAATGCGCATGGGGGTGCTCTTCATCACGCACGACATGGGCGTGGTGGCCGAGATTGCCGACCGCGTGCTGGTGATGTACCGCGGCGACAAGGTGGAGGCCGGGAGTTCCGATAGCGTGTTCGCCGCGCCGCAGCATCCCTACACCAAGGCACTGCTGTCGGCGGTGCCCAAGCTCGGCGCCATGCAGGGCACCGACCTGCCCGCCAAGTTCGAGCTGCTGCGCACCGAAGGCAGCCCCGATACCGTGCCGGGCACCAACACCACGCCGCAAACCACGGTTCGCTCAGATGCCGGCCCGATCCTGCGGGTGCGCGACCTGGTGACGCGCTTCGACGTGCGCAGCGGCCTCTTCGGCCGCGTGAAGCGCCGCGTGCATGCAGTCGAGAAAATCAGCTTCGACCTGTACCCCGGCGAAACGCTGGCGCTGGTCGGCGAATCGGGCTGCGGCAAGTCGACCACCGGCCGCTCGCTGCTGCGCCTGGTCGAAAGCCAGAGCGGCGCGATCGAGTTCGGTGGAAAGAACATCCGCGAGCTGCCTACGCGCGAGCTGCAAGCGCTCCGGCGCAATATCCAGTTCATTTTCCAGGACCCCTTCGCGTCGCTCGATCCGCGCGTGACGGTCGGTTTTTCGATCATGGAGCCACTCCTGATCCACGGCATTGCCAAGGGCGCAGAAGCGCAGCAACGGGTCGATTGGCTGCTGCAGAAGGTGGGCCTTCCGCCGGAGGTGGCGCAGCGCTACCCGCATGAGTTCTCGGGCGGCCAGCGCCAGCGCATCGCGATTGCGCGCGCCCTCGCCCTCAACCCCAAGGTGGTGGTGGCGGACGAATCGGTGTCGGCGCTCGACGTGTCCATTCAAGCGCAGATCGTCAACCTCATGCTCGACCTGCAGCGCGAGCTGGGCGTGGCCTTTCTTTTCATCTCGCACGACATGGCGGTGGTCGAACGCATCAGCCACCGCGTGGCCGTGATGTACCTCGGCCAGATCGTCGAGATCGGCCCGCGCCGCGCCGTGTTCGAGGCGCCGCAGCACGCCTACACCCGCAAGCTGATGGCCGCGGTGCCGGTAGCCGACCCCTCGCGCCGCCACAAGCCGCGCGCGCTGCTCGAAGGCGAGATCCCGAGCCCGATCCGCACCGTGGGCGACGAGCCCGAGGTGCCGCCGCTGGTGCAGGTGGCACCTGGCCACTTCGTCGCAAGGCACGCCATTGGCGGCGCCTTCTGATTCGATCGACCGATTTTTTCAACCCGCAGGCCCTCCTGCTTTTTTCTCGAACCACCGGAGTTCTTTCCATGAAGCAATCTTCTTCCTCCCTGCGATGGGCATCGGCACTGTTGGGCCTGGCCGCGTTGGCGGCTTCGGGCACCGCCCTGGCCGCAAAAGACGTGGTGCTGTCGATCGGCTACCAGCCCGAGACGTTGGACCCGTACAACACCAACACCACCATCACCACCGCGGTGACCAAGACCTTCTATGAAGGCCTGTTCCAGTTCGACAAGGACCTGAAGGTGCAGAACGTGCTCGCGGAGAGCTACGACGTTTCGAAGGACGGCCTGGTCTACACCATCAAGCTGCGCACCGGCGTCAAGTTCCACGACGGTACCGACTTCAATGCAGAAGCCGTCAAGTTCACGCTCGACCGCGTGCTGAACCAGGACAACAAGCTGCTGCGCTACAACCAGTTCAACCGCGTGAGCAAGGTGGAGGCGCTGAACCCCACCACTGTGCGCATCACGCTGAAGGAGCCCTTCGGCCCCTTCATCAATTCGCTGGCCCACGCCTCAGCCGCAATGATCTCGCCGACGGCGCTCAAGAAGTGGGGCAACAAAGACATCGCTTTCCACCCCGTGGGCACCGGCCCGTTCGAGTTCGTCGAGTGGAAGCAGACCGAAGCCGTCAAGGCCAAGAAGTTCGACGGCTACTGGAAGAAGGGCTACCCGAAGGTCGACAATGTTTCGTGGAAGCCCGTGCTCGAGAACAACACGCGCGCCGCCATGCTGCAGACCGGGGAGGCCGACTTCGCCTATCCCATCCCTTACGAGCAGGCCGATCTGCTGAAGAAGAGCGAAAAGCTCGAGGTGGTGGCCACGCCGTCGATCATCACGCGCTTCCTGGCCTTCAACATGCTGCAGAAGCCCTATGACAACCCGAAGGTGCGCGAAGCAATCGGCTACGCCATCAACAAGGAAGCCCTGGCCAAGGTCGCCTTCGGCGGCTATGCCTTCCCCGCGCAGGGCATCGTGCCGCAGGGCGTGAAGTACGCCGAGAAGATGGCACCTATTCCCTATGACCTCAAGAAGGCCAAGGAACTGATGAAGGAAGCCGGCTACCCGGACGGCTTCGAGTCGGTGCTGTGGAGCGCCTACAACAACACGACCAGCCAGAAGACCATCCAGTTCGTGCAGCAGCAGCTCGCACAGAT
>Ga0102593_1002177_pt1 | contig 15807 bp, 18 predicted proteins | sample AraplaCol_mMS_r2_2_FD_76862 | JGI IMG/M metagenome (GOLD analysis project Ga0102593, IMG submission 76862) | Arabidopsis root microbial communities from North Carolina, USA - plate scrape MF_Col_mMS_r2 (SPADES assembly) (version 2) | ecosystem: Host-associated > Plants > Roots > Endosphere...
CGCCTTCGGGCGAGAGCTACGACTCCAACCCGCAAGCGCTCTTCACCCATGTCATCGAAGGCCTGGCGAAATATGATCTTGCCTATATTCACGTCATCGAAGGCCAGACCGGCGGCGACCGCGACTTCAAGCAGGGCACCAACGCCGCCTTCGACTATAAGGCTCTGCGCCAGGCCTATGAAAAGGCTGGCGGCAAGGCGAAGTGGATGGTCAACAACGGCTACGACCGGGACCTGGCGATTGATGCCGTCGAGAGCGGCCGCGCCGATCTCGTCGCTTTCGGAAAGCCATTCATCGCCAATCCGGATCTCGTGGGACGTCTGGAAAAGAACCTGCCACTGAATACGCCCGTGCAGGCCACCTTCTACGGCGGCGGACCAAAGGGTTACATCGACTATCCCGTGATCGAAAAGGCCGCCTGAACCATCAAGTGCCAACGGAATCCCGCCATTCGGCGGGATTTTCTTCTTCTAGCGCCTAGCTAACATGGCGCCATGTTCGAGTCGTACATCAAGCGCTGGCGACTGACCGTCGACGGCGAACCGATCATCACTCATTCCAGCCACCTCCTGCCCGTTCTTCGGGACGGCAAACCCGCCATGTTGAAAATCTCCAAGGACGAGGCCGAGCGGGCTGGCGGCGCTTTGATGCAATGGTGGGGTGGCATCGGGGCAGCGAAAGTCTACGCCCACGACAACGAGGCAGTTCTGCTCGAGCGTGCAATGGGCCATCGCTCGCTGTTGGGAATGGCAATGGACGGCGCGGACGATACGGCGACCCGCATCATGTGCCGCACCGTCGCAGAACTTCACGCCCCACGCGAACAGCCTTTGCCGGACCTCATTCCACTGGCCCGCTGGTTTCGTGACCTGGAGCCGGCAGCACGTGCCCATGACGGCATTCTGGCCGAGTGCAACCACATCGCTGGAATACTGCTTGGAAATATCAGCGATCCCGTGGTCCTGCACGGCGACATTCACCACAGCAACATCCTCGATTTCGGCGAGGACGGCTGGCTGGCAATCGACCCCAAAGGCCTCATCGGCGAGCGTGGCTTCGACTACGCCAACATCTTCGCCAACCCAGATCTTCCGACAGTCACTTCCCCGGGCCGAATGCAGAGGCAACTCCGGATCGTCGCGACCGAAACTGGCCTAGAGCCGAAACGGCTGCTGCAATGGATAGTCGCCTATTCCGGCTTGTCGGCGGCCTGGTTTCTGGGCGGCGGATCGACGGAACTGGCCCAAAGCCCCCTCGCAGTCGCGCGCATTGCGCTTGCCGAACTACAGCAGGGATAGGCACGCCGTAGGAGCCTCGCCGAGGCAGGCAAAAACAACACTAATACACCGCCTGCGCGGACGCGCGAGCCTCGAGTTCGTTCGGCTCAGCCGCCAGACACCCGAGTGCGACCAGGGAGCTACGAACAGCGTCGTCGATCGGGGTATGAGGCTCGCTGCCGAGTTCGGCAACCAACCGTTCGTTCGACATCCGCAGCGGCTCGCGCCAAAGGTACCGCATTTCCTTCAACTCGCGCATGAAGGTGACGAACGGGGCGGCCAGAGGCACGATCCACCACGGGAAGGCCCGCGTCTTTATCCTACTGCCGACAACCCGCTTGATTGCAGCGGCCATCTGGCTGCCATCGGCATCCCAGAAGCCATCCATGTGATACACGGCGAAGGGCGGAAGGCGATCACCACGCTCGACCAGACGGATCATCGTCTCAGCAACATCGGGCAGGTACGCCCACTGGTGTCCGACACCCGGCCGGGCCGGGTTCTTGACGGCCTCGACCGACTTTCCCGGCGTGACCATGCCTTGCGAAAACCAGCTGTTGGCAGCCCCCGGCCCGAAGTAGTCGCCGGCCCGAACGATGATGACGCGCGCGCCACTGCGCGAGGCAATCTCCAGTCGCCGTTCCATTTCGGCGCGGATCGCTCCCTTCATCGTCACGGGCTGCTGTGGACTATCCTCCCGAAGAACCGGAAAGGCATCCGGTCCGAAATTATAGACCGTGCCCGGCAGAACGATGCGCGCACCAACCGAATGTGCAGCGGCGATGGTGTTGTCGAGCATCGGGAGAACGAGCTTTTCCCAATCGCGGTAGCCCGGCGGATTGACAGCATGAATGATAAGGCTGACGCCGCGCGCCCCGGTCACGAGATCCTCGGCGTTCATCGCGTCGCCTTGGACCCACTCGAAGTCGGGCGCTTTCGCGCGAGCCTTCGCTGCATCGCGGTTCAGCGCCCTCACATGCCAACCGCACGCGGCGAGCTTCCGAGCGACCTCCCCTCCGATCCCGCCTGTTGCACCCAGTACCAGAGCAACCTGTCCGTTCTGCCCAGTCATGATGATCTCCGTCAATTTGAACTGAGCCAATCATGCGGGCATTTTCGGATAAACGAAATTGACGAATCTCGTGTCGCAGATATACATAAATGCATGAAGAGAGAACCGGACTGGCATTTCTACCGGACGCTATTGGCTGTGCTGGAACACGGGTCGCTTTCTGCGGCGGCACGTGACCTCGGCCTGACGCAGCCGACCGTCGGACGGCACATCGATGCGCTCGAGAATTCAATCGGCTCGCAACTCTTCGTCCGCTCGCCGAACGGTCTCTTGCCAACCGATGCAGCCCTTGAACTGAAACCCTATGCCCAAACGCTCGCAGCGACATCCGCCGCCCTGCTGCGAACTGCCTCGGGACATCGAGAGCAGGTTGCCGGCACCGTCCGGATAAGCGCCAGCGAGGTCATCGGCGTCGAGGTACTGCCTCCCATCCTTGCACCGCTGATGGCTGCCCATCCCGATCTCAACATCGAGCTTTCGGCGTCCGACGCGATCGAGGACCTTCTCAATCGGGAGGCGGATATTGCCGTCCGGATGGCAGAGCCGACCCAGGATCAACTTATCGGCCGCCGCATCGGAGAGATACCGCTCGGCTTTCACGCCCACCGGCGCTACCTGGCGCAACACGGCGCACCACTGGGGATGGCCGACCTCGCACGACATCGCCTCGTCGGCTTCGACCGGCAGACAGCCTATATCAGGACCATGATGGCGCGCTTTCCATTGCCAGACAATCTCGTCTTTGCGTTCAAGAGCGACAACCCGCTCGCGCAAATCTCGGCCATTCGTGCGGGTCTGGGGATTGGAATCTGCCAGATGGGCATCGCCGCGCAGGACCCAGATCTGTTGCCGGTTCTGCCCGAACTTTTCCGGATACCCCTCGACACGTGGGTCGTCATGCACGAAGGGATCAAAACGGCACGCCGCTACCGCGTCACGTTCGACGCGCTGGTAGACGGCCTGTTGAATTACACCAAGGGAACTGCGCATAAACGCCGGGGTTGATCATCACATGGATGATGACCCCTGTGCTCATGCGCGCGGCGAGGCTTCGCTGGAATGGCTTTTCCAGGTGCCGTCGACAACCTCAGTCTCCGGCCGGTCTCCGCCTTCGGCATACTCCTCATGCCATTTACCTTTGTCATCCTGCCAGCTGATCTCGGCGGAATCACCGCCAACCTGCTGTTCAGCTGCAACGATACGGGCTGCCTCAAGCGCTTCGGAGTGTGTCGGGAATGCTTCGGAGTAGACACCGCCCAACCGGTAGGCCCAGCCTCCGTCGTGAGGAACGACCTCGTAGACCACCTTGACCATGCCTCTCACTCCTCTTCTTCTTGTTTCGCGCTCGAATACTGACCGGATGGCATCCAGTGCGCGGGCCGCGTTGGAGGAAACGAGAGGGCGCCGCGATATGCTTCCGGCTGACCGATGCGTTAGTATTCCATTAAATTCTCAAGACTGCAAACTTACTCCCTCCGCTCACTAGCTTGCCATGCAAAATCATCGTTTTAGACTTGTCGGATGAATCGAACTCGGAGCTTTCCGTGAAAATCGCGTCGCGGCTGAAAGACGAAACGTTCCTGGTGTTGGCGATAGGCGTCGCGGCTATCGCCTATGTGTCGGAACATGCATTTCTTGAAATGGGGCGTGAGATATCGCTGATCGCCGCTGCCGGGCTCGTCGCCACCATCGTCCTTGCCTCAATCCGTGTCGCCCACCATGCGGAGATTCTCGCGATCAAGGTCGGCGACCCCTACGGCACGATGATCCTGACGCTGTCGGCAGTTGCAGTGGAAGTGATCATCCTCGCGATCATGATGACCGGCGAAAGCTCTCCGACGCTCGTGCGCGACACGATCTATTCAGCCCTGATGCTCGACATCAACGGCATACTCGGCCTCGCCGCGCTGCTCGGCGGCTTGAAGCACGGCGAGCAGCCGTACAACGACAACTCGGGCAAGACCTACGGCGTGATGATCCTGACCGCCATGGGTATCTCGATGATCGTTCCGGAATTCGTGCCGGCGGAAAAGTGGCACTACTACTCCGCCTTCACCATCCTGGCGATGATCGCCCTCTACGCACTCTTCCTGCGCATGCAGGTCGGTCAGCACAGTTACTTCTTCAGCTACGCCTATCCTCGCAGCGAGCGGAAAGGCGATCCGGATGAGCACTCGATCGAAGACTCCACGACCGCGTCGATCACAACCATCCTGGTTGGGGTCGTCATCATCGGCCTTCTCGCGGAATTCATGTCGACCTTCATGACGGAAGGTCTGCGGAATTCTGGCGCTCCCGTTGTCCTGACCGCCATCGTTGTCGCAGCGATCTCGGCGTCGCCCGAGATCTTGACGGCCCTTCGCGCGGCGCTGCGAAACCGCATGCAAGCGACCGTGAACATCGCCATGGGCGCGTCGCTATCGACCGTCATCCTCACGGTTCCGGTCATGGAGGCCATTGCCCTTTACACCGGCCAACCGTTCATCATGGCGATGACGCCGGTGCAGACCGTGATGGTGGCGATTACGCTGATTGCGGCGGCCATCAACCTCAACGACGGTGAGACCAACGCCATCGAAGGCATGACGCACTTCATCCTTTTTGTAACGTTCCTGATGCTGTCGGCGCTGGATCTCTGACACCGCCAACTCCAATCCTGCAAACAAAAAGCCCGCCGTCTCCGGCGGGCTTTTGTTTCGAGATAGTTCTGACTATTTGCAGGCGCCGCAGAAGCGCTGGATGCGCTTGCAGGCTTCCTCGAGCAACGCTTCCGACGTCGCGTAGGAGATGCGGAAGTTCGGGCCGAGGCCGAATGCCGAGCCATGAACGACGGCAACGCCTTCGCTCTCCAACAGTTCAGAAACGAAGTCTTCGTCGGTCTCGATCACCTTGCCCGACGGCGCGGTCTTGCCGATCAGTCCGGCGCAGGACGGATAGACGTAGAAGGCGCCTTCCGGCGACGGGCACGTGATGCCCTTTGCCTGGTTCAGCATCGACACGACGAGGTCGCGGCGGCCTTCGAAGATCTTCTTGTTCGCGGGAATGAAATCCTGCGTACCGTTCAGCGCTTCGACGGCAGCCCACTGGGCGATCGAGGTCGCACCTGAGGTCTGCTGGCCCTGAATCATATCCATGGCCTTGATCAGCTGGATCGGGCCTGCTGCGTAGCCGATACGCCAGCCGGTCATCGCGTAAGCCTTCGAAACACCGTTCATGGTCAGCGTGCGGTCGTAGAGCTTCGGCTCGACTTCGACAGGCGTGACGAACTTGAAGTCGCCATAGGTCAGGTGCTCGTACATGTCGTCCGTCAGCACCCAGACATGCGGATGCTTCAGCAGCACGTCCGTCAGGGCCTTCAGTTCGTCATGCGTATAGGCAGCACCCGACGGGTTGGACGGCGAGTTGAAGATGAACCACTTCGTCTTCGGCGTGATCGCCTTGTCGAGGTCGGCGGCCTGGAGCTTGAAGTTGTTTTCCTGCGTCGCCGAAACGATGACGGGCGTACCGCCGCACAGCGAGACCATTTCCGGATAGGATACCCAGTACGGCGCCGGGATGACGACTTCATCACCCGGGTTCAGCGTCGCCATGAAGGCGTTGAAAAGGATCTGCTTGCCGCCGGTGCCGACGATCGTCTGCTCCCACGAATATTCCAGGCCGTTCTCGCGCTTGAACTTCGCGGCGATCGCCTTGCGGAGTTCAGGGATACCGGAGACCGGCGTGTACTTCGTCTCGCCGCGGTTGATCGCGTCGATGGCAGCCTTCTTGATATTATCAGGCGTATCGAAATCCGGCTCGCCGGCGCCGAGGCCGATCACATCGCGTCCTTTTGCTTTCAGCTCGCGCGCTTTCTGGGAAACGGCGATGGTGGCTGAAGGCTTCACACGGGAAAGAGCATCGGCAAGAAAGGCCATGATATCGGTCCTATACGGTTGATTTGGGCAGAAAAGCCGGGACCGGAATTCTGCGCTAAGCTCTATGTCCAATGTAGGCAGGCATTTCAAGCGCAAAGGCGTGATGGTGCCAATGATTCTTCGTGATCAATCGCCTGACCCAGCGTCCTGATTCGCGAGCTCGCGCGTTTGGCTGGCTGAATCATTTTGCGAAGTGCTTGAATCAGTTTCTGAAGAGAGTTGCGATTTACGCCCGGAAATCAAAATCCTCGGCACTTTTGGCCCTTGCCACGAATTGGTCGCAACAAATGCCGCGGCCTGCCGCAATTCGGTCGCGAGCACGCCGAGATCGAAGCCCCATTTTGTTGCATCCGGCATTGGTTATTGAGGGCATACCCATGTTTCTGGAAGACGAGTTTGTCATCAGGCGCCTTCGCGCCCGTCGCGTATCCATCTCACTACTGGTTGCAGTTGTGGCTTTCGCTGCGTCGATCCTTATGACCTTCGGGCTGGTAACGACGGTCTACGCCGAAGAAAGCCAGCAGGTGTACGCACAGTCAGCCACATCGCAAATGGCAGCCGCGCCAACGGTAAAGGCAGTGGGGCTTGGCGCACAGAACTCCGTGTCGGTAAAGCTGCCGCAAAGGGCGACAGGCGCTGACGAACGGATCACCCGCGGCAGCCTTATGCTTCTAGCCGCACTGGTCGCGACATGCGGGCTGGCCATCTGGCGCCGGCGACTACACGGCGTCTTTGCCGGAGCCAGCCAATGACGCCCGTGAATTCGGGACCCAGAGTTCGAAACCACGAGGCGGACGAATTCGGCCCGCTTCCGACCTATATCGAGCTCGCCATGGCGACGGCGGCGGCAACCGCTTACGACGCGAATACAGCGCAGGAAAACCGTATGCGCCTGCCCCGTCTCTCCGTCATCGAGAAGGCAATTGTCGTTAGCATCGCCGCTCTTGCGCTTTACGGAACGGTGCTGATCGCCGGCGGGCTCTATATCAAGGCCAAGGCCGAACTGTCGCAAATTCTCTCGCAGCACTCCTTTGCCGCCGAACTTCGTAGCGAAGACACCAGGCCTTGACCGTGGGCGGATCTCGCCACCGAAGCAGAGGTCCCCACTCGTCTACCCGCGACCGATCGTCGCCTCGCCATCGGCAAACACAAAGCCGTTATCCCACGCGAATGAGGTTGAAGCCGGTGGACGACGCTCCACGTTGACCAGACGACAGGCATTGGGACAGACCATGACGACACTTGCACGGCTTCCACTCGGCTTCTTTCTCGCAACCGCGGCATTGGCCGCCTCCCCAAGCTTTTCTGCCGACATCGTCAAGACGAAGACGGTCGAGGTTCAAGTCGACACCATTGCAACAGGCCTCGAGCACCCCTGGGCCGTGGAGGTGCTCCCTGATGGTTCCTATCTCGTTACCGAACGACCGGGACGGCTGCGCATCATACGCGACGGCAAGCTCTCTGCCCCCATCGCCGGCGTCCCTGAAGTCAGCGCCCGGGGGCAAGGTGGTCTGATGGACGTTGCGATCGCGCCTGATTTTGCAACAAGCCGCCAGATATTCCTCACGGCCGCGACCAGGGCCAGGGGCGGCTCCGGCACCGAGGTATTCAGCGCCACGCTGTCAAATGACGGAACAAGGCTGAACGACGTCAAATCCATCTTCACGATGAAGCGCTTCACCGGCGGCAACATCCAGTACGGCTCCCGCATAGCGTTCGGCAAGGACGGCTCGCTGTTCATCAGTGTCGGTGACCGTGGTGACAGGGATCGTGCCCAGGATTGGAAGGACGATGCCGGCTCCATCATCCACATCAACGCCGATGGCAGCATTCCCACCGACAATCCCTTCAAGGACGGCGGCAAGGCGCTTCCGGAGGTCTGGTCGAAGGGCCATCGCAATCCGCAGGGCATCGCCTTCGATGCCGCAGACGGCAAGCTCTACACGGCGGAGCACGGCGCCCGCGGCGGTGACGAAATCAACTACATCGAGCCCGGCAAAAACTACGGCTGGCCGATCATAACCTACGGACGCGACTATTCGGGCGCCGAGATCGGCGAAGGCACAGCCAAGGAAGGGCTTGAGCAACCGCTTTATTATTGGGACCCGTCGATCGCGCCGGGAGCATTGGCCATTTATCGCGGCAAGATGTTTCCCGAATGGGACGGCAACTTTCTCGTTGCTGCGCTGAAGTTCCAGCTGCTGTCGCGAATGCAGCGCGATGAAGGCGGAGCTTTCGTCGCCGAGGAGCGGATTTTCGACGGCTCCTATGGCCGCATGCGTGATGTGATCGTCGCACCCGACGGCGCCCTGCTGCTCCTCACGGATGAAGACGATGGTGCCTTGCTAAGAGTGTCGCGGGCGCCGGTAAACAATGGTTGACACTAAGCCTAGAGGCCGGCGCGCAGTTCCTTTCGAAACATAAACTTTAGGGCGGACCATGTCTCATCGACAGCACAGACTTTGACGTCAACCAGCCCCAAAGGCACGAAAATCGATCGCAGAACGACTTCGGTGACTGTCGTCGGCACCCGCGCCGCCTTCTTGGGCCAGGAAATCCAAAGCATCCCGTCGGGCTTGAGAGCGCCCGATACAGCCTGGGCAATACCTTCCAGGACTACCCGGCGGGCTTCGAAAACATGCACGTAGTCGAAGCGACGCTCAATCATTGATGGCAAAGCTTTCGTAACGGAGGAGAAATGCTCAAAGGATTGTATCTCGACGATCTCGGGTACACCGATCAGCAGCGCCGCCTGCCCTTCCCTCAGGCCGAGCTTTCGCGTGAGCGAGTTGCCGCAATACCCCGCTGGCGCATCATGGCGCTGTTGTCGCGGCGCAGCCTTTTCGTCCGCCGATGAAACCGTTTTCGTTGCCATCCGTTTGCTCTCAGGCGCTTACCCAGTGGCGACATTCTTCACCCTTGCCCAAACCAAAGGCAACTGCTAACGCTCGCCCATACTCTCCCGCACCGAGGACGACATGACGCGCATTCAGGCGAACCTCCTTCTATTGCTTGCAGCTGCCATCTGGGGCGGCGGCTTTGTCGCGCAGTCGACGGCAATGAAGGCAATCGGTCCGTTCTGGTTCATTGGCCTGCGCTTCGTGATTGCCGCAGTCGCGGTCCTGCCGTTCATGCTCTTCGAAGCCCGCAAGGCGCGGGTAAAGACCGCGCCGCGCCATCTCAAGCTCTATCTGCTGACGGGTCTTGCGCTATTCGGTGGCGCCGCCACCCAGCAGATCGGCCTGCAGACGACGACCGTGACGAATTCGAGCTTCATCACCGGCCTCTACGTCGTGATCGTCCCCCTGATCGCTGTCGTCTTCCTGCGCCGCTCCCCGCACTGGATCATCTGGCCCGGCGCGATCATGGCCGTTTCCGGCATCTACATGTTGTCCGGTGGCCAACTCTCGGCACTGACGACCGGTGATCTGCTCACGGTCGTCTGCGCGGTCTTCTGGGCCGGGCAGATCACCCTGGCCGGCATCACAGTGTCCGAAACCGGGCGCCCGCTTACCCTTTCGACCGCCCAGTTTGCGGTGACCGGGGCCTGCGCGCTCGTCGTTGCCATCGTCGCGGAACCGATCAGTTGGGCAGCGGTCTGGGCGGCAGCCCCCGAGATCCTCTACGTCGGGATATTCTCGTCCGGTGTCGCCTTCTCGCTGCAGGTCATCGGCCAGCGCTACACGACCTCGTCGCAGGCAGCGATCTTCCTGTCATCTGAAGCACTCTTCGGCGCCTCGCTCGGCGCTCTGCTGCTGGGCGAAACCATGCCGCCGCTCGGCTACGCCGGCTGCGCGCTAATGTTCACCGCCATGCTTCTGGTTGAGGTGGTGCCCGAAATTACGCGCCGTCGAGCTTCGGAGAGGTTGAAACCGAGCCCAAACTTGGGTTGAACGCCCGGAAAAGAAAAAAACTTTAGCCTTTGCGTAGTCGCGTTAGCGTTGCATTTTTGGCAAAATCTGCTCCCAAACTATATTGCTAACGATATAAAGCGTTGCTCGGCGGCGGCTAACGACCAAAATTTTGCTCTGGGCGTGCAAAAATGCCTCCTATAGGTGCCTTTCAGCACAGACGCGTTAAAAAACTTTTGCTTGCCAAAATTTAATAATCGCAGCACTCTCACCGTGTTCGGGCATTTTGCGAGCATGGGAAGTCCTTGAGAATGTGCGCGCCGGAGACGCTAAAATTCCGGTCAACCAGTTCCGAGAAAGCGGGCGTCAGTCCCGTGGTGAGTTTGGTTGTGCTAGAGGGGACCTTTTTCTCACATTTCAATAATTGCCTGCTAACGTCTCCGTGAGGAGGCAATATCAGTGATGCTGCCCGTGTGGATGGCGGGCAGAGATAAAAGGACCTGACGCATGGCCGAGACTGGCACAGTAAAATTCTTCAACACCGACAAAGGTTTTGGCTTTATCAAGCCGGACAAGGGCGGCGCGGACATCTTTGTACACATTTCTGCCGTTCAGGCTTCTGGCTTGGCCGGACTGACGGAGAATCAGAAGGTTAGCTTCGACACGGAGCCGGACCGCCGCGGCAAGGGCCCCAAGGCTGTCAACCTGCAGATCGCAGGCTGAGCCTCTAGCCAACGCTGTCAATTCGAGTTGAAGCCCGGCAGCGATGCCGGGTTTTGTCATTCAGCCTGCATTCAGATCGCGGCCCTTACCTTGCCATCATCAAGGTGCAGAACCGGTATCGGTTAAAACAGGGAAATACAAATGAACAGGCTTGCGAAGACGCTCCTTATGACGGCAACCGCTGCTGCCCTCGCAGTATCATCGATCGGGGTCGCGTCGGCTGGTGACTGGCACCGTCACCACCATGGCGATGATGCGCTTGTCGGTGGCGCCGTCGGCCTTGCAACGGGTCTGATTGTGGGTTCAGCCATTGCAAGCGCGCCGCGTTATGATGAGCCGCGCTACATCGACCCGCCCTACGACCCGGAATACGAAGCCGTTCCGGTCTATCGCGCTCCCCCGCCCCGCTACTATCGTCCGGTTGCCGCCGACATCGAGCCCTGGACTCCGCAGTGGGAACGCTACTGCTCCTATCGCTACCGGTCGTTTGACCCGCGCAGCGGCACATTTATCGGCAACGATGGCCGCAGCCACTTCTGCAACGCCGGCTAATCGCCTGAACGCGCAATCAAACACGAAGCGCCGCCTCTCAGCGGCGCTTTTGTTTTGGGTGCTCAGATCCCTTGCAGGAAGGGATTGCTCCGTCGCTCGTCGCCGATCCGGCTGCCCGGCCCGTGTCCGCAAATGAAGCCGACGTCATCGCCCAGCGGCAAGACCTTGTCGCGGATCGAATCGAGCAGTTGCTGGTGATTGCCCCCGGGTAGATCCGTCCGACCGATCGAGCCGTTGAAAAGCACATCGCCCAGATGGGCAAAATTCTGTGCGCGATTGAAGTAGATGACATGGCCGGGCGCGTGGCCTGGTGTGTGGTACACCTCGAACTCGTGCGTGCCAAACGAGACCTTGTCGCCATCCTTCAGCCAACGATCCGGAACGACATTCTGCATGCCCGACGGGATGCCATACTTTTGCGCCTGGGTCTCGATCCGCTGCAGCAAGGGAAGATCGTCCTCGTGCGGACCGACGATATCGATGTTAAGGGCTTCCTTGAGCTCCCTAGCTCCACCTGCGTGGTCGAGATGGCCATGTGTCAGCCAGATTTCCTTGATGTCGAACCCGTTCGCCGTGATGGCCTCGAGGATCGCCGGGACATCGCCGCCGGGATCGACAACGACGCCTTCCTTGGTCTCCGGGTCGAAGAGGATCGTGCAGTTCTGCTGAAATGGTGTCACCGGAATAATGCCGGCCTGGAGCATGCCCATGAGTGCCTCGCTTGTCTTTGTCCCGGGTTCCTATAGTCCGAAATCACACCGTGCGCAGCCCGCGATTTAGTGAACACAGTCTGGCTTCAGGGTTCGATCACCAGCCACGTTCGAATTTAACACGTCGATACAATCGTTTACCGGCGAAAGCGAAGGCGGCGGAACATCGTCTGCACCCCAAACGTTACTTGCCTGTATTAAGACAAGGAGAAACGAGATGACCTTGAAGCGAAATCTGTTCCTGGCTGGCGCGATCGTCGTGGGAAGCGCCGGTCTTGCCCAGGCGGACATGGTTGCCACGGCCATCAACGATCTGAACGTTCGCGCAGGCCCCGGTCCGCAATATCCCTCAATCGGAATCGCGACGCGCGGCTCGCAGGCAATGCTGGATGGTTGCATCCAGGGAAGCCGCTGGTGCCGTGTTGACGTCAACGGCGTGCGTGGCTGGGTCTATGCTCAGTATCTGCAGGTCGAACAGGGTGGCAGCACCGTCGTCGTCGAGCAGCACCAGTCCGATCTAGGCGTTCCCGTCGTGACCTATGAGACGACGGCAAGCGTCGCTCCTGAGCCGGCACCGGGCGACGAGTTGCTTGGACCGGTTGGCTCCGTCGACGCCGTTACCCCACCTGAAACCGTCACGACCTATGTCCAGACCAATCCGGCACAGACCGTGCGCCTCGGTGGCGATGTCGTCGTGGGTGCTTCCGTGCCGGCTGATGTGACGTTCCAGGAAATTCCGGACTATCAGTATCGGTATGTCCGAATCAACGATCGACCGGTCCTTGTGGACCCCGGCAGCCGCCGCATCGTTTACGTCTACAACTGATTGTAACGCACAACACGGAAAAGGCGCCCCGCGGGCGCCTTTTTTTGCGCAGACAGCGTGGAAAACTTTCACGCGTGGGTTGCTCTCCATTCCACTAAATATTCAATCATGATAAAATACTGAAATTCAGACGATATCCCCTGCTCCCGGTCGGAGGTCGGATCGCCTGTAGGGCTGGCTATCCTTTCGGATCGCGCAGCCGGCAGTGGCGTTTGAGGAAACGCGAAGGAGGGAAATCGTGGAAGCCTTATTGCCCATCATCACACAGGTAATAGCGGGTGCAGTCGGCGGCAATGTCGCAAGCGGCGCGTTGAAGCAGGTTGCAATCAATACCGTCGCCCGGACGATCGCCGGCGCGATCGGTGGCATCGGCGGTGGCATGCTGCTCAGCATGGTCGGCGGCGAAGCTGCAATGACCGGTTTGATTGCCGACGGTATCGGCGGCCTGATCGGCGGCGGCATCCTGTCGACGATCGTAGGAGCGGTAGCCGCCCGCGCACGATAGATAGCCCATCGAGAAGCGGCCGAGGCTCCCTGGGAACCCGGTCGCTGTCCTTTGCTGGAGGATAGTCGGCGGCAGCGGCCACGCGATCTATCTCTCTTACATAGTCGCTCATCAGTGTTTCGCTGATCGTCGCCGGCATAAACCGGTGTGGCCCGATTTCCGTCACAGCCCAGCCGTGTTCTCCCATGAACACCAGGTTTGCGGCGTGAAACCCATAGGTCGACACGCGGATCTTTGCGTTTTTCCACTGAACGAACGCACCGCAGCCGTTCGCTCTCCTCCGCTGCCCGTACGCCATTGTTGTTGATTGTTATCCCCGATACGTTTTATCCACTGACAAAGGGGAAAATTACGCATTGTGATGAAGTTTGCGAAGTGGGGCCAAATTTCCGGTGGAAACGGCATCCCCTTCCGGCTTCGCGACGCGTGGGGGAAGCAAGCAACGGCGCAAAGATACGTCAAATGCTGGCATATTTTTATCTGAGCTTCCCGCGAGGTGCGCAACAAGAAAGGAAATGCCAAATTGGCACGCCAGACGAGCCCAAAGGCGGGCAAGCCCGAACTGCTGAAAATGCCGATGGAAAACACAGAAACCATCGATTTTGAGATCATCGAGCTTCTGTTCTTCTCCTATCGTGACTTCGTTTCGGATCCTGACGCCATCCTGGCAGAGATCGGCTTCGGGCGCGCGCACCACCGTGTCGTTCACTTTGTTAACCGCAACCCGGGCATGACGGTTGCCGATCTGCTGGATACGTTGAAGATAACCAAGCAGAGTCTTGCAAGAGTGCTCAAACAACTCATTGATTCGGGGTATATTCGACAGATTGCGGGGCCTGAAGACAGGCGGCAGCGCAAGCTCTATCCTACCAAGATGGGGCGCGAGCTTGCTCTTGCTCTGGCGGAGCCGCAATCGCGCCGTATTGAGAGAGCATTCGACGGGGCTTCTCCGGAGGTACGGGAAGGCATAAAGGCCTTCCTCAGAGGTATGCGGAATAGACCAAACTCGAGAGCGGATTGAATGGCGACAAAGACAGTGATTTCGGACGACGCTGCGCACTTGCTTGTTGTGGATGACGACACGCGTATCCGCGCCCTGCTCAACCGCTATTTGACCGAGAACGGCTTCCGGGTGACCGTGGCCGCGGATGGCGCGGAAGCTCAACGCAAGCTTGCCGGCTTGGATTTCGACCTCATCATCATGGACGTCATGATGCCGGGTGAGTCCGGGATCGAAGTGACCAGGGGTCTGCGCACGATCAAGAACGTGCCAATCATCATGCTCACGGCGCTGGCGGAGTCAGGCAGCCGCATTGAGGGCCTCGAGGCAGGCGCCGACGATTATCTGGCCAAGCCCTTCGACCCACGCGAGCTCGTGCTGCGCGTCAACAACATCCTGCGCCGCAATGTCTCGAACGATGCGCCGAAAATCGAACAGGTGATGTTCGGACCATATACCTTCTCGCTCACACGCAAGGAGCTGAAGAAGGCGTCCGAAGTCGTCCGGCTGACGGATCGCGAGCAGGAAATCATGCTGCTGTTCGCCAAACGCGCCGGCGATACCATTCCGCGACACGAGCTTATCGGCAACGATGTTGATGTCGGTGAGCGCACCATCGATGTGCAGATCAATCGCCTGAGACGCAAGATCGAGGACGATCCCGCAAATCCGGTCTGGCTGCAGACGGTTCGTGGTATAGGATACCGATTGAGCATCGATTGACAGTCGCAACCCCAGGACCAGCGGCCAAATGGTGACATTCGACTCTCTTCGGCGCGACGACCGCTCGCCCGCCCGCGGCTGGCGGTGGATGCTGCGCAGATTTCGGCTCTATCTGCCGACGGGCCTGTACGTCCGCTCGCTGCTGATCATCATTATCCCCATGGTGCTCCTGCAGTCTGTTGTCGCCGCCGTATTCATGGAGCGCCACTGGCAGATGGTGACCCAACGCCTTTCAGCTGCCGTCACGCGCGACATAGCGGCCATCATCCAGATCATCGAGACTTATCCGCAAGATACGGACTTTAGCGAAGTCACCCGTATCGCACGCGATCAGATGAACTTGCAGATCTCGATCGAACCGGACGGCGATCTGCCATCGCCACGCACAAAGCCCTTCTTCTCCATCCTGGACGGTATCCTGAGCGACGAGATCAGCGATCAGATCAAGCGCCCCTTCTGGATCGACACGCTCGGCGACTCCAGCCTCGTCGAGATCCGCATCAAGCTGGAAGACAAGATCCTTCGCGTATTGGCACGGCGCAGCTCGACCTATGCCTCCAACACTCACATCTTCATTGTGTGGATGGTTGGCGCCTCGCTGGTCCTGATTGGCATATCGATCCTCTTCCTGCGCGGGCAGATCCGCCCGATCCT
>Ga0102593_1002179_pt1 | contig 15804 bp, 15 predicted proteins | sample AraplaCol_mMS_r2_2_FD_76862 | JGI IMG/M metagenome (GOLD analysis project Ga0102593, IMG submission 76862) | Arabidopsis root microbial communities from North Carolina, USA - plate scrape MF_Col_mMS_r2 (SPADES assembly) (version 2) | ecosystem: Host-associated > Plants > Roots > Endosphere...
CCTATCGTTTTTATCTCTGTCTTGATTGGGATTTTACAGCACTTTAAAATCCTTCCATTCATTATGAAATGCATTGGCTTAGTTCTCAGCAAGATTAACGGAATGGGAAAATTAGAGTCTTATAACGCAGTAGCTTCTGCGATTGTAGGTCAGTCAGAAGTATTTATTACCGTTAAAAAGCAACTAGACAAACTGCCGCCAAATCGTTTATATACGCTTTGTGCATCAGCTATGTCGACGGTTTCAATGTCTATTGTCGGTGCTTATATGACAATGATTGAACCAAAATATGTAGTAACAGCGATCGTTATTAACTTATTTGGCGGATTTATTATTTCTTCTATTATTAACCCTTACACAGTAACGGATCAAGAAGATATTTTAGAAGTACAAACTGGTCATAAACAAACGTTCTTCGAAATGCTTGGCGAATACATTATGGATGGATTTAAAGTAGCGATTATCGTAGGTGCGATGTTGATTGGTTTCGTTGCGCTGATGGCTGCGATTGATAACGTGTTTGAAATGTTATTTGGTCTATCGTTCCAGCATCTGCTTGGCTATGTGTTTGCACCGTTTGCATTCATCATGGGTGTTCCTGCTTCAGAAGTTGTGGCAGCGGGTGGAATTATGGCAACAAAACTTGTAACAAATGAATTTGTGGCAATGATGAGCCTGTCGGATATGGCTTCAACATTCAGTGCTAAAACGCTTGGAATTGTATCTGTATTCTTAGTATCATTTGCTAACTTCTCATCAATTGGAATCGTGTCAGGAGCTGTTAAAGGCTTAAGCGAAAAGCAAGGAAATACAGTAGCGCGCTTTGGTCTTCGTTTACTGTACGGAGCTACGCTTGTAAGCGTACTGTCAGCAATTGTTGTCAGCTTTATTTTATAAGTGTAATAGAAACAGAAAGAAAAGCAGTTTCCTTTTTAAAAGGAATTGCTTTTTCTTTTTTACATGTAAACCACAACTCCGTACATCCTAAAGAAAAACATAGACGCAGAGGAGGACAAGAAAAGCTGGGGGCTTTTCTTACTGAAAAATGGATCAAATTGGACTTTTACTGTCAGGTGCAGCGTTATTTTTAAACGGACTGATGCTGCTTGGAAAAGCAGATGAAAAAAACGTAGGCGTATTTAACTTATTTGTTGGAGCTTTTCAAGTTATTGTTCCGTTTTATTTAATTATTACGTCAGATCAAAGCAACTGGATTTTGTATGAAAGAACGGCGATTTTTTTATTTGGCCTTACGTATTTGTATGTAGGGGTGACGGTATTAAAAGGAATGCAGGGAACAGGACTTGGCTATTACTCTCTTTGGGTATCGATTATCGCTTTAGTGTACGTGACCGTTTCTCTTGTTCATTATCATGACGTAGTGAACGCCATTACATGGATTCTTTGGTCGTTTTTATGGTTTTTATTTTATGTGCTTAATACGAGCAAAAAAGATGTATCTGCATATGTGGGGAAAGTGGCGATTGTCCAGTCGTGGGTGACGTTAACGATTCCAGCGCTGTTTTCACTAACAGGCGTATGGGGAAATAAGGATATGTACAATATGTGGGGAATCGTGCTGGTGGCGTCCATCATTTATTTCGTATATCTAGGGTATCGACTATTCTTTTCTCAGCCGCAAAAAATGATTTTGAAATAAAGTATTTACAAAAAATAGATAATAATGGTAAGATGTTAGAAATTAAATGCCGTGAAGAGAAAAGTAGACAGCGCGTATTCTTAGCAGAGAGCTCCGGAAGCTGAAAAGGAGCAAGAAAAACGCTGTTGAAACAAGCCTCTGAGCAGCGCATTGGATCTAACGTGATAGTGCGACGGCTGCTTCCGTTACAAAGCTAGAGTATAAGCGAAAGTCGTACTCGATAAGGTTTATATGGCGACATATGAACAAACTAGGGTGGCACCGCGATTCATAATCTCGCCCCTAAGACACATGTCTTGGGGGTGGGATTTTTTTATTGACTGTAATCAATAATGGAGCGGAGGCCTTTGTTTTATGAAAAATAAGCTGTTGTCTTGGAAATACCCGTTTTTATTACTGTTTGGAATTGGCACTAGCAATATCGGGGACTGGATTTATTTAATTGCTTTAAATGTCAGGATGCTTGATATGACGAATTCGCCGCTTGCGGTTTCAGGGCTATACATGATAAAGCCGCTTGCTGCGCTATGTACAAATATATGGTCTGGAAGCTTAATTGACCGCATAAACAAACGGAAGCTTATGATGTTTTTAGATTGGATGCGCGCGGGGATTATTGCTTGCTTTCCGTTTTTCTCATCCATACTGATCATTTATGTGCTGGTATTTATCATCAGTATGGCAAGTTCAATGTTTCGGCCGGCATCGATGGTTTATATCACAAAGCTTATTCCAAGTGAAAAACGAAAAAGATTTAATTCGCTGCGCAGTTTGATTGACTCAGGAGGCTTTCTTCTTGGGCCAGCCGCAGCAGGTGCGTTATTTATGATTGGAACGCCTGCGTTTGCTATCTATGCCAATGCTGCAGCGCTCGTGGTGTCAGGAATGGTTACTTTATTAATGCCGAACTTAGATATAAAAACAGAAGCTAAAGAAAATAAACTCTCTGTAAACACAATTGGAGAAGATTGGAAAGTGGTGTTTCGTTTTAGTAGAGCCAACAGATACATTATGAACATTTATGTATTATTCAGTTTCTTAATGGTCATGGCCACGGCAATTGATTCTCTTGAAGTTTCATTTGCAACAAAAGTCATTCATTTGTCCGAAAGCGAGTACGGGTTTTTAGTAAGCGTAGCAGGCGCTGGCATTATGATTGGCGCAGTTGTGAATACACTGTTTGCTAAGAAGCTGTCAACGAACTTTCTGATAGGCGCCGGCAGTGTAGGAGTGTCGCTTGGCTATTTGCTGTATGCTTGCTCGTCTTCTTTTCAAGCCATCGGAACAGGATTTTTTAGCTTATCTTTTGCGTTAGCTTTTGCAAGTGCTGGTTTTCAAACCTTTTATCAAAACAGTATTCCCGTTGACATGATGGGTCGAGTAGGAAGTATATATGGACTGCTTGATTCATTGCTGATCATTATCATGACTTTTTTATGCGGCATGGCTGCGCACATCTTTTCGATTCAAGAAGCTGTAATTGGTGGAAGTCTGATCATGCTTTTAAGTACGATTGTGTTGTTTTTGTGCACGTTAAAGCCGAAGTTTTATAAAGTCAATTTGGTCAAAAAGCAGCGAATCTAACGCACGGGTACTAGTGGACAAATAAGCTAAGAAGCCGATAAAAAGAAATGAGTACAGGATAAAGGATGAGAAAGCACAGTGAAAATGAAAGATGCGTTAAAGAAAAAAGGAATGTTTGTTAAAAAATTATCGAATCAAGGAAAACTCTTTCGGAAACGGTGGGAACATGAATTTGCAAGTGCTTTAAGCGTATCGCAAAAAAAGAAAATTTATATGGAACAGTTCTTATGGCATGCATTTAGCTATGAAAAGCTCCCTTGCTTACAAGGAGAACAAGCGATTCAAGCGTTCGAACAGCAAATAAAGAACGACTGTTATTTGTTGTTTGAGCATGATGAACGGGTGCTGCAGCTATCTAAATGTAAGCATCTAACAAGCGCTGATTTAAGTAAAAATACAAACATGTATTTAGAAGATTTATATGTGGTTGATGAAGATTTCACATGGACTTACGTGATTACCCATGAAAGCTCATGTGGACCTTACTTTTACCGAACATAATAAAGATAGAGCCTGCCGTGTTTATTAATATGGCAGGTTTTTTCTATAAAAGAACATTTTATTAATTAAAAGTAATTATAGTAATAAAATGGTTTTTGATCTAAAAGTTTTGGGTATTTATTACTAAATATTATCCATCTATCTCCTATATCTATATTACCATTTGGGATTTTTTCAAAAAATAGGATGTGAAATTAATTTTTTGTATGCTAAGGCAATTACTGCTAGTAAGCTTGTCTTACAAAATTCGTTTTGAAAAAGGAGGTTTTTGTATGAAATGGTATTTACATGTACTAAAAAACTATGCAACGTTTCAAGGAAGAGCAACGCGTAAAGAGTATTGGATGTTTGTCTTATTTAATTTTATTATGTGGTGTGTGCTTTCAGCTATTGAACTTATAACAGATATGCCTCCGTTTTTGCGTATAGTTTATCTTGTTGCAGTCTTCATTCCATCTCTTGCTGTGACGGCACGCCGATTGCATGACATAGGAAGAAGCAGCTGGTGGTATTTAATTAACTTTGTTCCAGTTATCGGAGGCATTTGGCTGCTCATCTTATTTTGTCAAAGAAGCGAAGTAACAGCCAATATTTACGACACAGACACGCAGGCATCTTAACCAGAGTAGTTTATTAGTTTAAAAAGTTAGTAAACTAAACGTGCGAATTGTTTCTAATTAAAAAGAGGTTGGGACAAAAGTAGTTTAGTTCGGATTTTTTCATAGTGTGATGGTGAACGTAAATTTTATGTATGTAGGTTCTTCTAGCAGTTGATTGGAGGGCAAGGCGAAGACTCCTGCGGGAAAAGCGGCACAGATGAGACCCCGCAGGAGCGAAAGCGACGAGGAGGCTCAGCGGCCGCCCGCGGAAAGCGAAGCCTTGCACGGAAATCAAGAGCGGTGTCATAAGCGGTTCAGCTCATGTATCTGATTTGTTCGTCTTTAGGTTAGATTCATTTCGTTATGTCCCGGCCTCTTTTTTCATTTTCCCACACGCTGCTGGGAATTTCTTTTCGAAGAACAGGTGCAATATCACTTGCAAAGCGCTCTAGCTGTTCGCGCTGTTCTGCTTCGCTTATACCGTCTACGCTGATGCTCAGCACTTCGTTTCCATAAGCGCGGTGATAGTCTATTATTTTTTCAATGATTTGCTCCGGGCTTCCTACTAAAGCAGGACCGTGTTGAACGATATCTTCGAGTGACGTGAACGGCGATTGATTATGTTTGGCTGCTTCCGTATTGCTAAAGGCGTTATAGTACGGGCGATAGCGGCGAATCGCTTCTTCCCCTGTATTAGAAATATATAGGCTGCTCGCCCCCGAACCGACGATGGCCTTGCGTGGGTCATGGCCATAATAAGCCAAACGTTCCCGGTAATGGTCAATCAGCGCTTTATATTTAGCCTGAGGATGGAAGGAATTAGATGAAAATAGCGGCTCTCCGTATTTAGCCGCAAGTTCTGTAGACAGCGGGCTTGACGCGCTTCCATGCCAAACGGGAATAGAAGTCTGAAACGGTCGAGGCTGAGTCGTAGCGTTAGTTAAAGGCGGACGATAACGGCCGCTCCACGTGACATTTTCTTCTGTCCAAAGCTGTTTCAAAAGAGCGTATCTTTCAGCAAGAGACTCCCATTGTTCTTCTTCTGTAATGCCAAAAAGCGGATAATGACGCGGGTCGTTGCCTTTTCCAATAATCAGTTCAAGGCGTCCACCCGACAGGTGATCAAGCGTTGCATAATCTTCAGCTACTCGTACAGGATCTAAAATGCTTAGAACCGTAACAGTAGTAAGAAGACGAATGTGTGACGTTTTAGCAGCGATTGCACTTAAAACAACGGGAGGAGAAGAAGACAAAAAAGGAGCTCCGTGTCTTTCGCCGACTCCGTAAGCATCAAAACCTAATTTTTCTGCCAGCACTGCTTGATTTAACACATGCTGAAATTTTTCTTGAGCAGTTAATGTTTCTCCAGTAACCGGGTTCGGGATGTTTTGAATAAGACTAAATAAAGCAAATTTCATACGTTTTACCTCCAAAAGATAAATTGGTGGATGACAATAAAAAAAGCAAACGTACACTCATTATCGTGTCCATTTGCCTCCAGTTGACTGGTAGATATGTAGTTTCATTGTTTTATTAGTTGTATCTTAAGCGGTAGACACCAAGCTGTCAAGATAATCTTTTTCTAAAAACCCACTTGATTTATCGGTTAACTAGTATTATGATGTGGATAATCTTACACGAAGTAAGCCCACTGGTTAACCAGAGGCTCTTGATGAAGCAGATGCTTTATCAAGAGCCTCTTTTTATTACATAATATAGGGATTTAGGGGAGGAACGCATGAAAAAATATTGGCTGTTTTTACTTTCAATTGTAGTAGCTGTTAGCGTGGCAGGCTGCGGAACAAACGTATCTTCAAGTGCAGGAAAAAAGAAAGAAAAAGATGTTCAAACGATTGTTGTTGGAACAGGCACTCAGTTTCCTAATATTTGCTTTATTGATGATAAAGGCAAACTGACCGGCTATGATGTAGAAGTAGTAAGAGCAATCGACAAAGAGTTAAAGGATTATAAATTTGAATTTAAAACGATGGAATTTTCAAATCTGCTTCTCAGCTTAGAAAGTAATAAAATTGATATGATTGCTCATAATATGGCTCAAAACGCTGAGCGAAAGAAAAAGTTTTTATTTAATGATGAAACATATAATTATTCTCCGCTTTATGTAACGGTTCCTAAAAATCGAAATGATATTCATTCCTTAAAAGATTTAGAAGGTAAAAAAATGATTGTAGGAGCTACAAGCAATGCGGCCGTTTATCTAGACAAATACAATCAAAAACACGGCAATAAAATCGATGTAGTTTACGCCGGTCAAGGTGCGGATGATGCCACAACTCAATTAAAAACGGGCCGAGCAGATGCTACGCTTGCGACACCATTTTCCATCGACTTTAGCAATCAAGCGCTGAAATTTCAGCAAAAAACGGTTGGAGATATCGTGATTAATTCAAAAGTATATTTTATGTTTAACAAAAAAGACGAAAAGTTAAAGTCGGAAGTCGATCAGGCGATTAAAAAGCTGAAAAAAGACGGTACGTTAAAAAAACTCAGCACAAAATGGCTAGGAGAAGACTATACGGTGCAAAATTGACTATAGCAAAAAAGCAGCTGCCCATACAGCTGCTTTTTTTGTATGATATAAATCCAATAGATAGAAGAAACGATCTGCAAAGAAAACAAAAATTAGTGTATAGTAGAGCTATAAGTACTATAAAAGCAGGACCGCAGTAGGAGGCAATTCATTGATTACGGATTTACAGCGCGGAGATTTCTTTCAAAAAGGACATCGTTATCGCAGAAAACAAATTCATAAGCTTTATAAAGGGCAAGAACAAAGCGAAATATCAACGCCAAAAGCGCATCCATATATTTTTATTTTCACAAAAGAAAGCGGAAGTGAATACGGAACAGGACATGGGTGGAACAGAGATAAAACCTCTTTTTTCTATACGGGAGAAGGTCAAAGAGGATCGATGCAGCTCATTAAAGGCAATAAAGCGCTTCGCGAACATTTCCAATCGGGAAAAGCCGTTTACTTGTTTCACTACGTGGAGCCTGGAGTGGTCGAGTTTGTGGATGAAGTGACGTATATTAATCATCAATTAGAAATCATGTGGGACTCAGACGGAGAGCTTCGTGAAGCCATTATTTTTGAACTTGAACGAAATCCTGTAATTGAGGAAAAAGCAGCAAAGCTGGACGTTTCACCTTATTCAACTGAACAGCTTCGTCATATAGCATTAGGGGAAGAAAAAAAGACAAGTGTTTACGAACAAACGGCAGCTCTTAAACAATATGTTCACAAACGCGCAGCAGGTATTTGTGAAGCCTGCGGAGAAAGCGCGCCGTTTATCGCAAAAGATGGAAGCTCCTTTTTGCAAATGTATTATCTTTCAAAGCTTTCAGAGAGCGGGCTCGCTAAGCCAAAGGACGCTGCGGCACTATGTCCCAACTGTTATAGTCGTCTACGCTACGGGAAAGATAGTGAAGTATATAAAGAAGAGCTGATTACTAAAATTAATGAAAAAGAAGCAGGAAAGAAAAATGAGTAATATCGTCTTTTTTCATTTTATAAAAAACCGTCTCTAGGCAGGGCAGCTGCCGAGGCGGTTTTTTTGTATGTAGAATGACCTCAAAAAATAAAGACAATAAAGCGTATAAAAATAATAGAAAAACAGATAATGAAAAACTGAAGCTTTCGTTTAAAAAATAGTAAAAGCTGGGGTGATGTGGTGTGGCAGACAAGTATGACTGCGTTATTATAGGTGGAGGAATTGCAGGACTTCAAGCCGCTATTCAGCTTGGAAGATATAAGCGCAGTGTATTGGTTATTGATTCAAACGATGGACGTTCCAATCTTTGCAAAAATTATCAAAATATATTGGGATGGCCTGAGGGAATAAGTGGGCAAACTCTAAGAGAAGCGGGAAGGCAGCAAGCAAAAAGCTACGGTATTCAATTTGCAGAAGAACGTGTTATTCAATGTCAAAAGGAAATAGAGGGGTTTAGCGTCATTACAAACTCTGCTAACTACGAAGCAGCTACTTTACTCTTTGCGACGGGAGTAGTAGACCGGGTTCCGCCTGAACTTCAGCAAGAGCTATATCCCTGTATGGGAAAAACAGTATATGTATGTCCCGACTGTGACGGATATGAAGTAAATAATAGAAGGGTATTAGTACTAGGGTCGGGAAAAGCAGGAGCCAGTTTATCTCTTACGTTAACATATTGGACAAATGACATTACGTACATTAATCATGACAAAAAAGAGATTGGACCTTTAGCAGATACCTTGATGCAAAAGGGAATTACCTATAAAGAAGCGGCAATAAAAAAAGTCATAGCTGAAGCAGAAATGTTAAAAGGAGTCATCCTCGAAAACAATGAATTTATCTATGGAGAAAGAGGTTTTTTAGCGTTTGGAGGAAATAAAGTTCGAACAGAATTAGCCCATGAGCTCGGAGTAGAACTTCTAGAAAATCAGCACATTATCGTAAATCCGCGTACAAAAGAAACAAATGTTTCAAACGTGTGGGCAGCAGGAGACATTGTGGCTCATTCTGAACAAGTTACGGTAGCGATGGGAGAAGGTTTACAAGCCGCTATTTGGATACACAAACGCTTGTTAGAGCTTCATGAAAAATAATTGTTTTTTTATAAAAAAAGTTAAGATTGCATGTTTTGTTTCCTTTTTGTTAGGGAAATGGAAATGAAAGAAAGAAAAAAATGATTAAAAATGAGGAGAAGGAGTGTCAAAAAAGTGGTATATAGTCAAGTGGTAAGAAAACCTGAGTTTCAACAAGCGGAATCGGAAGGGTTAAATGAAGCCATTCACGAGTACATAACTCGTCGTACACGTCACAATGCACCGGTTGTGGATGCGCTTCGATATATTATGACCATTGAACATAAACATGAACGTATGCAGGTAGCAGCAGAACTGTTCGGATCAGCTATTCAGCGTGTAAAAGATCAAGATATTATTCAATATCTAAAAAAGTGCGGAAGCTACAAAAGAATTTCTGATACGACGGAATAAAACCGTTCTCTTTGAAAAAGCGCCTTTAATGGAAAGGGGCTTTTTTTGTTTCCTCCATTTAAAAGCGAAGGCAAATACATAGAATTCTTCCAGTTTGTGCATAGTAAATGAAGCAGAATTAATTGAGGAAGAGACAGAGTTTTGTATCTGACTACGTGAATGAACATTAAAGTAGAATACAATCTTCATTTGTACAGATACCCACTCTTGAATAAATAAAGCTATACGTATGTAGCCCTAGCAGGAGGTTTAGTATATGAGTCAAGAAATACCGTTAAGTTCAAGTGAAATTGCTACTCTTTGGATGACCTATCAGCAAAAGACAATGATCCGAAGAATGTTAGAATATTTTATTACGCACGCAGAAGATGACCAAGCAAAAGAAATTATGCAAGATACGCATATGCAAGTGGTGAATTATATTGAAGATATCAAAACGATTCTAAAAAATGAAGGGGCAGCCATACCGGTAGGATACACAGAAAAAGACGTAAATGTCGTTGTTCCTAAGCTTTATGATAAGATGTTTGATATTATGTTTCTTCGCCTTTTAAAAGAAATTAGCATGGGGCTACATACGCTTCATTTAACCATGTCCTACAGAAAAGACATGATCTCTCTATATAAAGAGCTTACCGCTTTCACGCAAAGTGGCTATGACAAATGTGTAGATTATCTTCAGGAAAAAAACGTGCTTCCAAGGCCTCCAGCTGTTTCAGTACCTAAAACAGTGAAGTTTGCTGAAGGTACAGATTACATGAATGGAATCCATTTATTTTCCAGTAAACGTGCATTAAATACTGTAGAGGTAGCACATATTTACTACGCTATTGAAACCAACGTTCTTGGCATGCAAATGATCACAGGGTTTGCTCAAGTAGCAAGTGAGCCTGAAGTGAAGAAGTACTTTGTAAAAGGAAAAGAGCTGGCTAAAAAAGTTGTAAGTGATTATAGTAAAATTCTTTTGGAGAGCGATATTCAGACGCCTGCGACGTGGGGAGCGAAAGCGACCGAATCAAAAGTAGCACCTTTTTCAGATAAACTAATGATGTATTGTGTGAGTTTATTCTGCAGTTTCGGGCTAGGAAGCAACGCTTTAGGCACTGCGTTTAGTTTACGTGGAGATCTTCCTCTTACTCTTGTCAGTACGGCCAAAGACATTTTAACATACGGGCAAGACGGGGGGAAAATCATGGCCAAAAACGGATGGCTTGAGGAACCGCCAAGTATGGAAGACCGAAATGATTTGATTAAATAGAAAAGCATAATACATTACGAAAACTTCTTTTTGTGAAAGAAGTTTTTTTTTTGCATAAAAAATGTCGTTATTTGTTCGTTTAACGGTTTGTTTTTTGAATAAAAAGGATATATAAACTATAAATTTACAATTTTATACTAAAAAAGGAGGATGTTGCATATGAAGTGGTACATAAAAGTGTTGAAAAATTACGGGACGTTTTCTGGCAGAGCAAGCCGAACTGAATACTGGATGTTTGTGTTAGTTAACTTTGTTATTTCATTTATTCTTTCGTTCATTCAGTTCGTGATTGATAAGCCTCTTTTTCTGCCGGTAATCTACTCGTTATTGGTTGCAGTCCCTTCGTTAGCGGTAGGAGCAAGAAGGCTCCACGATACGGGAAAAAGCGGATGGTGGCAGCTTATTACATTGGTTCCACTGATTGGCGGTATTTGGCTGATTATTTTATTCTGTCAGCCTAGCGATCCAAAAGAAAATCGTTTCGGTACAATGGCCAAAGCAGCATAATTAGAACTCCCCCTTAGGTAAGGGGGAGTTTTTTAGTGGACAGGTTCTACTATAGCGCCATCATAAGCCGATTGGTAAATAGCTCTTATGTCTTTCTCATGAAGAGGCAAAGGGCTGCGAGCAAGAATTCGTTTTTGCTGGACGCCATCTGCTGTCAGCTTTTGAAGGGCACTTTCTGGAATATTAAAGCCGCGAAGGGTTTGAGGAATGCCGACGTCTTCAACAAGTGACTGTAGCTGCTTTACACACTGATAAGAAGCTTCTTCTTCTGATAAAGAGCTCACGTTTCCGCCTAGTGCTTCAAAAATATCACGCATCTTCGCCACGCAGCTGCTGCGTATGTAACCCATCACATATGGAAGCAATACGGCGTTTGATTCACCGTGAGAAATATGAAACTGTCCACCTAATGGGTAAGCAAGTGCATGAACACCTGCAACACCTGCATTAAAAAACGCAAGCCCTGCTAAATAGCTTCCGTAGCTCATCTGAGTTCGCGCTTCTTTATCTTTGCCATTTTCTACAGCTGTTCTTAAAGAAGAGCTAATCATGCGTATAGCCTTTAGTGCTAAGGCATCGGTTGCTGGATTTGCATTTACTGATATATAAGCTTCAACAGCATGAGTTAATGCATCAACCCCTGTAGCCGCCGTTACTTTAGGAGGCACGCTAAGCGTAAGCTCGGGATCTACAATCGCAACGTCCGCAAGCAAATAGTCGTGGGTCACAACATCCTTGGTGCTTTCAAGAGACAGCACAGAAATATTTGTTACTTCTGAACCCGTGCCGGAAGTAGTGGGAATTAAAATTTTTGGAAGACCTTTTTTTGAAATTTGTTTCGTACCAGTTAAGTTCAAGTATTCTTCTACAGCTCCGTCATGAACGGCTAAAACGGCCGTAAGTTTTGCTAAATCTAACGCGCTGCCGCCGCCAACGCCAATGACTAAATCAAATTTTCGGCTTTTTGCGTAGGATACGAGTTTTTCACCGAGTGCTAAAGGCGGCTCTGGTGCCGTATCTGCATATACATCTACTTCGTATCCGTTTTTGATAAGGGGAGAACTCACTTTATCTACAAGTCCAATATCTTTTAAAACAGGGTCTGTGACAATTAAAATATGAGCAGGGTGATATTTTTTTACTTCCGGAAGCAGTTGCTGAAGTGATCCCCATCCTGTATAGCTAAGAGGGGTAAAAACTAGTTTTGACACAGTCATTCTTTTATCCTCCTATAGGCACTGTTTTGTTGGCGGTTTCAAAGATGTGGTTTTGCTTCTACGTATATTATAATGAAGTATCGCAAATTTTTCATTGAATGCAAATTAGCTGTCACGAAAAAATTGAGCTTTACTTCACAGAAACAAAGGATGGGGAAATGTTGAGATACGTAACAAAAGAATTAGCTCAGAAAATTGTGTGTAGAACGATGGAGATTATTGATTGCAACATTAACGTGATGAACGAAAAAGGAGTCATTATTGGTTCGGGTGACAAAAATAGAATTGACCATATTCATGAAGGAGCGTTAATGGTATTAAAAAACGGAAGCCCGTATGAAATTACTCAACAGCAGGCCGACTTGCTGCGCGGGGCCAAACCAGGCGTGAATTTGCCTATTTTCTTTAACGGAGAAATTGTTGGAGTCGTGGGATTAACAGGACTGCCAGAACAGATTCGTAATTACGGAGAGCTTGTGCGCATGGCGGCTGAAATGATTTTTCAAGAAATGATTTTAATAGAGGAAATTCAATGGGACGAACGATTAAAAGAAGAGGTGGTTCATCAGCTTCTTCGACAAGAAGAGCCGCTTGACTCTTTATTTTTTGACCGGACGAATCGCTTTGATATTAACTTATACCTTCCACGAGTGGCACTCATTATTACAGCTGAAAATCGTCATAAAGTCATGAAACGTGTAAAGAAATATATAACTAATAATGACTTATATGCTATGCTTCCAGACGGAGTGGTCATATTAAAATCTATAGAAGCAGGCAGCGCTAGCAGCTATGCGGAACAGCTGGAAAAACAGCTTCGGGCGTCTGGTATGGTGTGTAAGTTAGCGGCAGGATCTGTTCAAGCTGACTTTAAAGGCCTTCATATATCTTATCAGCAGGCAAAAGATACGCTTGCCGTCGGTTCTAAGCTTCACCCAGAAGCTGTTTTCTACTGCTATTCGGATTATCAAATTCCCGTGCTGTTACGTCAAAGCGCCGGTTTTCAAGAAAATCATGAGCTGTTGCATCACTATGAAAAGCTTAAGGAATACGATAAGAAAAAAGAACTTATCGAAACGTTAACGGTCTACATAGAAGAAAATGGCGAAGGAAGCACGGCAGCTAAAAAGCTTTTTATACATCGAAATACGCTAAGCTACCGTCTAGATAAAATCCAAAGCATCACAGGAAAAGATCCAAGGAAAGTAAAAGACCTTCTCGAACTGTATGTAGCGCTACTGCTATCTAAAATTTCATAATTGTGCACGTGCATAAAAGATCTTGCGATAGTGAGGTCTTTTTCTGTTGAAGTGACTAATGAAAGAATATAAGATAGCGCTTACAATTAACGTTAGGGACAGGAGAAACAAGAAAGGGGATGGCTTTATGGACGTTCAAGTAAGCGCGTTAGGCGCGATTTGTGCATTAGTAATTGCTATTATATTAATCTTAAAGAAAGTGGCTCCCGCATACGGAATGATAGCCGGAGCTTTAATTGGAGGACTGATTGGCGGAGTTAATATTGCTGATACTGTTAATTTAATGATTGAAGGAGCGCAAGGCATCATTCCCGCAGTGCTGCGGATTCTTGCAGCCGGTATATTGGCTGGGGTATTAATAGAATCAGGTGCTGCAGCGGTTATAGCAGAAACCATTGTAAAAAAACTAGGGGAAACAAAAGCGCTTTTAGCTCTAGCGCTAGCCACACTCATTCTTACGACAGTAGGTGTGTTTGTTGATGTGGCTGTCATCACAGTGGCGCCTATTGCTTTAGCCATTGCTAAACGTACGGGTATGTCAAAGCCTGCTATTTTATTAGCGATGATTGGAGGAGGAAAGGCAGGAAATTTAATGTCTCCTAATCCTAACGCTATTGCTGCTTCGGATGCATTTAATATTCCGCTTACATCCGTGATGGCTGCAGAAATTATTCCCGCCGTATTTGGCGTAGCGGTCACTTATCTAGTAGCCAAACGATTAGTGAAAAAAGGAACAATGGTTCAAGCTGAAGAAATAGATACAGTGGATGCAAGCAGCTTGCCGCTGTTTTTAACAGCCATCATAGCACCAATTGTTACCATCGTGCTGCTGGCGCTGCGACCGCTTTTTGATCTTAATATTGACCCGATGGTTGCGCTTCCTGCAGGAGGGATCGTTGGTGCCATCGTAATGAAAAAAGGAAAACAGCTTAATACATACGCTATTTCAGGGTTAGGAAAAATGTCAGGTGTAGCCATTATGCTGCTTGGAACGGGGACATTAGCAGGAATTATTGCTAACTCCCAGCTAAAAGACGTTATTATTCACGGCTTGTCTGCCATTGGATTGCCAGCTTATGTTTTAGCTCCGGTTTCAGGTATTTTTATGTCAGCGGCAACCGCTTCGACAACTGCAGGAACAGCAGTCGCAAGCCAAGTTTTTGGATCGACGATTTTAGAGCTAGGCGTTTCTGCTTTAGCCGGAGCTGCTATGGTTCATGCCGGAGCGACCGTACTTGATCACCTCCCGCACGGAAGCTTTTTCCACGCAACGGGCGGAAGTGTAAACATGAAAATAAAAGAACGTTTAAAATTAATCCCTTACGAATCGCTTATTGGACTCATTATGGCAATTGTATCCACGCTTATATTTGGTGTATTAAAGCTATACGGGTAAAAACAAAAAGGAGTGTTTCTATGAAAATTGTGGTTGCACCGGATTCATTTAAAGAAAGCTTAACGGCTCTGCACGTTTGTGAAGCCGTGGAAAAAGGAATAAAAACTCATTTTCCTAACGCGGAGATTAGTAAAGTACCTATGGCAGACGGTGGAGAAGGAACCGTTCAGTCGCTTGTGGACGCGACGGGTGGACAAATTATACAAGCTAAGGTAACCGGACCTTTAGGTAAAGAGGTGGAAGCTTTTTACGGAATTCTTGGAGACGGCAACACGGCTGTTATTGAAATGGCGGCCGCTTCAGGTCTTCATCATGTCCCTGTCGATAAACGAAATCCCCTTATCACAACAACGCGAGGAACAGGCGAGCTGATTCTTAAAGCGTTAGATCATAAAGTGAAGCATATCATCATTGGCATCGGAGGAAGTGCTACAAATGATGGGGGAGCCGGTATGGCAAAAGCTTTAGGGGCAAAGCTTCTTGATGCTAACGGAGCAGAAATCAAAGAAGGAGGAGGCAGTTTAGATCAGTTAGCCTCTATCGATCTGACAAACTTGGATTTTCGGCTTGCTGAAGTCAAAGTAGAAGTGGCGTGCGACGTAGACAATCTGTTAACAGGTGAAACCGGAGCATCCGCCGTATTTGGGCCTCAAAAAGGCGCAACTCCTGATATGGTTAGACAGCTTGACCGTAATCTAGCTCATTACGCAGCGGTTATTGAAAAAGAAATGGATATTCATATTCAGAACGTCCCTGGTGTCGGAGCGGCAGGAGGGCTTGGCGGCGGCCTGCTGGCATTTTTATCTGCTGAGTTAAAACCAGGG
>Ga0102593_1002187_pt1 | contig 15777 bp, 13 predicted proteins | sample AraplaCol_mMS_r2_2_FD_76862 | JGI IMG/M metagenome (GOLD analysis project Ga0102593, IMG submission 76862) | Arabidopsis root microbial communities from North Carolina, USA - plate scrape MF_Col_mMS_r2 (SPADES assembly) (version 2) | ecosystem: Host-associated > Plants > Roots > Endosphere...
CGATAAATAAAAAAGCCGCCTCGAAGTTTCGGGCGGCTCACTCGTCGTCGTCTTTGGACACGATTGGTCGAGGCCGCCTTAGCGAGCCCACCACCAAACAGCAATGTTCAAGGACTTGATCATGGAAAATTGTTAGCCTGAGATCAGCCGCCGCGCAAGAGGCGATTGCGCGAATGAAAGAGGCGGCCCGAAAGCCGCCCTCTCCCCAGCCTCGAAGGCGTATCGACAATCAGAAGGTCTTGGTGAGCGAGACCTTGAAGGTACGGCCAGGCTCGGAATACCAATCGCGCGGCTGCGATGCCGTCGAGACAAGATTGACGTCCCGCACGGCGAGCGCATTGAAATATTCCTGGTCGAAGATGTTGTAGACGCCGGCTTGAACGCGCAGGCCCGGCACCTGTTCCGGCGTCCACCAGCCGGTCAGGTCGACGATTGCATAGCCGGGCGCATCGAAGGTCGTATCGGCGGTCGAGCCGACAGTCTTGAGATGATCGGTGAGCATGCCCGCCGCAAGCGTCGAGGAAAGGTCGAAGCCGAAAGTCTCGTTGCTCCAGCCACCGCCGACGATCGCCTTGAAGGGCGCCACCGAGCGCAGGCGCTGGGCGGTTTCCTCGTTCCTGCCGTAAGCATAGGCAAGTGCGGCGTGCAGGTTGATGCCGTTATTGAACGTCTTGTCGGCGCTCGCTTCGACACCCGAGATCGTCACACTGCTGATGTTGGTATAGTTGAACTCGGTGATACCGGTGAGGCGTTGACGCTCGTCACCGTTTCAATGAAGTTGTGGTACAGGTTGTGGAAGAGCGCCAGACGACCGTTGAAATCGCCTGTGTCGAAATTGGCGCCCATTTCGACACCGTAGCCGGTCTCGGGCTTCAGGTCGGGATTGCCGAGCTGGGCATAATTGCCGCCCGCATTGTAGAAGCGGCTATAGAGTTCGTCGACAGTCGGGGCGCGGAAGGCCGACGACAACTGGGTGTAGAGTTGCACATCGGGTGTCAGCTCGTAGGTGGCAAGCACCTTCGGCGAAGCATGCTGATCGCTGCGATCGGACAGCGCACCGAATTTTGCAAGCGCGGGGTTGCTGGCGAAACCGCCACCCGTCGACGGATCATAGCTGAACCAGTCGAAACGAATGCCCGGCGTCAGCGCAAAATTCGTATCGCCGAACTCGATTTTGTCCTCGATCGACAGGCCCATCGTCTTGCTGTCAACATCCGGCACTTCCGACTGGTTGTTGAGCGAGGGGCACGTGGTCGGCGTCGGGCAAAGCGCGGAGCTGTACTGGCTCCAGGCCGACGTCGTCGCGTCGAGCGTTGCCTTTACCGAATGGCGGACGTTCGAATATTCGAAATCTTTGGTGACCGTGCCGTGGAAGCCCCAGGTCTTATTTTCGATCTCGTTGTTGCGGCCGTAGGCGACATTGGCCGCTGTGCGTCCCTTGCTGCCCGACTCCTTTTTCAGATCCTGCCAGTAAAGGACGGCCCGTGCGCTGGTGAAGAATGCATCCGAGGACTGTGCTTCATAGTCATAGTCGAGCGATACACGATCGCGGTCGCGCAGTTCGCGGCCGTCATAGTTGTCGATCATGTAGGTGCGTCCGGTTCCCTGCAGATCTCTCAGGTCTGTCTGGAGATCCCGGCGGAACCGTTCCGCCGTCAGGCCGATGCGATGACCGCCTTCCAGGTCCTGGCGGAGCTTGAAGAGCAGGTTGTGCTGGTCGAAATCGGCGGGATCGGCCTCGGTGCGATACCGGCCATAGACGTCGGTGTTGCCCATGTTCGCCCGCTCATGGCCCTTGCGGTAGCCGCCCTGAAACAGGATTGACGTGCCGCCGATCTTCTTCACCGCGGCCGCCGAGCCGGAAAGGCTGCTATCTTCGCTGTCATAGGTAGACTTGACGATCGCACCCCAGTCACGGCCTTCCGGAATGATATCCTCCGGCTCCAGCGTGTTGATGACGATCGCACCACCGAGCATGCCCGAGCCGCCCTTGCTGGAATCCGCGCCGCGCACGATATCGAGCGACGAAAGAGAGTTGAAATCGAACGTGTCACCGCCGCCGTTGGCGTTGGCCGGCGCAAATGCACCCTGGCGTGCGCTGTTCGAGAGATAGGGGATTGGAATGCCATCCACCACGGTCAGGATGCGTGCGCCGGAGAGGCCGCGCAGATTGACGCCGGCATCGCCGCGGGAGAAGTTCACGCCGGGATCGACCCTGCGTCCGAGGTCTTCGAGATTGGTGACCTGTTTCTCGTCGAGTTGCTTGTCGGTGATCTCCGTTGCAAGCGGCGTGTCGGCGACGCTGCCCGGCGCCACGCGTTTGCCTTTGACGACGATCTTCTGCAGGACGGTGCTGTCATCCGTCGTCGCTTGCGGCGTGGTTGCCGCGGCGCTTTGCGCGAAAGACTGCGAAACTGGAAGAACATATGCGGCTGCCGTGCAGACCAATAGCACCGAGCGCCAATACCGGACGATCATAACCTACCCTCTAAATGATGATTACCGGGCTGGCTGGTCGTGGCGCGTCGAACGCTCGAGGGGCTGGCTGGGTTTTTGCGGATGAAGGCGATGCAGAATTCCGCCCTCTTTTTGCCGCATAAAAAAACATGACAAGTTCTGTCAACATAAACCGGCAAAATATGTTGAATAAATTGATCAAGTTTTAACCATGTTTCCTGACGTTGCGCAATTGCAACGAAAATCGCCATAATGCGTTACCCCTACGCAATCGACATGACGGAAACGGATGCGTTGAGAAAACTTTCGATACTGGCGATCCTTCTCGCCGCAGCCACCTTTCTTGCCGGTGCCCGCCTGCCCCCGCACGGTCCCCTACCCCAGCCTCGACCGGATGCTGCCGGTTCGACCAGCCCTTCTCCACTCCCTGATAAGACTGAACCGCCGGCACCGAATGATGTGCCGGCACCTCAGCCAAAACCTGATGTGAAGGAACCGGAGACCCCTGCACCAGACCAGCCGGCGGCGGCGCCCACCGAACCGAAAAAACCCGAATCGGCAAAACCCGAACCGGCGGAACCAATGCAGGGCCCGCCGCTCCCGCCGGGCCAAGGCCCGCAAACGCCGGAGGAAGACAACAAGCCGCCCGCCGAGCAGACGCTCGAAGAGCAGCATCTGACGATCGAACCGGAAAGCGATGCCGAGCACGCCGAATGCACCGCTGCGCTTAAGGCCTTGGGCGTCGTCTTCAAGGATGTCCCACGCATCGACGACGGCAACGGCTGCGGTATCGACAAGCCGATCATCGTTTCCGAAGCCCTGCCCGGCATCACGCTGAAGCCGGAGGCGACGGTCCGCTGCCCGGCCGCACTCGCCCTTGCCCGCTGGATGAAAGAGGGTGTTATTCCGGCAGCCTCTGCCGCTCTGCCGGAGCAGGGCCGCCTCACGACAGTCAACCAGGCAACCTCCTATATGTGCCGCCTGCGCAACAGCGCTGGCACGGGCAAGATCTCCGAACATGCCCGTGGCAATGCCATCGACATTGCCAGCTTCCATTTCGAGAAAGGCGAAGATGTCGCCGTCCGCTCCCGCCGCGAGGACGCGACGCTGACCGGCGCGTTCCAACGCACCGTCAGCGCCGCCGGCTGCCTCTATTTCACCACCGTCCTCGACCCCGAAAGCGACGCCGCCCACGAAACCCATTTCCACCTCGACGTGATCGAAAGGAAAGGCGGCTATCGCTACTGCCACTGATCATTCAATGGCCGCGATCCTCGCTTGAATCGTGCAGCGAAATAACCAAATGGAAGCTGCGACTTGGGGAATGGGGTCAGCGGCCAATGAAAATCATAGCGAGTATCATTTCGGTTCTCCTGATCGTCGCCGTCGGCTTCATTTTTACGGGTCGATTGCATTGGCTTCCTGCCATAGGAATGCTGTTCCTCGGCGCGCTGCAAAGCCTTTTCATCTGGCTGTTCATCGACCCAGACTTTGAAAAGCGTCGCGAGCGGTGTCTGCTCGAGCGCTGGAAAGCCATCCCTGGATCAGAACAACCCCTCGATATAACCCTGTTCATTCAGGAAAATCCGTTCCGCCGACGGTGACTTCGGCAGCCCGGGCATGGTCATGATCTCGCCGGTAATGGCGACGACGAAGCCAGCTCCCGCTGAAAGCCGCACCTCGCGCACGGTAACGATGTGGCCTTCCGGCGCGCCGCGCAGGCTCGGATCGGTGGAGAAGGAATATTGCGTCTTGGCCATGCAGACCGGCAGCTTGCCGTAACCCTGCTCCTCCCATATCTGCAACTGGTCGCGCACCGCCTTGTCGGCCGTCACCTCGCCGGCATGGTAGATCTTCGACGCGACGATCTCGATTTTCTCGAACAGCGAAACATCGTCGCCATAGAGCGGCTGGAATTTCGCCTGGCCGGATTCCGCGAGCTCCACCACCTTGTGCGCCAGTTCCTCGATGCCGGCCGAACCCAGCGCCCAGTGGCGGCAAAGGATCGCCTCGGCGCCGAGCCTCGAAACAAATTCCTTCACTGCCGCGATTTCGGCGTCGGTATCGGAGATGAAATGGTTGATCGCCACGACCACCGGCACACCGAACCGGCGGACATTGGCGACGTGGCGGCCAAGATTGGCGCAGCCCTTTTTCAGCGCCGCGACATCCTCGGTGCCGAGCTCCTCCTTCTTCACCCCGCCATTCATCTTCAGCGCCCTCACGGTGGCGACGATGACCGCCGCATCCGGCTTCAACCCGGCCTTACGGCATTTGATGTCGAAAAATTTCTCGGCGCCGAGATCGGCCCCGAAGCCCGCTTCCGTCACCACATAGTCGCCGAGCTTCAGCGCCGTCTTCGTCGCCGTCACCGAATTGCAGCCATGGGCGATGTTGGCAAACGGCCCGCCGTGCACGAAGGCCGGATTGTTCTCAAGCGTCTGCACGAGGTTCGGCTGCATCGCATCCTTCAGCAGCACCGCCATGGCGCCATCTGCCTTGAGATCGCGCGCATGCACCGGCGTCCTGTCGAAGCGGTAGCCGATGATGATGTCGCCGAGACGCCGTTCCAGATCCTTGAGGTCGGTCGCGAGGCAGAGGATCGCCATCACCTCGGAGGCGACGGTGATGTCGAACCCGCCCTGGCGCGGGAAGCCGTTGGCGACACCGCCGAGCGAGGAGACCATGCTCCTGAGCGCTCGGTCGTTCATATCCATCACCCGCCGCCAGGTGATGCGGCGGATGTCGATATTTTCCTCGTTGCCCCAGTAGATGTGATTATCGACCATCGCCGCCAGCAGATTGTGCGCCGAGGTGATCGCGTGGAAATCGCCGGTAAAATGCAGGTTGATGTCTTCCATCGGCACGACCTGGGCATAACCGCCGCCGGCCGCGCCGCCCTTGACACCAAAGCAGGGGCCGAGCGAAGCCTCGCGGATGCAGACGATGGCCTTCTTGCCGATCCGGTTCAGCCCGTCGCCGAGACCCACGGTCGTCGTCGTCTTGCCCTCGCCCGCCGGCGTCGGATTGATCGCGGTGACGAGGATCAGCTTGCCGTCCTTCTTGTCCGCTTGCCCGGCGATGAATTCGGCGCTGACCTTTGCCTTGTCGTGACCGTAGGGGACGAGCTGCCCGACCGGAATGCCGAGCTTCGCGCCGATTTCGAAGATCGGCTTCTTGGCCGCAGCGCGCGCGATTTCGATATCGGATTTGATTGATGGCATGGATGTTCCCCGTCCCGGCCTACCGCGGGGCGCGGAGGCGTTTTCCCTCTCATCGGGATAGCGAAATATCGGCGAGGTGTGAATAGCACTGCGCCTTGCGGCGGCCACGCCGGATGTTTATGTGGCGGTCAACGATCGCGGTTTTATAGGGTGAAGACATGAAAGCACTGGAACTGATCATCGAGCGCATCATCCTGTCGAGCCGCTGGATCCTCGTCGCCTTCTATATCGGCCTGGTTGCGGCACTCGCCGTCTATGCCGTTTCCTTCGGCTACAAGCTGCTGAAGATCGCTTCCGGCGTCTTCGCCCTCGACGAGGCGGAGATGATCCTTGCCATGCTCAGCCTGATCGATGCGGCTCTCGTCGCGAGCCTGATCGTCATGGTGATGATTTCGGGCTATGAAAATTTCGTCAGCCGCTTCGATGAAGCGAGCGAAGCCGACAACGAAGTCTCCTTTCTCGGCAAGCTTGATTCAGGCAGCCTGAAGATTAAGGTCGCCTCCTCGATCGTCGCCATCTCCTCCATCCACCTGCTGCAGGTCTTCCTCAACGCCGACAAATACGCCGACGGCAAGATCATGTGGCTGACGCTCATGCACCTCGCCTTCGTCGCATCCGCCGTCATGCTCGGCTTCCTGGAGAAGCTGATGAGCGTGACGTCGAAGAATGATTTGAAGGATAAGGAGTAGCCGGCGGAAGAAAAACAATTTCAGACCGGCAACAAGCAGTCGCCCACGGCAACAGCGATGGGCCATCAGGAAATGTTCTTCCGCAGTCCGATATCAATTTGCCAACGCTGTGGCAGGAACGATCCCGGCCTTCTGATTTCCGGGGCATCGGAGACTTTCCTTCGCGTCTGGCCCACAGAAATGCAGGCCGGGCTCTTCACCGTAAGGAATGATACCATTGATGATGCCGAGATCGAATGCCTGCGAACGCAGTATCTTGTCTCGCTCGATCGACGTCGCGAACATCATCGTCTCATATGTCTGGGGACCGACGCCCATCTCGTCGAAATAGGCGAAGAATTTCGTATATTCAGCTGTCGTGGGCCGGACGAGGCCGATATCGGAATATCCGACAAGCCGCGGCATTCCGCTCATCAGGACAAGAGTACAGCTCGAAAGGCAGTATGCACCGCCGGCAGAGACCTCGCCTCCAGTCGGTCCGCTTTTGACCATGCTCGCCTTGCAACGCGGGTCCAGCGTCGGGCAGTGGGGCAACCGCGTTCTGCCAATCGAAGTCTCTAGACCAGCAGCCCGGATTGCACGCCCCATCGCAAAAGCCGCGTCCATGTCTCCGCCATAGGATTGCAGGACGACCGGCAGCTTTCGTTCACCAAGCGTTTTCAAGATCGCATGCAGCCGAGCCGGTGTCTCCGGCGTAATCTCTCCTTCGGCAGAAATCCATTGGGTGCACTCGTCCTGGCAATTGCCGTTGTACATCAGCAGAAAATCCATCGGCCGGTTTTCCGGTGGAGTCTCGCTTGTGACCGCGGCCACATCCTGCGCCGGCGCCTTGGATACAGGCGTCGCAGCCACCACGGGCGCTTGGGCGACCGGGTGGCCGTGACAGACTGCCTCGGCCGCTGCATCCCTCGCGCAGAGCGGCATGCCGGGCCACTCATTGTAGGAGAGCATATCGGTGATGAGACCCGTCCGAAGTGCCTCCGCGGACGGTACGATGTTGATATTCTCAGGCGTGGCGCTCATCATCAGGCCGATCACATCCTGGCTGACGCCCATTTCCTTCAAATAGGCTGTCAACGCAGCACCGGCCTTCTTGCCGAGCTTGGTGGAACTGCTCTGCCCTGCTGATTTGCGTCCAACCTCCTTGCGGGAGATTTCCTTCTTCTTGCCGTTCACGATCTTGTATTCGATGCGGTAGGAGACACGCACCTTGTTATAAACTGTCGTGATCTGGTGAACGCCGATCAAAGCCCATTGCGACGCGACACGCGACGTACCGCCGGCCAATACAAGCGGACAGGCGGAAAAACAATATGCACCTTCCGAATAGGCGTAGCCAAGCGCGGTCCCATCCTTTGTGATAGCGGCATCGCAACGCAGATCGTCGGCCGGGCAATCCTTCAGCCGTGCGCCACCGACCGCCGTCTCAAGACCGGCTTTGCGGATCATCCGGCCCATCGCATAAGCGGCCTCGACATCACCGCCCTCGGACCGGAACACGATCGGCAGTTTCCGGCCGCCGACCTTCTTCAGCATTTTTCGGAGTTGGGCCGGTGTATCAGAAGTTATGCGACCCTCTGCCGACACCCATCCCGGGCAGTCTTCCGTGCAGAGGGGATGGTGCACGAGGATGAAGCGCATTGGCGGCTGCCCTGCCTGCTTCTTCTCTCCGGCAGCCTGCGAGGTTGCAGCTCCGATCGGCAGGGTCAAAAATAATAAAACAAGTAGTATCGGGGAAAGCAGGGACTGCACGAAAAAAGAAATCGCAGAGCGCACGATTAAATTGCCTCAATTATACATGGCAAGATGCTTAGCAATTGCCTTGATCGCCAGCAAGCCGGATTTCAGCACCTGTTGCCGCCGCCTCCCCCAAGTGATTCTCTCAGTGCATCACTGCGCAAGACCCATGGCTATGCGGCGTGAAGGAGATCGAAGATACCGTAAGGGTATATCTGCAAGTCAAAACTCAACTAAAGCGCGATCGCCCCTAAATAATTTTACACAATTCGAGTAAATCAGCTTGCGCTAAGTCAATTGGGACTAGCATCCCGCCGGCTTTCTGTGTTTGATAGCGTTAACATTGGGTCAGCCGGGGGCGTACAGATGTCTTATATGACTACCTCTGAAAGACAATCATCGCTTTCGGCAGAGCTTGCCACTGCACGGACGCGCAGCCTGTTTGCGCAAGCGCTCGGCAGGGTCTCCGCCGCCTTCGGACTGTCGCATGCGACCCTGATGCACGCGCCCTCCCCGGAAGACCTCCTACTGAAACCCCTGCTGATCGAGAGCTCGCTTCCGGCCGCCTATATCAAGGAGTTCGACCGCGCCCACATGATGCGCGGTTGTCCTTTCGGCTTGCGGCTGAGGGAATCCGCCGTCCCCCCGGCATGGCATCTGAACGACGCCGCCAATGGTCAAGCCTTCCCCGCCGAACTGCGCGCCCTGATGCTGCGCCATGCCATACCGGCGGGCGTTGCCATGCCGACCATTGCTGCCAATGGCCAGCGCCTGGTCTTCTGGTTCTGTGGCGAGCGCGCCGCACTCGGCCAGAGCGAGGTCAACGAGCTGGCAATGATCATTCTGCATGCGCTCGATGCATATAATGCAGTCAAGCGGAATGAGGAATGCGCGCATAACGCGCTGTCGACCAGAGAACTGGAAGTTGTGCGCTGGACTGCCCAGGGCAAGACCTCGATCGAAATCGGCCAGATCCTGGCGCTCTCGGATCATACGGTGAACGCCTACATGACCAACGCGATCAAAAAACTCGATTGCGTCAACCGCACCCAGTTGGTCGCTAAGGCAATTCGATTGAAGCTGATCAACTGAGGTATCGGAAGAGAGTCTGGATGTCGTCCCGTGATCTGGGGACCCGTGATCTGGGGGAAACGTGTCTCTTCGCTTCGAACAGCCCGTCAGCGACAAGACTGAGCAATCCCGCGCCCACATCGGCATCACTGATGCGGAAATCGTCCAGATGCTTGCTGCCTATCGCCTTTTCGGCTTCTGGCGCATCGACATCGAGGCGGGACATTTCTTTGCAAGCGAGGACGTGCACGCGATTTTCGACCTCCCCTACAGCGACGGCCCCGTCAATCTGGCCGAGCTGATGTCGCGCATCCATGAGGACGACCGCAGCCTGATCGCCCAGACCTTCGAAGAAGCGAGCCTTCACGGCGTCGGGTTCCATTTCGTATACCGCGTCTGCAATCGGCTTGGCGGCCACAAGCTGGTGCGCAGCGTCGGCCGCTTCCGGGACGGTCAAAGCGGCGGCGGCATCGTCGGCGTCACCTATGAGTTCGTCGAGAGGCTGCGCGTCGTCGGCTTCGAGGACGATACGAGACCGCGCTGACCCCCGAAAATTTAGCGGTCGAGCACCGAGCGGATCTCGACGAGGTTCGAGCGCACCCTCAGAATATAGAAACCCATGGTGGCGAGATGGCTCGGCATGATCCAGCCGTCTTCGCGCCCGTTCGAGATGATCGCCGGCTGAATGCGCAGCGCTGCCTGGAACTGCCGCATCGTGCTGCCCCACACCGCTCCGAGATTGCGCTCCTGCACCACCTGCGAGAAATCCGCCTGCGCGGCGGCAAGGATGGCGTAGTAGGCGTAGAGCTGGCCATAGGCAAACCAGAACCGGTCGTCGGCGCGCGTATCGAACCAACCGCGGTTGTGATTTTCCGAACGTTCGGCGAGCATGTCGGACGTACCGCCGAGATCGTTGGCGATGCGGTCGATGAACTGCATGAGGTTGTCGGCGCGGCCGTCGAAAATGACGCTGCAGGCGGAAAGATCGGTGTTGAACTTGCGCAGGCTGCCGATCGCCGAGCGGTAGTAAGAGGGCGTCGGCGTCTTCGGCCCGAAGGGATTGAGCCCGAAATACCAGCTGTATTCGTCGAACTGCAAGTTACCGCGGGCACTCTGCAGATCGTTGTTGATGCCCGACGTGCCGCGCACCCGCCCCAGCGTATCGACAAGCTCCGCGGACGTCCGGCGGACCGCCTGATTGATGCCGCGCTGGAACGACGCCTTATTATCAAGGAAAGGCGTGTGATCCCAGTCGATGCCGAAAAAGCCCATTTTATAGAGCAGCATCGAGGAGATCCATGCGTTCTGATTGACGTTGAAGTCGGTCAGGTCGGCCGTGACGTCAACGATGGCGGAACGCTGGCAGGTCTTGGCGGCTGAGCTGTTGCTTCCCTCCGCGACCGGCACGTCCTGTCCTGCGGCAACCTTGCGCTCGGAAAGCCGGTATTGGTCGACGAAGCCGGTGTTGAAATTCGACCAGACCTGCGTCTGCCAGAAGAAATAGCCGTAGAGCACGACGAAGAGCGCCACGAGCGCGATGACCGGCAGCCGGATCATCCAGCTCCGGCGCTGATACCAGCCATGCGCGGCAAGAAAGGGCCAGAAGGCCCAGGCGGAAAACAGGCGGGCCCAGCGACCGATCGTCTGGCCGATCAGCCTGAAAAAACCGGCTATCCGATCAAGCATCGTCGTCTCCTGTCAGGCGAGGCAAACGCCACAGCGCCGCTCGTCTTTTCAGACGCGCTAAGGACGCTGTAACACTTTCAATTACTGCAGAATTCCTTAAATCGATTCCGATTTAAGGAATTCTGCAGCGGGACATTGCCATCCCCACATATGCGCTCGACGGGCCGAGCACAACACGAGCCTTCGATTTTTCGGATGAAGGCATCGCGACAGCGGCGCGAACGGCCTCGCGGGTCAGGAACGCAGGAAAGGCAGGCTGAAACGGAAGGACCTGCGTGCCGTGTCGATCAGAGGCGCTCCCGATGTCTCCGGCAGCGGTTCGGCATAGCCGGGAAACCTGCCGGCGAATTCCAGATCGGCGCGGCTCTTGCGCCGCTCCAGATCCTGGGCGACCAGCATGCCCTTCTCGAACAGCCCGATCGGCGCGGCGATATCGGGAAAGAGTTCCGGCTTGATCCGCATCTTCATGCCCGGCCTGTCGGTATCGACCTGCGCCTGGTAGATGATCAACCGCTCCTCGACGTCGATCATCAATTTGCGCAGCAGCACGTTGCAGGCGGCGATCCGGCCGTTCAGCGAATCCACAAAGCTCTGGAACAGACCGATGAACCGTTCGCGCCGCTGGCTGTCGTCGCGCATCTCGTGCTCTCCGGCGGAAATCTGCTCGGCCTCCGCCTTCAGCGCCCGCCGCTCCGCCTCCATCTGCTCCCAATGCGCCCTGTTGCCGTAGACGCCGATACGGCCCTGCGTCGTTAGCGCCTTGGCGTTGAGCTCCTTCATCTTGAGACGGGCGATATCGATGGAATCGACCAGCCGGCGCCGTTGCTCGACGATGTCGACGAGACCGCGTTCGGCGACCCTATGCCGCTCTATGATCGCAGCGCGCTGGCCGGCGATCAGCCTGGCGAGCGCATCCGATTTCGTCAGAAGCTCGAGCAGTCGTTCGATGACCGGAGCCTCGCGCACGCGTTCGGTGTACATGCGCCACATCCGCTGGCGCGACGTCCAGCCGGCGATCTTCTCGCGCAGCGTCAGCCCCCGAAAGCTGTCGAGATCGGCGGAAACCTCGGCCGTCAGCCGGTCGAGGGAAAAGACCAGCTCGGCCTGCAGCGCGTCGAGTGCTTCAGCATCGGCGATATGCGCCTGGAACCGAGCGTTCTGCTCGAGGAAAACCTCGTCGGCCGACCGTGCTTCATCGCCGCTAAACGCGCTGATCGCGCCCACACAATAGGCTCCGTCGACCGCAACCCTCTCGGCAAGGCTGCCGGCAGCTTCGTATTGGCTTTGGAATGGCGGAGGTTTGCGCACAGGCGTCTCCAGGGAATCTCATATCGCCCAAGCTAGAGCATGATGCCGAAAAGTGTGAAGCGGTTTTCCGCCCGGAATTGCGTAAAATGGAAAGCAGGTCGCTTGCGGCGCCAAAGAAACAGGCGGCAGCCGCGTCTTCAGACCGGCTCGGCAATCCAGGCCCCGTTCATCGCTTCATCCCAATGCCTGCGGCAGAGCGAGACATATTTCTCATTGCCGCCGACATCGATCTGCGCGCCTTCGTGCAGCACTTTCCCCTCCGCGTCGAGCCGCACCACCATCGTCGCCTTGCGCCCGCAATGGCAGATCGTCCGCACCTCACGCATTTCGTCGGCGATCGCCAATAGTTCCTGCGAGGCCGGAAACAATTTGCCCTGGAAATCGGTTCGGAGCCCATAGACCATCACAGGAATGCCGAGCCTGTCGACGACGCGGGCAAGCTGCCAGACATGGACGGGCGTCATGAAATGCGCCTCGTCGACGAAAACACAGGCAATCGGCGCCCCCTCTCCGCTCAGCGTCGCGATCAGCCGGAACAGGTCCTCATGCGGCTCGAAGGGGATGGCGCTTGCCTCCAGCCCGATCCGCGAGCCGATGACGCCCCGGCCGGTGCGCTCGTCGAAGGCGGCGATCAGCTGCACCGTGCGCATGCCGCGCTCCTGGTAATTATAGGAGGCCTGCAGCAGCATCGTCGACTTGCCGGCGTTCATCGTCGAGTAGTTGAAATAGAGTTTTGCCATCCGATCTCTCCTTGATCGGTTTATTGAAGCTCATAATGGCAAAGAAAAGCCCCCTGGCGGCGATAATCACAGGAATCCCAGCCCGAAAATCGCCGAGCCGCCTGAAAACCAGGTGCCGCGAAAAATCCGCCGACGTCGCAATCGCATGGGTCGATACGACGCAAACGCACTGAGGTCGCTTGTCAAACTCGGCTATTGGTGGTTGGCTTGGGAACTTAAAGACTGGGAGTCTAAAATGAAAACAACAAGCACGTTCAAACTGGTTACTGCAACTGCCGTCGCCGCCCTCTCCGTTGCGACCGCCGCCTTCGCCGCCGATCCTGACAGCTGCTCCACGGTCCACTTCTCGGATGTCGGCTGGACGGATATTACCGCCACCACCGCCACCGCAGCCGTCGTCCTGAAGAGCATCGGCTATCAGACCGACGTCAAGGTTCTCTCGGTGCCGGTCACCTACACCTCGCTGAAGAACAAGGACATCGACATCTTCCTCGGCAACTGGATGCCGACGCAGGAAAAGGACGTCCGCCCTTATCTCGATGACAAGTCAGTCGAATCCTTCGGCCCCAACCTCGTCGGCGCCAAGTACACACTCGCCACCAACGCCAAGGGCGCCGAACTCGGCATCAAGGACTTCAAGGACATCGCCGCCCACAAGGACGATCTCGACGGCAAGATCTATGGCATCGAGCCCGGCAATGACGGCAACCGTCTGGTCATGGACCTGATCGAAAAGAACACCTTCGGCATGAAGGAGATGGAAGTCGTCGAATCCTCGGAACAGGGCATGCTCGCTCAGGTCGCCCGTGCAGAGAAAGCAGGCAAGCCCGTCGTCTTCCTCGGATGGGAGCCCCATCCGATGAACACCAACTTCAAGCTGACCTACCTCACCGGCGGTGACGACGTCTTCGGTCCCGACTTCGGCGGTGCCAAGGTCTATACCAATGTCCGCGCCGGTTATCTCGATGAATGCCCGAATGTCGGCACGATGCTGAAGAACCTGAAGTTCTCCCTCGACATGGAGAACCAGATCATGGGCAAGATCCTCGATGACGGCAAGGAGCCGGAAGCTGCCGCTTCCGAATGGCTGAAGGCGAACCCTTCTGCGCTCGAGCCTTGGCTCGCAGGGGTCAAGACCCGCGACGGCAAGGGCGACGCATTGGCGGCCGCCAAGACCGGTCTCGGCCTTTGATGTTATGAACGGGGCGGCGAGCCGCCCCGTTTCATTTTGTCCATTGTTGATTTTTTCTGGATAGGCGCGCGCTCTTGAATTGGATCACCGACTTTAAGATTCCCATCGGCCCCTGGGCAAAATCCTTTGTGGACTGGCTCACCTCGAACGGCGCATGGTTCTTCGACCAACTCGCCTCCGTGCTGTCGCACGTTATCGACGGGCTGCTTTTCGTGTTGCAGAAGCCTCACCCGCTGATCGTCATCGCCGTCATCGCCGCCATCGCCTTCTGGCTGCGCCGATCGATTGCGGTGACCCTCTTCACCTGTCTTGGTCTGTTGCTGATCATGAACCAGGGCTACTGGAAGGAAACGACGGAGACGCTCGCTCTTGTGCTGGCCTCCACTTTCGTCAGCATGGTGATCGGCATTCCGCTCGGGATTGCAGCCGCCCGCCGCGCCTGGATTTATGCCGCCATGCGCCCAGCGCTCGATCTCATGCAGACCATTCCGACATTCGTCTATCTCATTCCGGCGCTCATCCTGTTCGGCCTCGGCATGGTGCCGGGGCTAATCGCCACCGTCATCTTCGCAATCCCCGCCCCTATCCGGCTGACGCGCCTCGGCATCATCTCGACGCCGCCTTCGCTTGTGGAAGCCGCCGTCGCCTTCGGCGCGCGGCCGATGCAGGTGCTGCGCAAGGTAGAACTTCCCTTCGCCGCGCCGCAGATCATGGCGGGCCTCACCCAAACCATCATGCTGTCCTTGTCGATGGTGGTCATCGCCGCCCTCGTCGGCGCCGATGGTCTCGGCGTGCCTGTCGTGCGGGCGCTGAACACCGTCAATGTTGCGAAAGGCTTCGAAGCCGGTCTCTGCATTGTCATCCTGGCCATTATTCTCGACCGCATGTTCCGCGCGGCAGGTGAAGGAGACGGAGCATGACCGCGGTAAACTTCAAGGATGTCAGCATCATCTTCGGCGACCGGCCGGAAACAGCGCTTGCCATGGCCGATCAGGGCAAGACACGTGACGAAATCGGCGCTGCTACCGGCCTCGTGCTCGGCGTCGCCAATGCCTCGCTGACGATCGAGGAAGGCGAGATTCTGGTGCTGATGGGCCTTTCCGGCTCGGGCAAGTCGACGCTGCTGCGCGCCGTCAACGGGCTCGCCCCGGTGGTGCGCGGCGATGTCGCGGTCTCCACGGCCACCGGCTCCGTCAATCCCTACAAATGCAATGCCAAGGCCCTGCGGGAGCTGCGCACCCACACCGTCTCCATGGTGTTCCAGCAATTCGCTCTTCTGCCCTGGCGCACGGTCGCCGAGAATGTCGGCTTCGGCCTCGAACTCGCCGGCATGCCGGAGGCCGAACGCAAACAGCGCGTCGGCGAGCAGCTCGAACTTGTCAACCTGGCGAAATGGGCCGACCGCAAGGTCAACGAGCTCTCGGGCGGCATGCAGCAGCGCGTTGGACTGGCCCGTGCCTTTGCCACCGGCGCCCCGATCCTGCTGATGGACGAACCGTTCTCGGCGCTCGATCCGTTGATCCGCACCCGCCTGCAGGACGAACTTCTGGAGTTCCAGCGGCGGCTGAAGAAGACCATCCTCTTCGTCAGCCATGATCTCGACGAGGCCTTCCGCATCGGCAACCGCATCGCCATCATGGAGGGCGGCCGCATCATCCAGTGCGGAACGCCGC
>Ga0102593_1002189_pt1 | contig 15763 bp, 17 predicted proteins | sample AraplaCol_mMS_r2_2_FD_76862 | JGI IMG/M metagenome (GOLD analysis project Ga0102593, IMG submission 76862) | Arabidopsis root microbial communities from North Carolina, USA - plate scrape MF_Col_mMS_r2 (SPADES assembly) (version 2) | ecosystem: Host-associated > Plants > Roots > Endosphere...
TCATCGTCGAGCGCCCCCTGACCGGCGTCGGCGGCGGCGAGACCATCCGCGAACTTCACCAGGACACCCCCTTCGCCATGGTCGCGCTGACGGCCGACGACCTCAGCGGAACCTCGGCCAGCGTGCGCGCCAAGAAGGCCGACGGATCGTGGGGTCCCTGGTACGACGCCGAGAACCTCGAGGGCGTCGGGCCCGACGGTGGCGGGGTCAAGGGCACCGACCCCGTCTTCGTCGGCCACACCACCGACGTTCAGATCAAGGTGGATCGCTCCGCGCCCGAGGCCCCCGGCCCTCGCGCAGCCAAGCCCGACCTGGGCTACGTGCCCGCCAACGCCGAACGCCCACTGGGCCAAGACCTCAAGGCCGTGCTCATCAGTCCCCCGCAGGCACCGGTCGACATCTCCTCGATTCCGCCGGAGGCCGCCACTCCCCCTGGCGTGCCGCCCGCGATCATCGGGCGGGCCCAGTGGGGCGCCAACGAATCCGAACTGTGCGGAAAGCCCGTGTACGACAACGGAGTTCGCGCTGGGATCGTCCACCACACGGCGGGCAGCAACGACTACGCCCCCGAGGACTCCGCCGGCATCGTCCGCTCCATCTTCGAGTACCACACCCGCACGCTCGGCTGGTGCGACATCGCCTACAACGCACTGGTCGACAAGTACGGCCAGGTGTTCGAGGGGCGCGCCGGCGGCATGGACCGACCCGTCGAGGGCGCCCACACCGGTGGATTCAACGCCGACACCTGGGGCGTGGCCATGCTCGGCAACTTCGACCTGGTGCCCCCGACGCCCATCCAGCTTCGCACCACCGGACGGCTGCTCGGCTGGCGCTTGGGCCTCGACCACGTCGACCCGCTGGGTTCGGTCACGCTCACCTCGGCCGGTGGTTCGTTCACCAAGTTCCCCGGCGGCACCCCGGTGACGCTGCCGACGATCTTCACCCACCGCGACGTCGGCAACACCGACTGCCCCGGCAACGCCGCCTATGCCGCGATGCCCCTGCTTCGAGACACCGCCGCGCACTTCAACACCCCCATCGGGCCTCGCGACCTCGCCGACACCCTGCGCGGGGGCGCCATCTACGGCAAGTGGGCCCAGATGGGCGGCGACGCCAGCCCGCTCGGCGCACCGCAGACGCCCGAGACACCAGGTAGCGGCGCGTCCCGCTATGTCACCTTCGACAAGGGGGCGCTGTACTGGTCCCCCGACAGCGGAGCCGAACCGGTCACCGGCGCCATCTACGAGGCGTGGGGAATGCTGGGCTTCGAACGCGGCGCCCTCGGACTGCCGACCAGCGGCGAGATCCAGGAACCCCAGTGGATCGTGCAGAACTTCCAGCACGGGACGCTGAACTTCGACCGCGAGCACGGCACCGTCACTCGCGTCATCGACGGGGTCGAGCTTCAGATCCCCCTCGACCCGGGCGCGGCGCCCGTGCAGCTGGAGCGCTTCACGCCCATCGGCAACAAGGCCTGAGCGCTACAGCCACCATCGCTCGAGAACCCGCGCCAACCCGTCGTCGGTGTTGGGCGCGGTGACCTCGTCGGCCGCCGCCTTGGCCTCCGGGTGCGCGTTGCCCATCGCGACGCCGAGACCTGCCCACCGCAGCATCGGCACGTCGTTGGGCATGTCGCCGAAGGTGATGACGTCCTCGGCCACCAGGCCCAGCGGGGTGGTGACCTCGGCGACGCCGGTCGCCTTGCTGATGCCCAGCGGCACCACTTCGATCAGACCGTTGTTGGTCGAGTACGTCAGATCACCCTGCAGACCGACGTGCGGGGCCAACGCCGCCGCCATGTCCGCGCTCGAGGCCCCCGCCTTGCGAATCAGCAACTTGACCGCGGGCTCGTTCAGGACGTCTTCGAGTGAGACCTCGGTGTTGTCGGGGTTGAGCCACGCGTGCTCGTATCCCGGCGAGCTCAGGAACTGCGGCGTGGCCGCGTCGTGGGCGCTACGACCGACGCGTTCCACTGCGAGCCCCGACCCGGGGATGACGCGGGTGGCCACCTCGGCGAGCTCCCGCAGCACGTCGACCCCCAGCGTCCTGGCCCACAGGATGTGGTCGGCCGCGGAGTCGTACAACACCGCGCCGTTGGCGCACACCGCCATGGGCGCGAAACCCAGTTCCTCGACCACCGGGGAGATCCAGCGCGGCGGACGGCCGGTCGCCAGCACGAACCGGGTGCCGGCGTCGACCGCCGCCAGCACCGCGGCCTTGGTGCGTGGAGAGACGCGCTCGTGCTCGTCGAGCAGCGTGCCGTCGACGTCGGTGGCTATCAGCAGTGGAAGCACTACTGCGTCCCCGAGTCCCGGCGAGCGCGCTCGGCAAGCTCGGCTTCTTCACGCACGATGGCCTCTTCCATGGTCGGGGCGCCTCCACCGAGGCGATGCGGCACCCAGTAGGCACCCTCGGGATGATCGTAGGACTGCTGTACGTCGTGAAGCAGTTCGGCCATCGACGCGCGAAGGCGGCTCAGCAGTTCCTCGGCGGTCCCGCTCGGCGACAACGGCGGCCCCGCGGCCACGGTGACCGGGATCTTCTGCCGGCCCAGGTGTCGAGGATGGTCCTTGGTCCAGATGCGGTGCGCACCCCAGACGATCAGCGGGACGATCGGCGCCCGGGCCTCCAGCGCCATCCGCGTGGCCCCGGTCTTGAAGTCCTTGAGCTCGAAGCTGCGACTGATCGTCGCCTCCGGATAGACGCCGACCAGCTCACCCTCCCGTAGCCGCTCGACGGCGGCCGCGTAGGCCTGCGCGCCGGCGCGACGGTCCACCGGGATGGTCTTGGTGTGTCGGATCAGGAAGTCGACGATCTTCACCTGCTGCATCTCGGCCTTGATCATGAAGCGCAGGCGGCGGTGGCGCTGGTTGACGGCCAGGGCGGCGGGCAACCAGTCGAGGTAACCCGTGTGGTTGATGGCGATCACCGCGCCACCCTCGGTCGGGATGTTCTGCAGTTCGCGGTAGGTGATGCGCGTGCCGGTGAGGGCCACGGCGCTCTTGGCCGTGATCTCCAACATGCGGAAGACCGGCTCCATCGGGCTACTCCGTGGACTCGTTTCGCTGCCGGCGGGCCGCCTTCTCGGCGGCCTCCTCGGCGTCCATGCGGTTGGCCTCGGCCAACGTCGGTGCTCCGCCACCCATCCGGCGCGGCACCCAGAACTCCCCTGCGGGATGCTGGCCGTAGCTGGTCTGCACCTGCTCGAGGAGGTGCTGCATGCGCGAATGCAGCAGCGCGGTCAGTTCGGCAGGAGGCAGCGTCGGCATGATGGGTTCGCCGACGGCGATCGAGATGGGCACCTTTGGCCGTCGCATGTTCTTCGGGTGCCCCTTGGTCCAGACGCGTTGGGCTCCCCAGACGATGTGCGGGACGATCGGCACGTCGGCGGCGATCGCCATGCGCGCCGCACCCGACTTGAACTCCTTGATCTCGAAGCTGCGGCTGATCGTCGCCTCGGGGTAGACGCCGACGAGTTCGCCCTCCTTCAGCCGCTGGCACGCCTCGGCGAACGACGCGGCACCGCTGTCACGATCCACCGGGATGTGCCGCAGGCTGCGCATGATCGGACCGGAGACCTTGCTGTCGAACACTTCTCGCTTGGCCATGAAGCGCACCTTGCGACCGAGGCCCTGCTCATAGGCCGGTAGCCCCGCGAAGGTGAAGTCGAAGTAGCTGGTGTGGTTGATCGCGACCACGGCCCCGCCGGTGGTGGGCAGGTTCTCCACCCCGGTGACGGTGAACTTCAAGCCCTGAAGCTTCCACACGAGGCGGGCAACCTGGATGACGGTGCCGTATACGGGTTCCACGACCATCAGCCTAATGCTGAGGCAATGGCATGGTGTGAGCCGTGTCATTCCCGACCGGATCCGTTGCCGTGCCCGACGTCGTCCTGCGCATCGCCGACGGTCGGCGGGTGACCCCGGTGTGGCTCAACGAACTTGGCGGCGTGACCTTCTCGATCGCGGGCGACGCCTTCGTCAAGGTGTATCCCGACGACCACGCCGCGCTGTTGGTCGCCGAGGCCGACCGGCTGCGGTGGGCCGCCGGATTCGCCGCCGTCCCACCCGTGCTCTCGACGGGACCGGGCTGGTTGCACACCTCGGCGCTTCCCGGGCGATCGGCCGTCGACCCGCACTGGGCCGCGCGACCGGTGGAGGCCGCCCGCGCGATCGGCAGCGGGCTTCGTCGACTTCACGATGCACTACCCGTGCACCAGTGCCCGTTCGGCAGGCCGTCGTGGGTGCCCGACGACGCGCCCGCCGCCGACCGGCTGGTGGTCTGCCAGGGCGACGCGTGTGCCCCCAACACGCTGATCCGCGACGACGGTCGATGCAGTGGGCACGTCGACCTCGGCGACCTCGGGGTCGCCGACCGATGGGCAGACCTGGCGGTGGCGACCATGTCGCTCGCATGGAACTTCGACGAGGCATACGAGGCGGAGTTGCTCTCCGCGTACGGAGTCGACCCCGAGCCAGGGCGGATCGCGTACTACCGCGAGCGCTGGGCGCGCTAGCCCCTCCGACCCCGGTAGGATCAGCTGTACCCAAACCCCACTGGGAAGGTAATACGTGCAGGTCACAAGCGTCGGACACGCAGGCTTCCGGATCGACACCGCCGCCGGGAGCATCCTGTGCGACCCGTGGGTCAACCCGGCTTACTTCGCGTCGTGGTTCCCGTTCCCGGACAACAGCACGCTCGACTGGGATGCGCTCGGCGCCTGCGACTACCTGTACGTGTCGCATCTCCACAAGGACCACTTCGACCCCGAGCACCTGGCGGCCCACGTCGACAAGGACGCCGTGGTGCTGCTGCCGGACTACCCGGTGCCGGATCTGCGCCGCGCCCTGGAGGCCGTGGGTTTCCACCGCTTCTTCGAGACCACCGACTCGACCAAGCACCGGGTGAGCGGCCCCAAGGGCGATCTCGACGTGATGATCATCGCCCTGCGGGCGCCCGCCGACGGCCCCATCGGCGACTCGGGGTTGGTGGTCTCCGACGGAGAGACCGTCGCGTTCAACATGAACGACGCCCGCCCCACCGATCTCGAGGTCCTCGACACCGAATTCGGTCACGTCGACGTGCACATGCTGCAGTACTCGGGCGCCATCTGGTACCCGATGGTCTACGACATGCCGGCGCGAGCCAAGGAGGCGTTCGGCATTCAGAAGCGGCAGCGCCAAATGGACCGCTGCCGCCAATACATCGCGCAGGTCGGCGCGACCTGGGTGGTGCCGTCCGCCGGCCCGCCCTGCTTCCTCGACGCCGACCTCCGCGATCTGAACGACGATCACGGCGACCCGGCGAACATCTTTCCCGATCAGGTCGTGTTCCTCGACCAGATGCGCACCCACGGCCACGACCGCGGCCTGCTCATGATTCCCGGTAGCGTCGCCGACTTCACCGCGTCGCAACTGAATTCGCTCACTCACCCGGTGGCCGACCCGGAGACGATCTTCACGACCGGCAAGGCCGCCTACATCGAGGAGTACGCCCAGCGGATGGCGCCGGTGCTCGCCGCGGCCAAGGCCGGCTGGGCGCCCGCCGAGGGTGAGCCGTTGCTCGAACCGCTGCGCGCCACGTTCGAACCCATCATGCTCCAGAGCGACCAAATCTGTGACGGCATCGGCTATCCGGTCGAACTGCGCATGGGACCGGAAACGGTCGTACTCGACTTTCCCAAACGCACCGTGCGCGAACCGATCAGCGACGAGAGGTTCCGCTACGGCTTCGAGATCGCACCCGAGTTGGTCCGGACGGTGCTTCGCGACGACGAGCCCGACTGGGTCAACACCATCTTCCTGTCCACCCGGTTCAAGGCCTGGCGAGTCGGCGGGTACAACGAGTACCTGTACACGTTCTTCAAGTGCCTGACCGACGAACGCATCGCCTACGCCGACGGCTGGTTCGCCGAGGCACACGACGACTCGGCGTCGATCACATTGGACGGCTGGGAGATTCAGCGTCGCTGCCCACATCTGAAGGCCGACTTGTCGAAGTTCGGCGTGGTCGACGGCACGACGTTGACGTGCAATCTGCACGGCTGGTCCTGGAATCTGACCAACGGCAAGTGCCTCACGTCCAAGGGACACGAGCTCAGGAGCGCCAAGGCGTGAGCCACCCGAATCCAAGCTATGACGACGGCCTCGTCTTGCTGGATCGGCACGCCATCACCCTGAGGCGCTACCACTTTCCGTCGGGGACCTCGAAGGTGATCCCGCTGCGGACGGTCCGTGGGTATCGCGCCGAGCCACTTGGTTTGGTGGTCAACCGTTTCCGCATCTGGGGTAGCTCCGACCTGCGCCGCTGGCTGCCTCTCGACGTCTGGCGGCCGGTCAAGTCGACGCTGGTGACCCTCGACGTTCCCGGCACGCGCCCCAGCCCGGCCTTCACTCCGTTGCGGGCCAACGAGTTCACCGCGGTGCTCGACCAGCTGCTGGAGCGCTAAGCCTGCTGGGCGGCGACCCTGGTCCGCTCCCTCATCGAGGCCACCACGCCGCCGTCGACGAGGATGTCGGTTCCGGTGAGGTACCCGGCCCTGCCACCGGCGCAAAAGGCGAAGAGTTCGGCCATCTCCTCGGCGTTACCCCAGCGCGGCACCGCGAAGGCCGCGACGATGGCGCCCGCACCGTTGCGTTCCTCGAGCCTGCCCATCTCGGTGTCCACCGAGCCGTGTGAGACCGACACGATGCGCTGGCCCCGTCCGTTGAACCGCTCTGACTGAGATGCGCTGTACCACTTGACGAAGCTCTTGCTCACTCCGTAGGCAAAACCGGACCGCGACGCCTCTGGGACGCCGTCGTACGTCGAACAGGCGGCTGCCATGAAGGCGTCCGCGTCGTCCAGGACCAGGGGGAAGGCCGCGGTGGGGACGAGTTCCCCCGGGAGGAGGTACGCCGCGTCACGTACTCCGCGTCGCCCATGCTGGGGCTCACCCCGGCGGCGTGGACTACCGAGACCACCGTCCCCTCGAGCGAGGCAACCGCGCCGTCGAGTCGATCCTGGCGGACGTCACACAGGACGATGTCGTGCTCGCGGCCGAGGATCCTGGCCGTCGCCAGACCCATGCCGCCTGCGCCGCCGGTGATCACCGCTACCCGGCTCAACGCTTCTCCCTCAGCACGGTCGCCTCGAGCAACCGCTGCACCTGGCGGGTGGTCGCCTTCTCCATCGCCGACCAGGCCCGGTGAGCCGCGCTGGGCGGTCGACCCGGCCGAAGCGCCACCACGTCGCCGACCCGGACGACGCCCGGGCGGGTCACGTCGGCGTAGACCCCGAGGAAGCGGTTGGTCCGCTCGGCGAGCTGCCGGGTGATGCGACCGTCGCGCCCCAGCCCCGGCTGCGGCCTGGTGGCGACGACGCAGCGGATGGTCGGGATCGTGACGTGCAGTGCAGCCGAACCGATCTCGAGATCACCGCCCACCCAGGCCGTCTCGGGGAAGTCACCGTCCGGATCACCGACGTCGACGAGGACGTTGGGCCGGAACCGCCGGACGTCGTGGGGCGCGTCGTCACCGGCGAGCGTAGCCAGGCTCGCCGTGCTGAGCACGTGCACGGGCGCCAGGTCGACGAAGGTGCCAGGAGGTGTGGAGAACCTCGCCAGGGTGATGATGTCCTTGGTGCTGAAGACCGACGTGTCGGGCAGATCCTCGGTGTCGTCGAGGCCGAAGTCCTTGCGCACCTGCGAGGCCCGGAAGTTCTCCAGTGACGTCGAGGTCGTCATCCGGTGCTGGCTGGTGTCGTCCGCGGGCGGCAGCGCGACCAGACGCACGTCACGGCCGGCCAGCTCCGAGAGCAGCCCGTGCACCGCGCCGTCGGAACTCGAGCACTGCGCGCCGTCGGGGAAGGTGATCGACACCTCGGGTGCAGCCCCCGGCCCCGCATCGGGACCCGGGTCCGACACGTAGGCTGCCGAGCAACCCAGCAAAGCGGGGATCCGTCGCGCCGAGGCGGTGACGCCCTTCTCGAGGTCGCGGACGGCCCACAGCCGGTCGGCGTGCACGCCGCGCCGGTCGACGTGGACCTCGTCGACCCGCTGGCCGCCCATGGACTTCACCGGGAAGCGCCACAGTTGCGACACCGCGACGTCGGCCATGGGCACTCCTAGCGGGACGAGACGAGTTGGCGTAGTTCGGATACCGCGTCGGACTCGGTGTCGTACACCCGCACGATGGCCTCGTCCCCTGGCTGCAGGAACGTCGACTCGCCGAGCGTGGTGTACCGAGTGGCACCGATGCCGATGAGGACCGTCGACGGATGACCGGCGGCGACCATCAGCGCCCCGACGTCCTCCAGCGGCGTCTCGGCGGCGCCCTTCTGATTGGCCAGCCGCTCGGTGACCCAGTCGAGGAGCACCTCGCCGTAGTACGAGTAACCCAGCAGCGGGCTGTCGACGCCGTAACCGTGCTCGTTGCCGTCGGCGGTACGCAGGTTGCACACCAGCCGCAGCGTCGACGTCGGACCGTCGGGAGTCAGGTCGCCGACGTCGAAGAACTGCGCGGCCACCCCCTTGGAGGCCGGCCCCCAGTTCTTCTTGTCACTGATCTTGCGGGCACCCGGCCTGCGGATCGAGCAGTCGTTGAACGCGCCGAGGGCGAACGGCCGCAACTCCGCGACGGTGTCCCCCTGCCAGCTCACGTGGCACGCCAACCCGACCTCGGGCTCGATCTGCAGGTTGAAGGGGGTGCTGGCCGTTTCGGGGCTCTCGGGCAACAGGATCGCGTCGTGCGACAACGGGAACTGCCCGAGGGGGCCGTCGGAACCCGGTGCGTACCAGGGGAAGATGCCCTTGGGCGCCTCGCCCTCGCTGGTGACGTTGACGAAGTCGGCGGCCTCGCCGGCCTGTTCGAGGTGTCCGGCGAAGTTGCCGGCCACCCCGAAGCCGAACCACGACCGCATGTCGTCGAGGTCGAGGTCGACCGTCTTGAGATCCGTCACTGTGTCATCACGGTGTGAGCACCGACCTTCCGACGTAGGGCACCAATGCCTCGGGGACGCGGACGCTGCCGTCCGGCTGTTGGTGATTCTCCAGGATGGCGACGAGCCAGCGGGTGGTTCCGAGCGTTCCGTTGAGGGTGGCGGCGATCTGCGGCTTGCCGTTCTCGTCTCGGTAGCGGGTGGCCAGTCGCCGTGCCTGGAACGTGGTGCAGTTCGAGGTGGACGTCAGTTCCCGGTAGGTGTTCTGCGTGGGCACCCAGGCCTCGCAGTCGAACTTGCGGGCCGCCGAGGAACCAAGATCGCCTGCCGCGGTGTCGATCACCCGGTAGGGCACCTCGATCAGCGCCAGCATCCGACGCTCGAGGTCCAGCAGGCGCTGGTGCTCTGCTTCGGCGTCCTCCGGCTTGCAGTAGACGAAGGCCTCGACCTTGTCGAACTGGTGCACCCGGATGATCCCGCGGGTGTCCTTGCCGTAACTGCCTGCCTCACGGCGGAAGCACGACGACCAGCCCGCGTAGCGCAACGGCCCGTCGGACAGGTCGAGGATCTCGTCGGCGCGGTACCCGGCCAACGGCACCTCGGAGGTGCCGACGAGGTACATGTCGTCGGCCTCGAGGTGGTAGATCTCGTCGGCGTGGGCGCCCAGGAATCCGGTGCCCGACATCACTTCCGGGCGCACCAGCACCGGCGGGATGACCAGGGTGTGTTGATTCTCGGTCGCGAGCTTGACCGCGAGTTGCATGATGCCGAGTTGCAGCAGGGCGCCGTATCCGGTGAGGAAGTAGAAACGCGAGCCGGAGACCTTGGCCCCGCGCTCCATGTCCAGCAGCCCCAGCGCCTCGCCGAGTTCCAGGTGGTCCTTGGGATTGGCGATGACGGGCGGTTCCCCGACGGTGTCGAGCACGACGTAATCGCTCTCGCCGCCGGGCGGGACCCCGTCGAGGATGACGTTGGAGATGGCCCGGTGGGCCGCGGCGAACTGCGTCTCGGCGGCCGCCTGTTCGGCCTCGGCGGCCTTGACCGCCTCGGCGAGCTCCTTGGCGCGCGCCAGCAGTGCGGGTCGTTCGTCGGCCGAGGCCGCTCCGACGGCCTTGCTCGCCGCCTTCTGCTCGGCCCGCAGGTCGTCGGCGGCGGAGATCGACGAGCGCCTCGTGGCGTCGGCGGCGAGCAGCACGTCGACGAGGGCGGGATCCTCACCCCGCGCCCGTTGCGACGCGCGAACCCGGTCGGGGTCTTCACGTAGCAGCTTCAGGTCGATCACGAAGGAAACCCTACGTTTGGCGATCGGCCGTAGCGAGGCCGGGGCACAACCACATAACTTTACAATTGCATCTCTTGTCACACGACTTGGCTCGCCTGTCACAATGGTCGAGATGTTGGATGCACCCCACGACGCCGAACCGCGCGCAGAGCAGGCCGCCACGCCGTCGCGCCGCCCGGCGTGGTGGCAAAGCCTGCAGGCTGAGTCCACGCGTCGCGCCCTGCTCCTGACCGCCCTCGGCGGCCTCCTGATCGCCGGCGTCATCACCGCGATCCCCGGTGGTGAGCGCAGCGGTCTCCCCGTCGGCCTCAACGCCGGGGCCACCGCACTCGGCGGTGGTTCCCGCGGCAACGCGACCTTCGACGACGCCGTCCGCGGCACCTGCCTGAACTGGCCCGAGCAGGTTCCCGACGCCGCCCAAATCGTGGACTGCAAGGACGAGCACCGCTTCGAGGTCGCCGACCGGATCGACATGCGGACCTTCCCCGGCACCGAATACGGCCCCGACGCCCCGCCCCCGTCCGAGGCCCGCATCCGGCAGATCAGCCAGGAGCAATGCCAGGCGGCGGCGCGGCAGTACCTCGGGGCGAAGTACGACCCCAACGGTCGATTCAGCGTCAGCCTGGTGTGGTCCGGCGACAAGGCGTGGCGTCAAGCCGGCGAACGCCGCATGCTGTGCGGCCTGCAGCTTGCCGGCCCCGACGGCCACCAGCTCGCATTCACGGGGAAGGTCGCCGACAACGACCAATCCAAGGTGTGGCCCGCCGGGACGTGCCTGGGCATCGACCCGGCCACCAACCAGCCGACCGACATTCCGGTCGACTGCGCCAAGCCGCACGCGATGGAGGTGACCGGCGCGGTCGACCTCGCCGCGAAGTTCCCCGGGCCCGTCCCGCCGGACGGCGACCAGGACCAGTTCGTCAAGGACTCGTGCACCAAGATGACCGATGCGTACCTCGCACCGGTCGCGCTGCGCAAGACCACCCTCACCCTGATCTACAGCACGATCTCGCTGCCCAGTTGGACCGCAGGCAGCAAGCAGGTGTCCTGCAGCATCGGTGCGACGCTCGGCAACGGCGGCTGGTCCACGCTGCTGAACAGCGCCAAGGGGCCGTTGCTCATCAACGGGCAGCCCCCGGTCGCCGTGCCCGACATTCCGGAGGAGCGGCTCGACATGCCGCCGATTCCGCTGCCGTCGGTGGACACCTCGTCGCAGACGTCGTCGCAGATCGACCTCAGTGACCAGAGCGGGTCGAGCAGCAGCTCGAGCGGCACGGGCAACCAGGGCAACGACCACCTGCCCAATCAGCAGCAGGCGACCCCCACCCAAACGCAGAGCCAGAGCCCGTCGAGCTCGGACACGGCGCCTCCGCCGCAAGGCAACACCTTCCTCAACGGTCCGCCGCCCGCACCCGGACCCCAGGGCGACGGCGGTCTGCCGCCGCAAGACGGCGTCGCGCCACCGCCCCCGCCCGCGGGGGATCCGGCCGCGCCGCCTCCGCCCGTCCTACCGGTCGTCCCGGGCCCGCCGCCCGGGCAGTAGCGGCGATGGCCGTCCAGATGAGCTCGCGCCGGTTCGACGAGCTGGTGTCCGACGCGCTCGACGAGATTCCGCCCGCGTTGGCCAAGGCGATCGACAACGTCGTGGTGTTGGTTCGGGACCGTCACCCCGAGGAGCCCGACCTGCTGGGTCTCTACGAGGGTGTCGCACTGACCGAACGGGATTCGACGTACTTCGGCTCGCTGCCGGACACCATCACGATCTACCGCGCGGCATTGCTGGACATCTGCGACACCGAGGCCGACGTGGTCGACGAGGTGACCGTGACCGTGATTCACGAGATCGCCCACCACTTCGGCATCGACGACGACAGGCTGCACGAACTCGGTTGGGCCTGAACCACTTCCGGAGCGGGCGGAGGGGTTTTCGGGCGCGTTGACCGGGCGTCGTCGGTGGGCGGTGCTACAACTGAGACATGTCCGACGTCTGTCGCGAGTGCCGAGAGGACCTCGAGCACTGCCATGGCACCCTCGTGCACCACTTTCCGTCCGCCGGCTCGGTCTTCGTGGAGTGCACCGAGGACTGTGCCAGGCCCGACGGCCTGCACTCCTTCAGCGTCGACTGTGACGCCGTCGGATGTGCATGCAGCGTGACGATCGTCGCGACCGCGGTCTCCTAACCCATCGGGTCGGGTTCGTGCGCCACGTCGTCGACCGGGTGCTCGACGGGTTCGAACGGCGGTGTGTGCGGACCCCACTGCAGACAACTCCACCGGCCGTCGGTGATCGGGCTCAACACCACGCACTCGGTGTTGGCGAGGTGGTGTTCGATGGCGAAGCCGGGGTCGACGCCCGCGAGGACCGCGCCCACCAGGCGGATGGCGGCGCCGTGACTGACCACCAAGATGTCGCCGACCCAGGCGTGGTCGTCGAGGAAGCGCAGCCGTAGCTCCGTGAGCATCGGCACGTAGCGGTCCAGGACCTGCTGCCCGGTCTCGCCGCCGGGGACGGGAATGTCGAGCTGGCCGTTCTGCCACAGCTGGTAAATGGCGTTGAACTCTTCGTGGGCGGCGTCGTCGCTGCGGTCCTCGAGGTCGCCAACCTGCACCTCGTGAATGCCGTCCAGCTCGACGGCGTCCATACCCAGGTGGTCGCCGATCTCGGCGGCCGTCTCGACTGCGCGCAGCGCCGTGGAACGGGCCAGCAGTCCCACGGGACGTTCGAGGGATCGGGCGAAGTTCCGCGCCTGCTCGTGGCCCAGGTCGGTGAGCGCGGCGCCGGGCGGGCGGGTGTCGAGGCGCCGGGCCACGTTGCCGTGTGACTGTCCATGGCGGACGAGTATCAGTCGCCTCGTCGGTGACCGGTGGCGTCGCACCGACTGCCGTGCCCGTCGCCCATGAACCCAGATATCTCACGTCCGCACAACGTCTGTGGAGCGCGCGAAGTGCCTCGGCGACCGGATCGTCGTCGACGTGCCCAACACAGTCGAGGAAGAAGAAGTACGTGCCCAGTTCGACGCGGGTGGGCCGCGACTCGATGCGCACCAGGTCGATGTCGCGGATCGCGAATTCGGTCATCGCGGCGACGAGCGCACCGGGCACGTTGTCGAGTCGCAGCACCACCGACGTGCGGTCGGCGCCGGTGCGCGCCGGCGGCGGCCCGGGGGGTCCGGCGAGGACGAATCGGGTTCGGGCGTTGGGTTCGTCGACGACGCCGTCGGCCAGGCTGTCCAATCCGAGTCTGCGGGCGGCGAGCGCCGTGCTGACACCGGCGTCTGCCCGTCCCGCGACGACGTCGTGCGCCGCGGCGGCGTTGGAGGTGGTCGGCACGATCACGGCACCGGGGAGACGTGTGGTGAGCCACCGCTTGACCTGCGCCGCGGCGACCGGGAAGGCCGCGACGGTCCGCACGTCCGAGGCGGCGGTGCCGGGGCGTACGGCGATGCTGAACGACACGTCCAGGGCGTGCTCGGCGAAGATCTGCAGCGCCGTGCCCGCGGCCAGGCTGTCCATCGTCGGCACGACCGACCCCTCGATGGAGCTCTCGATCGGGACGCAGGCGTAATCGGCGGCCCCGCTCCGAACGGCGGCCAGAGAACCGTCGGCGCTGTCGCATGCCACGGGCTCGAGCCGGGACGGATCCGGGATGACGCCGGCCTGCGCCATCTGCAGCAACGCCGCCTCGGTGAAGGTCCCCTCTGGACCCAGGTAGGCGACGCGTGGCACGGGTCAACCCTATCGGCAGCCGGCCCAACGCCAGGGAAAGCGCTCGGTAACGGTTGCACCATTCGGTGAGGCTAGCCTAAGTTAGGGTGACCTCACCGACGGAAGGCAGGCGTGATGATCGGCGACGCGACGACAGAGACCACCCCGACCGCACCGACGACGGCCGAACGCATCCGCAGCGCGTGTGCCCGCGGTGGCGACGCGATCCTGGCCACCGACGGCGTCGACCCCACCCCGACACCGGTACACCACCTGCTCGACGACGGATCCTTTGCCGTCACGGTGCCCAGCGCGGGACCGCTGGCCGCCATGTCGCTCGTCGCGGGCACCGCGGGCATCCAGGCGGTGCTGGAGATGACCGACTACGCGCCGCTCCCCCTGCGCGAGCCGGTGCGCTCCCTCGTGTGGATCAGCGGCAGGCTGTTCCACGTTCCACCGCCGGGCCTCGCGGGACTGCTCGACCTCATCGCCCAGACGAACCCCAATCCCGCCCTGCTGCAGGTGAACACCGACGGCGTCGACGACGCCTACGTGCTGATGCGGCTGGAGGTCGACTCGGTGGTGGTGGCCGACTCGACCGGCGCCGAGTCGGTGGGGGTCGGCGCGCTGCTCGACGCCCAGCCCGATCCGTTCTGCGCCATGGAGTCGGGTTGGTTGCAACACCTCGAGTCCGCCCATCGCGAGGTGGTCGACCGCCTGGCCAACCGGCTGCCCGCCCCGCTGCGACGCGGCCACGTGCGCCCGCTGGGGCTGGACCGCTACGGCGTGCAGCTGCGCGTCGAGGCCGAGGACGGCGACCATGACGTGCGGCTGCCGTTCGCCAAGCCCGTCGACGACGCCACCGGACTCAGTCAGGCCATCCGCATCCTGATGGGCTGCCCCTTCCTCAACGGCTTGCGCGCGCGGCGGATCTGACGCCGCGACCCACGTTGGGGCGGGCGGCTACCGTAGCTCCGGTGACGGGCCCGACCGACGACCTCCTGCCCGACCCCGGCAAACGGGCGATGCGCCTCGAGATCGCCGTCGTCCTGGCAGTCACGTTCGGGTTGTCCGCCTACACCGCACTGGTCAGCCTCGTCGAAGCCGTCCTGCTCGGCCTCGCGGGCCAGAAGGTGACGCTCAACCGCAGGCTCTCCCCGATCGACCTGATCAACTTCGCCCTCAACCTGGCCTCGGTCTTCCAGCTGATCGCCTGGGGACTGCTGGGCCTCTACCTGTTGTGGCGCAGCGGTTACGGACCCAGCCGCATCGGACTCGGCCGGTTTCGCTGGCGCCCGGACCTGCTGGGCGGTCTCGGTCTGGCCGCCCTCATCGGCATCCCCGGGCTCGCCCTGTACGTCGCGGGCCGCGCGCTGGGCATCGGAGTGGCCGTCGTCCCGTCCGAACTCGGCGACACGTGGTGGCGCATCCCGGTGCTGCTGGCGGTGGCCTTCGCCAACGGCTGGGCCGAGGAGGTGATCGTCGTCGCGTTCCTGATGACACGGCTGCGCCAGCTCGGCTTCTCTCCGACGGCCGTGCTGGTGGCCTCGAGCCTGCTGCGCGGCGCCTATCACCTCTATCAGGGCTTCGGCGCGGGCATCGGAAACGTCGCGATGGGCCTCGTCTTCGGCTACGCGTGGCGGCGAACCGGGCGGTTGTGGCCGCTGATCGTGGCTCACGGCCTCATCGACGCCGTCGCCTACGTCGGGTACGCCTTGCTCGCCGGGCACCTCGGCTGGCTGGGGATCAAGCCCTGACCTCGGACGTCACCGGGCACGTACATTCAGACGCGTGAGCGAGAACCGGCCGCCGGATCCGCGGCGCCCCCGGCCGCCGCGGGAGGCGTCGCAGGTCATCCGGG
>Ga0102593_1002191_pt1 | contig 15751 bp, 10 predicted proteins | sample AraplaCol_mMS_r2_2_FD_76862 | JGI IMG/M metagenome (GOLD analysis project Ga0102593, IMG submission 76862) | Arabidopsis root microbial communities from North Carolina, USA - plate scrape MF_Col_mMS_r2 (SPADES assembly) (version 2) | ecosystem: Host-associated > Plants > Roots > Endosphere...
GTTCCGGAATCTTGCCGCGACCGAACAACAACAGCACGATGACCAGAACGATCAGCCAGTGCCACATGCTAAAAGAACCCATTACGCTAACTCCCTGTTTCTATGTTCCCACGATGTAAGGATTTCCAACATCGTTTCCAACATCAAGCCCTTTGGATTGAGCTTAATGTCACGGTATCGCCCTTTGTGACAAGCCATCGACCCATCGAAAAGTGGTGGCCACCATTGTTTTCGCCATGCATGGCAAAAGCAAGACGCAAGCCCCTCAATCTTCAGGGGTGCCACGCGGTGCCAGCAACCCCAGTTCCTCGAGGTCCATCTGGGTGATCGGATCTTCGTCCTCCGCCAATTCGTCGTTCATCAACGGCGAAGGAATATTGAAATTCGCCGGAATGCGGCCCGACAGCAAGCCCGCTCCCTTCAACTCTTCGAGACCGGGCAGGTCACGCAGCTCTTCGAGTCCGAAATGGTCGAGGAAATCGCGTGTCGTGCCCAATGTCACCGGCCGGCCCGGTGTGCGCCGGCGGCCGCGGAAGCGCACCCAGCCCGCCTCCATCAGCACGTCGAGCGTGCCGCGCGAGGTCTGGACGCCGCGGATATCTTCGATTTCCGCACGTGTGACCGGCTGATGATAGGCGATGATCGCCAGCACTTCCAGTGCGGCGCGCGAAAGCTTCTTCACCTCATTGTCATCACGGCGGATGACGAAGGACAAGTCGGCGGCGGTGCGGAAGGCCCAGGCGCCTTCGACCTGCACAAGATTGACGCCCCGCGGCGCATATTGCTCCTTCAGGCGCAGCATGATTGCATGCACGTCGGTCTTCTCGGGCAGGCGCTCCGCGAGGAAGCCTTCGGAGACCGGCTGCGAGGAGGCGAAGACCAGCGCCTCGGCGATGCGCTCGGCCTCGATCTCGGCCTGCAGGTCGCGGCCCCTGTCTTCGAAATTGCCTTCGAAATCTTCTTCGCCCCTCAGGTCGATCAAACCGGCCGCTCCTGTTCCACCACCTGCAGCGTGGCATGTTTCGGACCGCGGCGCATGTATATCGGCTGAAAGGCGCCGTCCTGGCGGATTTCGAGCTTGCCCTCGCGCACCAGCTCCAGCGAGGCGGCAAAGGCGCTGGCGATTGCCGTGACGCGTTCTTCAGGCGCTGCGAGATAACGCAGCAGATAATGCTCCATCGCCGTCCAGTCGGCGACCTCGCCGATCATCTGGGTCAGCAGCTCGCGTGCATCGGTCAGCGACCAGACGGTGCGCCGCTCGATCGTCACCTGAGTGACGGCATGGCGCTGGCGCAGCGCCGCATAGGCGGTCAGGAGATCGTAGAGGCTCGCCGCGTAAGCGGATTGCTGCCGGTCGGGAATATGCTCGGGGGCGCCACGCACGAAGATATCGCGGCCGAGGCGGTTGCGGTTGACGAGGCCGTCTGCCGCCTGGCGCATGGCTTCGAGACGTTTCAGGCGGAAGGCGAGTGTTGCCGCCAGCTCCTCGCCGGAAGGGCCGTCATCCTTGACCTGCTGGGGAATGAGCAGCTTCGACTTGAGATAGGCAAGCCAGGCTGCCATGACGAGATAGTCGGCGGCAAGCTCAATGCGGATACGCCGGGCGCTTTCGATGAACAGCAGGTATTGCTCGGCGAGCGCCAGCACCGAAATGCGCGACAAGTCGACCTTCTGGTTTCGGGCGAGATAGAGCAACAGGTCGAGCGGGCCTTCGAAGCCGGCGACGTCGATCACCAGCGCCGGCTCGTGGCTGGCGCGCTCCGCACCATTATCCTGCCACAACTTGTCCATCGGCGTCGCCGCCTGCGGACGTTCCGTGCCCTTGACCGTGCTCACCTAGCTACTCCCTTACGATCAGACCGTCGCAAACATCGCCTCGAATTCCGCCCTCAATTCCGCTTCATCTGATGTATCCGGCGCCGCGAAGCCTGCTTCCACCGCTTTTGCGCGGGCAAGCGATATGCCGGCGAGCGGCGGAACATTTGCCACGACATCTAGCATCTCGTCCATATTGCCGTTGCAATGCAGCACGATATCGCATCCGCCTGCAATGATATTCGCCGCGCGTTCACCGATCGTGCCGGAAAGAGCGTTCATCGAGCTGTCGTCGGAGAGCAGCAGACCGTTAAAGCCGATGTGTTCGCGGATGATGCCGTCGATCACCTTGCGCGAGGTCGTCGCCGGATTGTCCGGGTCGATGGCGGCGAAAACGACGTGACAGGTCATGGCCATCAACTCGTCCTTCATCGCGACAAAGGGCGGGAAATCATGCAGCTCCAGCTCATCGCGCGAGACGGTGACGACAGGCAGCTCCAGATGTGAATCCGCAAAGCCGCGACCGTGGCCGGGCATATGCTTCATCACAGGCAATAGGCCGCCGGCCTTCAGCCCTGCGGCAGCCGCCCTTCCCATCGCGATGACGGTTTCAGGATCGCCGCCATAGGCGCGGTCACCGATGACGTTGCTGCTGCCCTCGACAGGCACATCGAGCACCGGCAGGCAATCGACATCAATGCCGAGGCTCGAAAGGTCGAAGGCGTGCAGCCGCGACATCAGCCAGGCGGCGCGCAGGCCGAGCATACGATCGCGGCGATAGAGATCGCCGAGCGCCTGGCCGGAAGGATAACGCGCTAGAACGGGTGGGCGGATGCGCTGGACGCGGCCGCCCTCCTGGTCGATCAGCACCGGTGCATGCCAGCCGACACTGTCGCGCAGTTCGGCGACGAGATCGGTGATCTGCCGTGCTTCGGAGATGTTGCGCCCGAAGAGGATGAAGCCCCAGGGCCGTTCGCCCCGATAAAAGGCTTTCTCTTCGGATGTGAGGGAAAGGCCGCTGCAGCCAAGGATCATCGCTTTTGATTCGGTCATATCCGAATCATAGACGGCGCCCGGCCAAATGCGAGCAAGGTCGGGCCGGATGCACAAAAAAGAGCGGCGGGCCGATCCGGCCCGCCGCTCCTATATTCAAATCAAAAAACCGATCTACTTGGAGATCAGGCAGCTTCCGCCCGCCGCGCGATACTGTTCGCAGAGCGCTGCGGCCTCGTCCTTGGAACCGGCCGGAATGCGGACACGGTAGAAAGTACCCTTGCCGGCGATATCGGCCCTGCGGATCTCATGACTGCGGCCGCCAAGCACGCTGGCGAATTTCTTCGACAGGTTGGCATAGGATTTGGTCGCCTCGTCTTCCGAAGGCAGCGATGCGATCTGGATGCCGTAGCCACCGGTGGATGCGGCCTGCTGTGGCTTTGCGGCGACGGGAGCTGCGGCCGCGACCTCAGTCGTCTTCGGCTGCGGTGCGGGCGGCCGGACATTGCCCTTCTCGGTGACGGTGCTAACGACGTTGACGGGCTGGTCGGCCGGACGCGCGGTCGGAATCGGCGCGGTATCGGCAATCGCCGAGGTCTTGACCGGGCGCACAGGCGGAGCGACCGGAGCGGGATTTGCGGCCTGCGCATCAGCACTGCCGGCGAGCGGCGGCTGTGCCGGCGCAGTTTCGGCAGGGGCTGCAGCACGCGCATCGGCGGAAGCAACCTCGGCGCTTGCCGGGAAACTTGCGGCGGTTCCGCCGACTGGAGGCACGGGCGAGGTCGATTGCGCGGGCGGGGTCGACTGAGCCGTCAACGGCGGCTGAGCCGGCGGTGTCGGCTGGGCAGACGGCGTCGCCTGGGCAGACGGCATCGGCTGATCGACGGGCGCCGGCTCCTCGCGGGCAACCAACGTACCGTCAGGCTTGACGATCATCGTGCGGACCTTGCGTGGCGAAACGGACGGCGTCTTGTCGGCGTCGCTTGCCGAAGCGTTGTCGGCATTGTCCTGGTTCGGCAACAGACGCGGATCCTCCGTCTCACCGACCGCAGTCGGCGTGACCTGATCGTCAGCGTTGGCGTTCTCGTCGTCTTCAGGCAGCGCTTCCGGTGTCAGCGTGCGCTGGACAACATCGACGGGCGCCTCGTCGGAAGAGACGAGCGCCTTCTGCTTCGGCTCTTCGGCAGAACCCGCAACACGGTCGTAAACGGCCTTATCCTGGTTCGGCACGGTCTTGCCGCCAGGATTTTCCGGAACGACCTTGACCGGCTCCTTGTCGGCGGTGATCACGCGCGGCTCGCCGGACGCGACAATGCCGAGCCCCTCGCCGTTCCAGACGGAGGAATAGACACCATAAGCGACACCGGCGAAGACCACGAGCACGACGGCCCCGGCAAGCAGCCGGCGCATCGATCGGGCGCGGCTGAAATCAGCGGCCTGGCTTGCCGACTCGATACGAACCTCGGAGGTCTCGCGGCGCTCGACCGGCTCGCGCACGCTGCGGCGGAAATCCTCCTCCAGCGCCCGTTCGAAATCATCGAGGCCATCGGCAATGGTAGGCTTGACCGGCGTTGCCGCGGCCGCAGCCGTATCCCGGACTGGCGTCGGCGTTTGCCGCGGCTTGGCCGGTTCAAAGAAGCTGGCGATCTCCGCGTCGAGATCGAAATCGAAATCAGCAGTTTTCGCGACCGGCGCGGGCTGCTCGACCGGCGGCAGCGTCGGCACGTGCATGTCGTCGACCGTCTCGGGACGATCCTCCGGATCGGAGATCATCGCCGGATCGAATGGCAGGTCTTCGGTCGAGTCGGAGGCAGCCGCCCAGTTAAAAGCCGGAGCCGGAGCTGGAGCCTGCGGCTCGGGAACGAAGGCTGGAGCGGACCGTGCAGGGGCGGTAGCGGCCGGCTGGAAAGCAGGAGCTGGCGGCTCAGTCGCAAAAACAGGCGCGGGCCGAGGCGGAGCGACGGCAGCGGTTGGCTGGGGAGCAGGTGCAGGCGGCTCTGGCTGCGGCACTGGCTCGGACGTCTCGGAGAAATCGAGGTCGGCGAGTTCCAGCTCAATGCCGGCAAGATCCAGCTCGAAATCATGGCCGGCGAAGGGGTCGTCGGCTTCCGGTACCGGCTGCGGCGCCCGCGAATATGCCGTTGCGGCAGGCTGGGGCACAACGACCTCAGCAAGCTGCGGCGCGATCGGCCTTGCGGCTTCGGAAGCATAGACCGGAGCCGGTTCGATCGGAGCAGGCTGGACGGGTGCTGCGGCGAGCGGTGCGGGCGCGATCACCTTGGGCTCGACAGGTGCGGCGGCCATGGGAGCAGCAGAAACGGGCGCTGCCTCGATCGATGCGGGCTGCGGCGAGACGGGCGTCGGATTGGCACGTTGCGGCACCGGATAACGCGAGACGTCGGCGAGCAGATCGTCAAGATCGAACGTGCCGGCGGTGTGCGGAACATCAGGCACGACCTCGGTCAGCGCGGCATCGGCCTGGATCTCGCCTTCGACGGCGGCGGCGATGAGATCGAAACCGGCATCGGACCCGAAATCCTGCAGCTCTTCCTCGATCTCGACGAATTCTTCGGCCTCGGCGGTCTCTTCCGATGCGATCACCTCATCATGGCGATCGAGCTCAGCGGGGAAGCCAAGCGACGGTGAAGCGGATTCGAATTCCTCGGAAGGCTCGATAGCAGCGACGGTCGCCGGCGGCTCGATGACAGGTTGCGGTTCGACCACAGGAAGATCGGCGGACGGTGCCTCAGCAACCGGTGCTGCGACCGTTTCGGCCACAGGCTCCGGCAAAACAACCGGTTCATCGCGCTTCGGTGCATGGAAATTGGCAAGCGGCAGCCTGATGCTGGCAGCCGACCATTGCGGCGCCTTGGCGGGCTGCGCCAGCGAAGAAACGGGTGCTGCGCCGATCGACAGCTCAAGCTCCTCGATCAGGTCGCGCGCACCGCCGAAGGCCGATTGCACCGATGCCTCGGGCTCGGGCTCGGGGGAAAGCTGCTCCGCCCAGTCGGCGGCAGATGCGTCCCCATTCCCTGCGGCGGGCAAAGCTACTTCTTCTTCAGCCTCGACTTCTTCAGCCTCGACGGGGGCGACGGAAACCGGCTCAGGAACCTCCGCACGTTCGGCGGCGGGAGAAGCGTCGAGAACGGGCTCGACGTAATCTTCAGGAGTGACATCATCAGAGAACGGCTCGGCGGGCCGGTCGAGCTCTGCGAGCGGACGTGGCGAATCGTAGCGGTCGAACTCGCGCCCAAGCTCGTCTTCGAGATCGAGGGCGGGCTCGCGGCGTGCGGTCTCAGTCACCGTATTCGCCGCAACACGCGGCTCGAAGCCGACGATCCGGGCAAGTTCAGCCAACGGATCATCGTCGGCAAACAGATCGTTTTTTCCGCGCGTATCATACGCAAGTTGTTTATCAGCCATGCCTATTCCCACTCGCAAACGCCAACGCTCAAATGCCAGCGCATTGTGGGGAAATGGTGACGTTATCGCATTTCGTCCGGTGCGGCAGTGCCTGTAATGGCGAGTCCCGACTTCAAAACCGACGCGACGGCGTACACCAGCCCAAGTCTGGCAATACTTGATTCTCGGTTTTTATCATTAACAAATCGTAATTCTGGCTGATCTTTACCTTTGTTCCAGTGCGCGTGGAAGGAACTGGCGAGGTCGTAGAGGTAAAAAGCGACGCGATGTGGCTCCTGCGACTGGGCCGCCGCATCGACGATACGCGGGAATTCAGCAAGCTTGGCGACGAGCTGCAATTCGGCCGGATCGCCAATGCCTGCAACGGTTTGCGCGAGATTCTCGGGCGAAACATCGAGGTCGGCAAAAGCCTCCCTCGCCTGCCGGAAGACCGACATGCAGCGAGCATGCGCATATTGCACGTAGAAGACTGGATTATCTTTCGATTGTTCCGTCACTTTGGCGAAATCGAAGTCGAGCGGTTCGGAATTCTTGCGATAAAGCATCATGAACCGGACCGAATCACGACCGACTTCTTCGACGACGTCCCGAAGCGTGACGAAATCGCCCGAGCGTTTCGACATCTTCACCGGCTCGCCGTTGCGATAGAGCTTGACGAGCTGGCAGAGCAGCACCGTCAGCTTCGCCTTACCGTCCGAAACGCCGCGTGCAACCGCTTCCAGGCGTTTGACGTAACCGCCATGGTCGGCGCCAAGCACGTAGATCATCTCGTCGAAACCACGGTCGAACTTGTTCTTGAAGTAGGCGACGTCGGCGGCGAAATAGGTGTAGGAGCCATCCGACTTGATCAGCGGCCGGTCGATATCGTCGCCCACCTCGGTGGAGCGGAACAGTGTCTGTTCGCGATCTTCCCAATCCTCGGGAAGCTGACCCTTCGGCGGCGGTAGTGTTCCCTTGTAGACGTAACCCTTGAAGGTCAGGTCGTTGATCGCCGTGCGGATCGCGGCCGCACCATTGGCATGCAGGGTTCGCTCGGAGAAGAAGACGTCGTGATGGACGTTCAGCGACGCCAGATCGTCGCGGATCATCACCATCATCGCATCGATGGTGCGATCCTTGACGATCGGCATCCATTGGTCTTCCGGCATGTTGTGCAGACGCACGCCGTAATCGGCGGCAAGCGACTGACCGACAGGCACGAGATAGTCGCCGGGATAGAGACCCGAGGGGATTTCGCCGATCTTTTCGCCGAGCGCTTCGCGATAGCGCAGGAAGACGGAACGGGCGAGCACGTCGATCTGCGAGCCGGCATCGTTGATGTAATATTCCTTCTCGACGCCGTAACCGGCAAAAGCGAGCAGGTTGGCGAGCGCGTCGCCGACGACGGCGCCACGGCAATGGCCGACATGCATGGGGCCGGTCGGATTGGCCGAGACATATTCGACGTTGACCTTCTTGCCGTTGCCGAGCGTCGAGCGGCCGTAATCGGTGCCGGCGCCGATCATCGAGGCGAGCAGCCGCTGCCAGTAGCCGACGGCCAGACGGATGTTAATGAAGCCGGGACCCGCGACCGAGACGTCGGCGACGTCGGCATCCTCTTTCAGCTTGGCGATGATGACGTCGGCCAGCGCGCGCGGGTTGGTTCCGAGCGGTTTTGCCAGCACCATTGCGGCATTGGTCGCCACATCGCCATGGCTGGCATCACGCGGCGGCTCGACGGTGATGCGGCCGAAATCGAGTTCGGATCGCTTTTCCCTGACCAGATCGATCTGTTCAAGGGCGGTTTTGATCCTGGCTTCGAAGTCGGTAAAAAGGTTCATCGCACTCTTCCATGCATAGGCTGTGCCAAAGGCTCAAATCAGCCCTCGGCGTGGGCGACCGCTGCCTATCGCAAATCCGGAGTGTGGTCAAACAACCGCCTGTGGGCGCTGATGGCATAGGTGTCGGTCATGCCGGCAAGATAATCGCCGACATGGCGAGCCTTCGGCGCATCGGACAGGCCGGCGATATGATCGACCCAGTAATGGCTTTGCATCTCCTTCGGATTGGCCATGTAGGCGGCGAAGAGATCGGTGACGATCTGGGCGGCGCCGGCACGGATGCGCATGATATCCGGATTGCGGTAGATGCGTTTGAAGAGCATCGCCTTGATCTGCCTGTCGGTCTCGGCCATCCCCTCGGAAAAGCTGGCGATAATCTGGCCGGCAGCGCGGATGTCGGCTGCGCTCTCAGGGCGCAAGAGCGACAGGCGCTGTTGCGCGACGCCGATCACGTCCTCGACCATGCGGGTAATCTGACGGCGCATGATCTCATGAGTGAAGCGGCTGGCCTCCAGATGCGGATATCGCTCCCGCACCTCGGCCATCAGCCCTGCAAGAAAAGGGATTTCCTCCAGCATGTCGAAAGTCAGGTAGCCGGAGCGCAGGCCATCGTCGATATCGTGGGTATTATAGGCAATGTCATCGGCGATCGCCGCAACCTGGGCCTCGAGGCTGGCATAGGTTGCAAGCTCGAGATCGTGCAGCTCGCAATAATCGAGGATCGGCTGCGGAACGGGGCCCCGCGTGCCGACTCCCTCAGGCGTCAGAAGCGGGCCATTGTGCTTGACGAGACCTTCGAGGCTTTCCCATGTCAGGTTGATGCCGTCGAATTCAGCATAACGCCTCTCCAGCTTGGTCACGATGCGCAGCGATTGGGCATTGTGGTCAAAGCCGCCATAGGGCAGCAGCACCTCGTGCAACGCGTCCTCGCCGGTATGACCGAACGGCGTGTGGCCGAAATCGTGCACGAGCGCAACGCCCTCGGCCAGATCCTCGTCGAGCTTCAGGGCGCGGGCAAGAGCGCGGGCGATCTGCGCCACCTCGATCGTGTGCGTCAGCCGGGTGCGGTAGTGATCGCCGTCCTGGGCAATGAAGACCTGGGTTTTGTGCTTCAGCCTGCGGAAGGCAGTGGTGTGAACGATGCGGTCGCGGTCGCGCTGGAAATCGGAGCGCGTCGGGCTGCCGTCCTCCTGATAGAGCCGTCCGCGCGTCGTCCAGGGATCGGCCGCATAGACCGCCCTTTCACTGCTGCCGAAACCCAAAGCACGCGTATCGATCGTCATTCTTCACCGTCATCCTGCATGTTGCCGCATCTGCCCATTGACGCCGCTTATCGCTCTTCATACCTATAGCTCGATGAAACGGCAAAGAGGCGCTTTCTTAACCGCTTCGGCGCATCATCGCCTTTTCGCGAAGATTATGGTAAGTTTCTTTGATATCAGGCATTTGAACATTCAAGTGCCAAAACCCATTCTCTCCGGATCTTGACCCCGGCAGGAGGAAACATGACGGATACAAGTGTAACCCTTTCAGATGCCGCGGCAAAGCGTATCGCTGCGATCGTCGGAGCCGAAGCCGGCAAGAGCGCGTTGCGCGTTTCCGTCGAAGGCGGCGGCTGTTCGGGGTTTTCCTACAAGTTCGATCTTGCCGACAGGGCTGACGACGACGACATCATCGTCGAAAAGAACGATGCCAAGGTGCTGATCGACAGCCTTTCTCTCGTCTACATGGCGGGCTCGGAGATCGACTTCGTCGACAATCTGCTTGGCCAATCCTTCCAGATCAAGAACCCGAATGCGGTGGCAAGCTGCGGCTGCGGCACCAGTTTCTCGATCTGAACGTCTAAACGCACGGACTCCCCATCAAACCGGCCGAAGAATCTCTTCCGGCCGGTTTATCGTCTTGTCCGCCGGTGAAAGACCACGATAAAAGAAGCGCACTAAAGCGCGCTGCATCGACGCTGATTCATGCGGTGCGCTTTAGCTCTTTGTTTTTTATGCCTGTCGTAATCCCAGAACCGCTGCACACTTCTGGGCGACATGCATGATGCGGAACGGGACAGAGCCATGAAGATCGCGACCTGGAACATCAACGGCGTCAAGGCGCGCATCGACAATCTCACGCAATGGCTCAAGGATTCCGATCCGGATATCGTCTGCCTGCAGGAGATCAAGACGGTCGATGAAGGTTTCCCGCGGCTGGAGATCGAGGCGCTCGGCTATCATGTCGAAACGCACGGCCAGAAGGGCTTCAACGGCGTCGCGATCCTCTCCAAGAGTACACCTTTCGAAGTCAACCGCGGCCTGCCCGGCGATCCGCTGGACGAACAGGCGCGTTTCCTCGAAGCGGCGTTCACGCTGTCCGGCACGCGCATCCTGCGCGTCTGCTGCATCTACCTGCCGAACGGCAATCCTGTCGAAACGGAGAAATATCCCTACAAGCTCGCCTGGATGGAGCGTCTGCGGACGTTTGCAGCCGAACGGCTGGCCTATGAAGACATGCTGGTTCTTGCCGGCGATTACAATGTCATCCCGGAACCGCACGACTGCTTCGATCCCAAGGTCTGGGAAAACGATGCACTGTTTCTGCCGCAGACGCGGGAGGCGTTCCGCAAGCTCGAAAATCTCGGGCTGACGGATGCCGTGCGCGCGACGACGGATGCGACGCAGTTCTATTCCTTCTGGGATTATCAGGCCGGCGCCTGGCCGAAGAACAACGGCATCCGTATCGACCATCTGCTGTTGTCACCGGAAGCCGCCGACCGGATGACATCGGCTGCGATCGAAAAACATGTGCGGGCCTGGGAAAAGCCGTCCGACCACGTGCCTGTCATCGCTTATTTCGATTTCGCGGGCTGAGCGTCCAATCGGCGCTTAGTCGTCGGAACCGCTCGCGATGGTGTGCGAGAGGGATACCGCCGTGCGGCGGTCGGCCTCGTTCGCAACCGAGAAGGCCTGCTCCTGCAGCGCTTCCATCCAGCTGCAGTCCTTGGGCTTGCAGCGGTCGAGCGCTGCCGTCATCAGCGCCAGACCGCGGGCCGTCTGGCCTTCATCGAACAGAATATTGCCGAAGACCGCCATGGCGCCGGGATGGCCGCTCTTGCGGGCCTGGTTCAGCCATTTCTTGGCTTGCTGCGGGCTGGCATTGCCGCCCTCGCCGGCCAGCATCATCTGCGCCAGCTGGAACTGCGCCTCGGGGACGCCAAAGGTTGAGGCCACCTGAAAATAAAGCTGGCGCGCCTGGCTGAGGTCGATCCTGACCGGACTGCCGGCAATGCCATGCTTGTAATAGCTGGCGAGCGAGAGCAGCGCGTTGACGAAGAAGCCCGTATCTTCCGAGCCGGGTTCGACGCCCTGCTGGGCAATCTCGCTGTAGATCTTGAATGCTTCGAAATCGTCCTGCGTAACACCGTCACCATCGGCATACATGTTGGCGAGCGCCCAGCGCGAACCGGTGTGGCCCTTTTCGGCGGCGTATTTATAGGCTTCGACCGCTTCTTCCTTCTGGCCGTTCTTATAGGCTTTGAAGCCGAACTTGAAGAGATCGAAGGGTCCGGATTCCTTGCTGACGCCACCTTTGATGTCGAATGCGCGGCACGGACCGGACAGCGCCAGCGCTACGGCTATCGACATGCCCATCAGCATGAATTTGAACAGTTTGAACTCGGACGTCACCATTTCAACCGATTTCTTTCGCTCATCTCAGGCAGGCGGCAACGGCGCTCGCACCGTGCATCCCGCGGATGTATTTCTTCGAGGCGAGCGATCCCGCGGCGAGCTCCATGGCTCCTTTACCCGCGTCGCATCCAGCCCACTGGCCTTTTCTCAAAGGCGATATTCTCAGTCCATCCTTCAGAACCACCCGGCTCCCGGCATGGCTCGACTGCAATCTCCGTGGCACTCTTTCGGTAGGTGCGGTATTCGCCTTCCCGCCTTTATCGCATTCGTAAACAGTAAATGTGACGAAACCGGTATCGACATTTTCGGCAAAGCCGGGCTGCTTATCCGAGCGGGTCGAAAACAGCGACAATGAACGGATCGACGACTTCATCGCGAGGCCGGATTGGCGGCCGGAACTGCCTTGTTCGGAAAGCGAAACGACCGCAATCGAACGAATGTCGCCAATCGCGCCGTACGATCTGATGTACCCGGAAAAAAATCGACCCATGCTACTATTTACACGCACCGTACGCCTGCCATCTCCTCGCCTGCGAATAGCGCTGCGCCCTCTTTGTGGCGGGAAATGGACAAATTCGCCCTGCCGCCACCATACGCCAAACGTCGTAAAAATGTGTTGCTGAATCGTCACAAATTGGAACGTCGATTTGTCTTGCCAACACCCAAAGAAAAGCCCGGCGAACTGCCGGGCTCTAAGACTTCTACTTGGGCAGCAAGATCAGAACTTGACCTTTACGCTGGTGGAAAGGGCCGCCAGCAGATCGTCGCCGAAGGAATAGGAGACGTCGTTGCCGTAGGTCCGGCCATTATACACGTAGGTGCCGGATTCTCCGCCGGTCATGATGCCGAGCGCGCCGGCCAGACGCCACTCGACATTCTCCACCGGCGTATAGGAGACACCTGCGCCGAGCGTCCATGTGTCGGTCTGGGCGCCGTAGCCCTGGCTCGTGCCGCGATCCCAGGTCAGGCTGAGGGCGCCAGCCCATTGCTCGTTGAACTTGTGGCCGACGCCACCGCTGATCGTCCAGCCGTCGCGATAGAAGAGATCGAGCGAGGTGAGCTGGCTGCTGGCGGAGCAAGCGACGACGCCTTTGGTGGCCTTCGGGCAGAAGGCGATCGACTGCAACACGCTCCAATTCGTCCACTTGACCGAACCGAAGGCGAGCCAGTCGGGCGCAATGCCGCTCTGCAGCTTGAGTTCGACGGAATCCGGCGCCTCAGCCGAACCATAGACCGGCGTCACGACGCCAAGGTAGGGATTGGCAGGATTGGCGGCCTTCGGCACCTCGGTCAGGTCGACCGTGCCGGTGAGATCGTCATACTTGACCTTGCTGTTGTAGACCAGGCTGGCGCGGAAGGCATATTCCTCGATTTCGTAGGCGATGCCTGCCCGCCATCCCATGGCCTGGTCGGCAAGATCCAGACGGCCGGTGCCGTCATAGACCAGCGCGGCCGCCCCTGTGATCGGCGCGACGAGGCGTGTCTTGAAACCATCGACCGTCTGATAGAAGCCGCCGCCGATCAGGCGAAGCTGGCCGGGGCCCATATCGAAACGATAGGAGCAGGTGGCGCCGTAGTTGCGGGTGCTGATCTTTGTTTCGATGTTGTCGTTGACACCCAGCCAGTCGGCGCCGGGATTGGTGTGTGCGCCGAAGGGTGTCGAAAAATCGCCCATACAGTCGATGGAGTCGCCGAAACCGACCTTCACCCCGAGATAGGGGATCCAGTAATCCTCAGTATCATCAGCCGTGGTCGAACCTCCGCCAATGCCGTTCGTGCCGAGGCCATCGGTGGGATCGGTGTCCTTGACGTTTTTCAGCTTGCGCTGCGGCATGACATAGGTCGCGCCGGACTGGACGGCGAACCTCGAATTGTCGAAGAGAAGGTCGATATTGTATCCGCCGCGCTCCAGACCGCCGGCGAAGGACGGCGATGCAAGCGACGAAAGAAGAACGAGCGATGTTATGCCCTTGGAAAACCTACGAGATGCCATTGTGTCTCCCCCACTCCAGCAATTGATGTGACCCCACTCTAGTAAGTGTTCGCGTTATATGGCAACGCGCCCCACGGCAGCGCTCCCAGGCATTGCAGTGGCTAACTTACGTAAAGAAATTGACGGACACGTCAAAAAACCTGGTTAATAAAATTTTATTCCAGACCTATCGAATTTCAGGTGGGCTTTTGGGTTTTCATTCCAAACATTGCAGAAGCTGTATCAATCCGACAACAGTGGCAGTTTTCGCCCGCTGGAGCTTCGCATGAGAGCAATCCACAGGATGAAGTGCTGAAAATGCGCCGTTTCACGCGCGAACCGCACGAATCACAACAAAAAAGACGCGCCGGCGGAAGGGCGCGTCTTTGAAATAACTTACCAAAATGGGTCCGTGAAACTTACCCGGCTTCGCTCACCCTGGAAAGAGCGGTCCTCAGGCTTGCGATCTGCCCCTTCAGTTCCTCGAGACGATCGCGCTCGGCCTCGACCACTTCGGGATTGGCGTTGGCGACGAACTTCTGGTTGGACAGCTTGCCGTCGATGCGGGAGATCTCGCCTTCCATCTTGGCAATCGCCTTTTCGAGACGGGCCTTTTCGGCGGAAAGGTCGATCAGCTTGCCGAGCGGCAGGCAGATGGTCGCTTCAGCGACGACGATCTGAGCGGCACCCTTGGGCGCATCGTCAGCCAGCGATATCGCCTCGACGCGCGCAAGGCGCTTGATGGCGGCGTCGTGGCGGAACAGCCGTTCACGCGTCAGGTTGTTGGCCTTGACGACGACGAGCGGGGCTGTCGCCGACGGCGGGACGTTCATTTCAGCGCGCACCGAGCGGATGCCGGAGACGAGGTCGATCAGCCAGTTGATCTCGTCGGCCGCCCCGTCGTCGGCATAGGACGGCGCGGGCCATTCGGCATGGCAGACCAATGTGTCGCGCTCTTTGCCTTCGCCTGCCGTATGGGCCCAAAGCTCTTCGGTCATGAAGGGCATGAAGGGATGCAGCAGCTTGTAGATCTCCTCGAGAATATAAGCGCTGCAGGCCTGGGCTTCCGCCTTGGCGCCCTCGTCTTCGCCATTGAAGACCGGCTTCAAGAGCTCGAGATACCAGTCGCAGACCTCGTTCCAGACGAAACGATAGAGCGCGCCGGCGGCATCGTTGAAGCGGAAGGCTTCGAGTGCTTCCGTTACGTCACGTTCCGTACGGGCAAGTTCGGTCAGGATCCAGCGGTTGATGGTGAGCTCAGCCGCCTCGGGTACGAAATGCGGGTCGCTCTTTGCCCCGTTCATTTCGGCGAAGCGCGTGGCGTTCCAGAGCTTGGTGCCGAAATTGCGGTAGCCGGCGATGCGGGCCGGATCGAGTTTCACGTCGCGGCCCTGCGCCGCCATGATTGCCAGGGTGAAGCGCAGCGCGTCGGCGCCGTATTCGTCGATCAGTTCCAAGGGATCGATGACGTTGCCCTTCGATTTCGACATCTTCTGCCCATTCTTGTCGCGCACCAGCGCGTGGACATAGACGGTCTGGAAGGGCTCGACCGGTTCGCCATCCTCGTCCTTCATGAAGTGCAGGCCCATCATCATCATGCGGGCAACCCAGAAGAAGATGATGTCGAAGCCGGTGACAAGAACGTTGGTCGGGTAATAACGCGCCAGCTCCGGCGTCTCGTCCGGCCAGCCGAGCGTCGAGAAAGGCCAGAGTGCCGAGGAGAACCAGGTGTCGAGCACGTCCTCGTCACGCGTCAGGATCTCGCCCGGCTTGAAGTTTTCGAGCAGGTCCTCGACATAGGCCTTCATCGGCCCCTCATGCGAGAGGTAATGCTGGATCGCCGCCTCCAGCGCCTCCTCCTCGGTCTTTTCGACGAAGACCTGGCCGTCCGGGCCGTACCAGGCGGGAATCTGGTGACCCCACCAGAGCTGACGGGAGACACACCAGGGCTGGATGTTTTCCATCCATTCGTAATAGGTCTTGTCCCAGCTCTTCGGCACCATCCTGGTGCGACCTTCGCGGACCGAGGCGATCGCCGGTTCGGCGAGCGT
>Ga0102593_1002192_pt1 | contig 15739 bp, 14 predicted proteins | sample AraplaCol_mMS_r2_2_FD_76862 | JGI IMG/M metagenome (GOLD analysis project Ga0102593, IMG submission 76862) | Arabidopsis root microbial communities from North Carolina, USA - plate scrape MF_Col_mMS_r2 (SPADES assembly) (version 2) | ecosystem: Host-associated > Plants > Roots > Endosphere...
ACGCCGACAGCCGAAATCATGCGATCCGCCGTGATCTGCTGTATCTTGCCATCCGACGTCTCGACATGCGCGGTGATGCTGTTGGCGGATTTTTCGACCTTCGCGACCTTGGCGCTCGTGAAGATCTTCATGCCGCGCTTTTCCATCTGCTTGCGGGCGATCGCAGTAACTTCCGCATCCTCGACCGGCATGATGGTAGGCAAGACTTCGACCACCGTCACGTCCACGCCCATCGACAGATAGAAGCTTGCGAATTCGATGCCGATCGCGCCCGAGCCCATGACGATCAACGACTTCGGCAGTACATCCGGCTTCAGCGCTTCGAAATAGGTCCAGATCAGCTTACCGTCCGGCTCGATGCCCGGCAGGGCGCGGGGACGCGCACCTGTTGCAACGATGATGTGCTTGGCGGTGTAAGTGCCCTCGCCCTTGACGCCCTTCGGCACGGGATGCTGTGGCTCGACGACCGGCTTCGACGACTTGCCGACGACGATCTCACCCGGCTTGGTGATCTTGGCCTCGCCCCAGATCACGTCGACCTTGTTCTTCTTCATCAGGAAGCCGACGCCTCCGTTGAGGCGTGCGGAGACGGCGCGCGAGCGGGCAACGACCGCCTTCACGTCGGCGCTGACCTTGCCTTCCAGCACGAGACCGTAGTCCTTCAGGTGGTTGGAATGGTCGAGAATTTCGGCCGAGCGGAGCAGAGCCTTGGTTGGAATGCAGCCCCAGTTCAGGCAAATGCCGCCCAGATGCTCGCGTTCGACGATCGCGGTCTTGAGACCGAGCTGGGTGGCGCGCACAGCGGCGACATAGCCCCCGGGTCCGGAGCCGATGATGATGACGTCGTAGTTCTCAGCCATGTTTCCCTGCCTTTGCTATCGGGCGTCGCGGGTGAGAAGCACCCACTCGTGTTTCCTGCCGTTTTCGAAGAAGGCCACGGCATTCGTTCGCGCCGCCTCCGAAAATCCATTCTTCTTGTAAAGCGACAGAGCCGCCTCGTTGTAACCTGCGGTAATCAGGCTGACCGGCGCATTTTCCGCACGCTCAATCTGATCCATGAGAAGCCGTCGACCGATCCCGATGCCACGCAGATGGCTGTAGACACCGAGCGTTCCGACAAACCAGCTTCCCACCACCATTTTCTGCAGATCGATGACCGGCTTCAGCGCCGGGCGATCCGCCTCGATATTCCGTATGCCTTCGCCAAGACCGTAGCCGATCGCGGCTCCCGCGATCTCGCCATGGGCTTCGGCAATCACGGCGTCGCTCCAGTTGCCTTGCCCCTGGTCGCCACGCAGCTTCTGCCGTCCACGCTCCATCGGCGTATCGCCGCCACCGTTTCCAAGCTCCACCAGCCAGAGCCAGGAGGCGAAACCATGGGAAGCGATGTCCGTGAGTAAAGCCAGCTCCGTCGCATCCTCCCGCGTCGCGGGACGAAGCGAAGCGAAGGATCCCATGCTCAAAGCCCCAGCATCATCCGCACAGTCGACTCCATGCCGCGCCCAAGAGCGCGGGTATTGTCCGCATCAAGGTGAATGCCATCGACCGGTGTCGTCTTCGCCACCGAATTGCCGTCAAAGAAGCCGCAGCCGAGTTCGTCCGCGAGATCACGATAAAGGGTCGGAAGCTTCGCCGACTCCTCGATGGCGCCGACGAACGACGCCGCAAATGGCACGTTTGCCGTCTCACGCACCTTCGGCGGCGCGACGATCAGAATGTCCGGCCCATCGAATTCGAAGGGCCAGGCATGATTGCGGATCAGACGCACCAGCCGGGCAATGCCCTGGCAGGCGGCAAAGGCCGAACCCGCCACGACAGGCTTCATGTCGTTGGTGCCAAGCAGCAAAATGACAAGATCAAGCGGCGCATGGCTCTGCAGAATCGTGGGAAGGATGCGTGCGCCGTTCCGGTCGCAGTCGGCGAGATGGTCGTCGAAGGCGGTGGTTCGCCCATTCAATCCTTCGGCGATGATCCGCACTTCGTTGCCGAGTGCCGCCTGAAGCGCACTTGGCCAACGATCCTTGTAGGCATGACGTCCGATCGTGTCGGCGTCATAGCCCCAAGTCAGCGAGTCACCATAGCAAAGAACGGTCTTCGTCATTTCCGCCTCCGCTCCGGTCTCAGACGAGCATACCCATCGGATTTTCGATGTAGCCCTTGAACGCCTGCAGCAACTCCGCACCAAGCGCGCCGTCGACGCAGCGATGGTCGGTCGACAGCGTGACCGTCATCACGGTTGCGACAGCCAGCTGGCCGTTCTTGACGACGGGGCGCTGCTCGCCTGCGCCGACTGCGAGGATCGTCGCATGCGGCGGGTTGATGACGGCTGCGAACTGCTTGACGCCCATCATGCCCATGTTGGAGACCGAGCTGGTTCCGCCTTGGTATTCTTCGGGCTTCAGCTTGCGATCCTTGGCGCGCTTGCCGAGATCACGCATCTCGTTGGAGATGGCCGACAGGGTCTTCTCCTCGGCCTTGCGGATGATCGGGGTGATCAGGCCGCCAGGGATCGAGACGGCAACGCCGACATCGGCGTGCTTGTGCTTGACCATGTTGGCTTCGGTCCAGGAGACGTTCGCATCCGGAACATCGCGCAGAGCCAGCGCCATAGCCTTGATGACCATATCGTTGACCGACAACTTGTAGGACGGCGCACCATCCTTGCGGGGAGCGGCATCGTTCAGCTGGGCACGCAGAGACATCAGTGCATCGAGCTCGCAATCCACGGTGACGTAGAAGTGGGGCACAGTCTGCTTGGACTCGACGAGGCGCTTGGCGATGACCTTGCGCATGCCATCATGCGGCACGAGCTCGTAAGAGCCCGGTTCGAACAGCTTGAGAACGCTCTCGTCCGATGCGCCCTTCGGGGCTGCAGCAGGAGCCGGTGCGGCAGCCTGTGGAGCAGCAGCAGCCGGAGCAGCCTTTGCACCACCACCTGACACGGCCGCTTCGACATCGCTCTTGACAACGCGGCCGTGAGGGCCGGAGCCTGATATGGCCGAGAGATCGATACCGGATTCCTTGGCCAGTCGACGCGCAAGCGGCGAGGAGAAGGTGCGATTTCCGCCCGCGGGAGCGGCTGCAGGTGCCGCTGCCGGAACCGGTGCGGCAGCAGCCGGAGCCGGTGCTGCCGGCGCTGCTTCCGCCTTCCGGGCTTCAGCAGCCTTCGGCGCCGGTGCGGCAGAGCCTGCACCGCTTGCAGCAGCGGATACATCTTCGCCATCGGCAGCAAGCACGGCGATCAAGGCATTGACCTTGACGCCTTCCGTGCCGGCAGGAACGACGATCTTGGCAACCGTGCCCTCATCGACGGCTTCGACTTCCATCGTTGCCTTGTCGGTTTCGATTTCCGCAATGATGTCGCCCGACTTGACCGTGTCGCCTTCCTTGACGAGCCACTTGGCCAGATTGCCTTCTTCCATCGTCGGAGAGAGGGCAGGCATCGTGATGTTGATAGGCATCGAAATACCCTCCCCTTGTTACTTGTAGCAAACGGCCTTTACGGCATCGACGACCTCGGCGACGCTCGGCAGTGCGAGCTTCTCGAGATTGGCGGCGTAGGGCATCGGAACGTCCTTGCCGGCGATCGTGAGAACCGGCGCATCGAGGTAGTCAAAGGCCTGCTGCATGACGCGGGTAGCGATTTCGGTGCCGACCGAGTTCTGCGGATAGCCTTCCTCGACGGTGACCAGACGGCCGGTCTTCTTGACCGATTCAATCACGGTCGGAAGGTCCATCGGGCGCAGCGTGCGCAGATCGATCAGCTCGGCATCGATGCCGATCTTTTCGAGTTCGGCGACGGCCTTGGTGGCATAGGTCATGCCGATGCCGAAGGAGACGATCGTGACGTCCCTGCCCGGACGATGGATGCGAGCCTTGCCGATCGGGAGAACGAAATTATCGAGCTTCGGCACATCGAAATGCTGACCGTAGAGGATTTCGTTCTCGAGGAAGACAACAGGGTTCGGATCGCGGATGGCAGCCTTGAGCAGACCCTTTGCGTCGGATGCCGTGTAGGGCATGACGACCTTGAGGCCCGGGATCTGGCTGTACCATGCCGAGTAGTCCTGGCTGTGCTGGGCACCGACGCGGGCAGCTGCACCGTTCGGGCCGCGGAAGACGATCGGAGCACCCATCTGGCCACCGGACATGTAGAGCGTCTTGGCGGCGGAGTTGATGATCTGGTCGATCGCCTGCATGGCGAAGTTGAAGGTCATGAACTCGACGATCGGCTTCAGACCGGACATGGCAGCACCGACGCCGACGCCGGCAAAGCCGTGCTCGGTGATCGGGGTGTCGATGACGCGGCGGGCGCCGAATTCCTGCAGAAGACCCTGGGTGACCTTGTAGGCGCCCTGGTATTCGGCAACTTCTTCGCCCATGACGAAGACGCTGTCGTCGGCGCGCATTTCTTCGGCCATGGCATCGCGAAGCGCTTCGCGAACAGTCATGGAGACCATTTCCGTACCTGCCGGAATTTCCCGATCGTTCGGCACGGCAGCCTTCGGCTCCGCCGGAACCGGAGCAGCAGCAGGCTTTTCTTCCGCCTGCGGAGCGGCAGCGACAGGTGCGGGCTGCGCGGCAGGTGCGGCAGAGATGTCGGACGCCGATTCACCGTCCTGAAGCAGGACCGCGATCTTGGCATTGACCTTCACATTTTCCGTGCCGGCCGGAACCAGGAGCTTGCCGATGACGCCTTCATCGACGGCTTCGACTTCCATCGTTGCCTTGTCGGTTTCGATTTCGGCGATCACGTCACCAGACTTGACGGTGTCGCCTTCCTGCTTGAGCCATTTGGAAAGCGTGCCTTCTTCCATCGTCGGAGAGAGGGCGGGCATGAGAATATCGATTGGCATGGGTCGTCCCTCCCCGATTAGAGCAGAATGTCAGTGTAGAGCTCGGATGCATCCGGCTCCGGATCGGACTGGGCGAAGTCGGCGCTGTCGGCAACGACATCGCGGACATCCTTGTCGATCGCCTTCAGATCGTCTTCCGAGGCCCAACCCTTCTCAAGGAGGCGCGCACGCACCTGCTCGATCGGATCCTGCTCGGAGCGCATCTTCTGCACTTCTTCCTTCGTGCGGTACTTCGCCGGGTCGGACATCGAGTGACCGCGATAGCGGTAGGTCAGCATCTCGAGGATGATCGGACCCTTGCCGGAGCGGCAATGCTCGAGGGCTTCGTCGGCTGCGGCCTTTACGGCGCGGACATCCATGCCATCGACCTGGATGCCGGGGATGCCGAAGCCGGAGCCACGCAAAGAGTAGTTCGACTGCGCGGTCGCGCGGGCAGTCGAGGTGCCCATGGCGTAACGGTTGTTTTCGACGATGTAGATGATCGGGAGCTTCCAGAGAGCAGCCATGTTGAAGCTCTCGTAGACCTGGCCCTGGTTCGCAGCACCGTCACCGAAGTAAGCGACGGAAACGCTGTCGTTGCCGCGGTAGCGATTGGCGAAAGCGAGACCCGTTCCAAGCGAAACCTGGGCGCCGACGATGCCGTGACCGCCGTAAAAATGCTTCTCTTTCGAGAACATGTGCATCGAGCCGCCCTTGCCGCGCGAATAACCGCTACGGCGGCCGGTCAGTTCGGCCATGACGCCACGCGCGCTCATGCCGGTCGCCAGCATATGGCCGTGATCGCGATAGGCGGTGATAACCTGATCGCCTTCTTTCTGCGCCATCTGCATGCCGACGACGACAGCTTCCTGACCGATGTAGAGGTGACAGAAACCGCCAATGAAGCCCATGCCGTAGAGCTGCCCAGCCTTCTCTTCGAAGCGGCGGATCAGCAGCATTTCGCGGTAGGCCTTGAGCTCCTCGTCGCGCGTGAAATCAGCGACAGGACCACCATTCGAGGCCTTGTTTGCCGGCTTTGCGCTAGTTTTACGGCTGGAAACGGTCGCGGTTTTTCGCGGCGCCATTCAACCCTCCCTATGGGTTTGTCGGTTCTTTGGTGGCGCACACCATAGGGAAGAAATTTAGCCACAGCAATGCCATAAATGCATGGCTCGTATTCATCAGTAAATCACTGATAAATAACGCTTTATTTCGATTAACTGAATTTCGGTTAATTCGAATAGTGATTGAATATGACGATCTCGTCGGCGCGAGAAACATTAAGCTGAAGACGCGCTTTCTCGTCCAGCATGTCCTTGTCCATCGAACCGTCGCTCAGCAGCGCGACCTGCTTTTCAAGATGCTCGCGCTTGCCTTTCAGAACCGCCAACTCCCTTTCGCGCGCTATCCGCTGGCGCTCGAACCCCTCGGTTGCCCGCAGACCGTAATCACCATGAATGCAATGATAGCCGAAGTAGGAGAGAAACGCGACCGTCATCGCGGGAACCACGAAACGACCGATCTTTTTCTTCTTGTGATGCTTTGTCCACATAAACGCACGCTCGAACGCATTACCTCGATGCGCTGAAGACTACCGGGCAGAGATTAACTGTCCGTTGACTATGAAAAATCGGGCACGAAAAAACCCGCGCCTTTCGTAGACGCGGGTCCAAGTCGCTCAATTCAGGCGCGATTGATCAGCCGCGGATGATCGAACGGCCGGCGTAGCGCGCCTGCGGGCCGAGACCCTCTTCGATGCGGATCAGCTGGTTGTACTTGGCCAGGCGATCCGAGCGCGACAGCGAGCCGGTCTTGATCTGACCGCAGTTGGTGGCGACCGCCAGATCGGCAATCGTCGAATCTTCGGTTTCACCGGAACGGTGCGACATGACTGCGGTGTAGGCAGCCTTATGCGCAGTGTTGACGGCGTCGAGCGTTTCCGTCAGCGAGCCGATCTGGTTGACCTTGACGAGGATCGAGTTGGCAACGCCCATGCGGATACCATCACGCAGACGGGCCGAGTTGGTGACGAACAGATCGTCACCGACCAGCTGGACCTTCTTGCCGGCCAGATCCGTCAGTGCCTTCCAGCCGTCCCAATCGTCTTCAGCCATACCGTCTTCGATGGAGATGATCGGATACTGGGCGGCGAGCTGGGCAAGGTATTCAGCCATGGCACCCGATTCCAGCGTGCGGCCTTCGCCTTCGAGAACGTACTTGCCGTCCTTGAAGAATTCGGTCGCAGCGCAGTCGAGGCCGAGGTAGATGTCTTCGCCCGGCTTGTAGCCGGCTTTCTCGATCGACTTCATGATGAAGTCGAGGGCTTCAGGGGCGCTCTTCAGGCCCGGCGCGAAACCACCCTCATCGCCGACGTTGGTGTTGTGGCCCTGAGCCGACAGCTCCTTCTTGAGGACGTGGAATACTTCCGAGCCCATGCGAACGGCTTCGCGGATGGAATCGGCACCGACCGGCAGGATCATGAACTCCTGGAAGTCGATCGGGTTGTCGGCATGCGCGCCACCGTTGATGATGTTCATCATCGGGACCGGCAGCAGGTGGGCGCTGGCGCCACCGACATAACGGTAGAGCGGCAGGCCGGCAGCCTGGGCAGCAGCCTTGGCAACCGCGAGCGATACGCCGAGGATGGCGTTGGCGCCGAGGCGCGACTTGTTCGGCGTGCCGTCCAGTTCGATCATGATGTTGTCGATCTGGATCTGGTTTTCGGCATCAATGCCGCCGATCGCGTCAAAGATTTCGGTGTTGGCGGCTTCGACAGCCTTTTCAACACCCTTGCCGAGATAGCGATTGCCACCATCGCGAACTTCAACAGCTTCGTGAGCACCGGTGGAAGCGCCCGACGGCACCGCCGCACGGCCCATGCTGCCGTCTTCGAGATAGACATCGACTTCGACGGTCGGATTGCCACGGCTGTCGAGAATCTCGCGGGCGATAATGTCGGTAATTGCAGTCATCGGTTCTTCCTGCTCGGTGGGTGATAACGTTGGAAGCCTGTTTAATCGAAGGCACACAAATTACAATGCCACACTGACGACAGATGGCATGCCACGGCCCTAACGGGTGAATATGTCAGGCCTTTGAAGGCACGCCCGGCCGTTGGTTAGAGACAACGCTTATCAACTTTCAAAACCTGAAGTTTTGGAAATATAAATTTTGACTTTCAAGCTGGTTGTAAATTTATCGACCAGTAACCAATCATATTTATAGTTAACGGCCGAAAGGAAATAGCACCTTCTTCGGCAGGCGTTATTGCATGATGCGCTTCCTTATGCGGCCAGGCCGCCTGTCACGATCCATAGCTGCTGCTCGAAAATTTCCAATGGTTTCAGAAACGACGTCGTTTACTATTTACGGGGCATAGGATGAAACTCAATATTGCACGAAGCCTTGCAATCTTCGCGGTGGTCGTCGCCACCGGGCTCATTGCTTCGATCGGCATACAAAACTACGCCTTCAATAAGCTACGCGTGAACGGCGAGATGTACCGGCAAATCGTCTACGGCAAGGATCTCGTTGCCGATATTCTGCCGCCGCCCCTCTATGTCGTTGAATCCTACATGCTTGCACTCGAGGCGGTGCAGCGCCCGGAGGTCGCCGGAAAGAACATCGACCGCATTCAAAATGTCCTGAAGCCCGCCTATGAGGATCGCCGCAAGTATTGGCAGGCAACCGCGCTCAGCGCAGACCTCAAGGAAAAACTTCTGAACGACGTCCTCATCAAAGGCGATGCGTTCTGGAAGGTGATACAGGACGAACTCGCGCCCGCCATCCTTAACGACGACTCTGCGGTCATCCCGACAGCCTTCGAGAAGCTTGCGACCAATTTTCATATCCACGAAACGGCGGTCAACGAGCTCGTTGATATGGCGAACGCCTTCCTGGCAAAGGCTGAAAAAGACGCGGCCGAACAGACAAGCATTCTCTCGGCGATCACGGTTGCATCTGCGGCGGTCTCGCTTTGCCTGCTTCTTGGCGGCCTCTACGCCTTCCGCCGGCGCGCCATCGTGCCACTTTCGGCGATGCGCGACTACATGGCGATCCTGGCGGGCGGCGACTATTCCAAGGAAGTCCCCTTCAGCCACCGTGTCGATGAAATTGGCGAAATGGCACGCGCCGTCACCGTGCTTCGCGAATCGGCGCAAGAACGGAACAAAATCCGCGAACACCAGGATGCGGAGCGCCAGGCCCAAGCCCAGCGCGATGCGGCGCTGGCCGCCTCCAAGGCTGATGAGGATGCCGGCCGCGAACGCATCATCGTGAGCCTGAGCCGCGGCCTGGACCGTCTTTCCCGCGGCGACCTCACCGTCCAGCTCAACGAAGCGTTCGCGCCAGACTACGAGAGGCTACGCGAGCAGTTCAATTCGAGCGTCCGCACGCTTTCCGGCACAATGAGGGATATCGCGACGGCAACCACTACGGTCAGGACTGGCACTAGCGAAATCGCAACAAGCACGGATGATCTGGCCCGGCGAACGGAACATCAGGCCGCATCGCTGGAGCAGGCAGCCTCGGCGCTAGATCAGATCACGGTTACGGTCAAAAACTCGTCGGAACGCGCCCATGAAGCAAACGCGATGATGACGGTGACGAAGGAAAGCGCCAGCTATTCGGCAACTGTCGTGCACGAGGCCGTAGCTGCAATGGAGAAGATCGAAGCATCATCCGTGCAGATCGGCGAAATCATCAACGTCATCGACGAGATCGCCTTCCAGACCAACTTGCTCGCGCTCAATGCTGGTGTTGAGGCCGCTCGTGCCGGCGAGGCCGGAAAGGGTTTTGCCGTCGTGGCGCAAGAAGTGCGCGACCTCGCCGGCCGCTCTGCCAAGCTGGCGAAGGAAATCAAGCAGTTGGTCGAGACTTCGTCCAGTCAGGTGTCAACCGGCGTTGCCTTGGTGAACCGCACCGGCGAAGCCTTGAACAGTATCGATCAGCAGGTGCTGAAGGTGACGACGCTGATCGAGGCGATCGTGCGCTCTTCCTCTGAACAGACGACCGCGCTCGTCGAGGTCAATGCCGCCGTCAACACCATGGACAGCGTCACCCAACAAAACGCCGCGATGGCGGAGGAAACCAGCGCAGCCTGCCGCGAGCTTGGCAACGAGGCGCTACACCTCAATCACCTGCTCTCCCGCTTCGCTCTCGAAGGCACGGAGAGGACGGCAGGATCGGCATATCCCACAAAGACGAGGTTGGCGCTCGCCGGTTGACGGCGTGCACGTCCATCCATTTATCCCGCCTTGGCAATCGCATCGAAGGCCAGCAGCTTTTCGAGAAGCCGCGGCATATCCCGCAGATAGACCATGTTGGGACCATCCGAAGGCGCATTGTCAGGATCCTCGTGGGTTTCCACGAATACGCCAGCGACGCCGACAGCGACCGCCGCACGCGCGAGCGTCTCCACGAACTCGCGCTGCCCTCCGCTCGAACCGCCCTGCCCGCCCGGCTGCTGGACCGAATGCGTGGCGTCGAAGACCACGGGGGCGCCCATCGCCGCCATGATAGGCAGCGATCGCATGTCGGAGACCAGCGTATTGTAGCCGAAGGAAGCACCGCGTTCGCAAAGCAAGATGTTCGGATTTCCGCTCGAATTCAGCTTGTTGAGGACGTTCTTCATGTCCCAGGGCGCGAGGAACTGCCCCTTCTTGACGTTGATGACGCGGCCGGTCTTGGCGGCGGCAACGAGCAGGTCGGTCTGACGGCTGAGGAAAGCTGGGATCTGCAGGATGTCGACGACGGTGGACACCTCGGCACACTGCTCTTCGGTATGAATGTCGGTCAGGACAGGAAAGCCGTATTCCCTCTTGAGATCGGCGAACACTTCAAGCGCCGTTTCGAGGCCGATACCGCGCTGCGCTGACAGCGACGTCCGGTTCGCCTTGTCAAAGGAGGACTTGTAGACGAGGCCGAGACCAAGCTTGTCGCAGAGTTCCTTCAGCACACCGGCGACCATGAAGGCATGCTCGCGGCTCTCCATCTGACAAGGCCCGGCAATCAGCGACAGCTTGCCGGAATTCGAAAAGGTGACGCGGCCGGCGCCTTCGCCGACCACGACTTCGGAATTTGTCTGGCTCATCGTTTCTCCTCGAAGGCGAAGAGAGCGCCCTGTCCGGGCGCGGCCTTCACCAGAATTCGATTGTTCTTGCGCGTATAGGTCATCCCGTTAGCAGCCAATTGCGCTTCTGTCACGGCGAGATCGCCTACTTTGAAAACGATGGCAACACCACGCAGACCGCGATCGTCGGAAGGCGCAGGGATGTCGAAGTAGGCGTCCAGTCCATCCGGGGAGAGAACACTCACTCTGGCATTCGGAGTTGTCACACTCACACCGAAGGCCTCATTGGTCGTTCCCAAGCTGTGGGCGGCGGCGCGCAGGAATGGTCCAAACGCCTTGGGGTCGGGTGCCCCAAGCACGATCTCTGCGATCCCAACCACCCCATTTGCATGCACTTGCAGGGCTTTCCGGTCGGCTGGCAGCGGGTTGACACGTTGGCATGTGAAGAAAAAGAAATCTGGAGCGCGCAGGTCAACTGCAAAGGCGAGCTTAAATGCAGCCGTCACCTCCGAGCCATCGGGCATCTTCATCGGCCGCTCGAACTGCAGCATCTCGCCGCCATTGATCTTTTCGGACAGAAACCGGGCATGGTCGCGATCGGCATCCGCCGTCGCAAAGACCACGGCAGACAGCCCATCGTCTCCACATCGGAATCGAAAGGCACGGTCCCGCGCGGTGAAGACATTGCCTTTCTGCGCCGAAGCTTCATGCAGTTCGGCATTGGCGACCCCGAGAGGCTCCAGATAAGTTTCGTCGGCGAAGAATATGCAGGCATTCTCGGTCCCAAACGGGTGCCGGGCGTCGGGCGCGACGGTGAATCCCAGCTTTCCGAGACGCTCGCGCGAGAGCCTGATATTTGGAACCGGCAGCACGATGTGGTCCAGCGGATGTGCTTCGCTCATGGCAACTTCTCCGGAATTTGCGAAGATGTGCGCCGGGCAACAGGACAATGCAACCCCCTTCTACGCTTTCGGTCAAATGAGACGCAAAAACTCAGCAAGTTGCAGGCAAGTTTTACGAAAATTTAGGTACTTGCGGAACACATATGGAACATATAGTGTCTGTTCTGGCTTTGTTTCACGACTCTGGGGTTCAACTTCGATGCTGACGCGCAAGCAACAGGAGCTTCTTCTCTTCATTCACGAGCGAATGAAGGAGTCCGGTGTCCCCCCTTCTTTTGATGAAATGAAGGATGCCTTGGACCTCGCGTCGAAGTCAGGCATCCACCGCCTGATTACCGCGCTGGAGGAACGGGGCTTCATTCGCCGACTGCCGAATCGAGCCCGCGCTCTGGAAGTCATCAAACTGCCCGAGGCATATAACCCGAGCCTGCAGCCCCGCCGCGGTTTTTCGCCGAGCGTTATCGAAGGCAGCCTCGGCAAACCACAGCCAGTTGTGGCGCCGAAGCCAGCGCCGCAGGCTGACAACGGCGGTCCTGCCTCTGTACCGGTCATGGGACGGATTGCTGCCGGCGTACCGATTTCGGCAATTCAGAACAATACCCATGACATCACGGTTCCGGCGGACATGCTTGGCCCAGGCGAGCACTATGCGCTTGAGGTCAAGGGCGACTCGATGATCGAGGCCGGCATCTTTGATGGCGACACGGTAATCATCCGCAACGGCAGCACCGCCAATGCCGGCGACATCGTTGTTGCGCTTGTCGATGATGAGGAAGCGACGCTCAAGCGCTTCCGCCGGAAAGGCGCCTCCATCGCACTTGAGGCGGCAAACCCGGCTTACGAGACGCGCATTTTCGGGCCTGACCGTGTCAAGGTCCAGGGCAAGCTTGTCGGCCTCATTCGCCGCTATCATTGAAGGCAAGCGGCTCGCCGTCAAAGGTGCCGCTTCGCCAATTATACGCCCGATGGCGGATCCAAGGGCGGTCGAGCCTCGTATAGGCCGTCGTGACGACGGGGCTACCTTGATCGTCGATCCTTACCTCAGCGGCACCAAAGCGACGCAAGTTTTCGCCGGTGAACAAAAGTGCGCCCGACCGGCACCCCGTCGTGCGGAGGCGAGCGGGTGTCACGACGATATCGGCCGTATCGCAGGCAGCGCCGAAGTAAGCGGGATTTTCGACGATCGTCACGACGTAGCCGCTATCGTGCGTGGCTGTGCACCAGACGCCTTTCAGGCATACAAATCGGTTCTCAGCGCTCGTCGCAGCCTGACGTAACGCATCGCGGGCATTGCGCAATTCCATATGTGGACGGCTCCCTGTTGCAAGTGTTTTCTGCAGATATTTTTGATCGGATCGCTTGCTTCCATATGTGCGGCCTTTGTGTGTGGTCGCACATGACCACTGGCCAAGATGGTTTCCGCAACGCGCGTTCCTAACACGGCAACGACCTTAAAAGGCCAGTGGAATTAACGGAGTGTCACGCGTCTTGGATCGATCGATCGCACCATCTGCTCTTCACTTGCAAGTTCACAGCATCAGCTCAGCACGGTGACGTCCCTGCTCACCGTGATGGCCAATCTCCTAAATTAAACTGTTGCGCTTTGTCCTTCTGTACGCCTGTAAGTCTCGCCGCTCACCATGAGCTTCCAAGCAATACGGGCGATCTTGTTGGCCAGCGCCACGGCCACCAATTTCGGTTTTTTCCGTTGCAGGAGCTCGATAAGCCATCGGGAAGCATGCCTGCTTCGACCTGCTCTGACGTGCTGGAGAAGAGAAGTGGCGCCCACCACCAATATACTTCGCAGCATTTCGTCACCGGCACGGGTGATCACCCCAAGCCTGACCTTGCCTGCAGTCGAATGGTCTTTTGGTGTGAGCCCTATCCAGGCGGCAAAATCTCGACCAGATCTAAATAGCCGCGGATCTGGGGTCTTAATCATCAAAAGCGATGCGCCGACCGGCCCGACACCCGGAATTTGGGCCAGGCGCCTGCTGCATTCATCGGAGCGATGCAACGCGGTCAGTTTTTCCTCGACCGCCTTCGTTTCGGCAAGCAAGTCGCGATACTCAACGCCATGCATGGCAAAAAGCTCGCGGGCCAATGCAGGCAGGGATTGATCAGCCGCAATCCGCTCGAGCAACGGTTCGATGCGGCACATGCCCTTGGCTGCGGCTATGCCGAACTCCATGGCAAAGCCGCGGATGGCATTGGCGAGCTGCGTTCGATTGCGAATGAGTCTCTCTCGCAAACCGACCAGCATCAATGCCGCTTGCTGGTCCGCAGTCTTCACCGGCACAAACCGCATTGTGGGTCGGCTCATCGCCTCACACAAAGCCTCTGCGTCCGCCGCGTCGTTCTTGCCGCGTTTTACATAGGGCTTTGCCAATTGAGGCGCGATCAATTTCACCTCATGACCGAACGAACCTAACAGCCTCGCCCAATGATGAGAACCTCCGCAGGCTTCGAGTGCGATGGTAGTCGGCGGCGTTTTCTCGAAGAATTTCACCATCTCCCTACGCGAAAGCTTCTTGCGAAGGACTGGTTGCTCGACTGCGTTCACGCCATGCAATTGGAAAACGCTCTTTGACGTATCCATGCCAATTCGGATAATCTCTTCCACGGACGGTCTCCTTCGATTGAGCTTTCAACGAACTCATTCTGGCACATTGCGATGCCGTTGGGAGCCGTCCACCCCAACACGGCAGATAACCTTTCCGATCTGCCTTGAATGTCCCGCCGCCTGATAGCGTTGACACCCTCCAACAATTGCGGTGGTTGATCTAGCTCCGCGGCGAGCGCCATTCGCCATTGGTCGAAAATGAAGTCAGGCGGATGCGGCCGGTTCGGTGCAAGGACTTGTCCTCTCACAATCGCGACGAGATTGCCGTCTTCGGCAATGACCATGTCGGGCGGCGGCTCGCTCGGCGCAACCACAACAAGCACTGTTGCCAGCGCCGCAATGCCAGCGCCGAGGTAGCGGATCTTGGTGCGCAGAAGGGCAAGTAAGAGGAACCCTGCTACCGCCACAGGAAAATACCAACCCGGCAATCTGCCGATATCGATATTGCCGCCCAGGTCGAGACCATCTGGGCAATGGCGATCACGATGTCGAGCCCGAAACCGGCAATTTTCCATGGAATGACGTCGAGGCCCAAAGGTGTCAGCAGCATAGCGAGCATGCCCATCGGCATCACCACGAAAGAGACCACCGGCATGGCCATGAGATTTGCCGGCAGACCATAAGCGTTGAGCCGGTGGAAGTGCTCGACGGCGAAAAGCGCGGTCGAGAAGCCGCCGATCATCGCGGTCAGCAGGATGCCACCAAAGAAGCATATGATGAAACCGACGGGCGTTACTGCGGCGACCTGCAGCAAGGGATGTTCGTGCGGCGGCCTTCTTGACCAGATCGCGTAAACCGGCGACGAGGGCAAGCGTCGCCGCAAACGACATCCGGAGCTCGGCCGGGGCACTTCCAAGCACGAACCAGAGGATCGCGCCCGCCCCAGCGAAGACGGACGAAACCAGGAAGAACCGCCCATGCTCTATCTCCGTTGCCACGGCGAGACGAAGCCACACGGTACAACGATCCGACGCCGTCCTTATCCGTGTCGGCCACGGCACGAAGGATTGCGTCCGGAAAGTTAGCGGAGGTTCCGCAGGAACTCGTGGCACGAGAAAAGAAGGCTGTGGCGCGCGCCCAAACGCGTCCGCGCCGGGTGTGGCTTCCCTCACCTCCAATGGCCTCAACCCCGGCATGCATTGCGCCCAAAAACAGCCGCCCGTACAACCAGAATGAAAGCTAACGGGCTTCCAAGCAAGAATAATCGATTGAAATCTGAAGGAAAATCGGAAGCCGGAAAAGCTAAGGATAATCATCAGCTTCTGCTATGCGCAGGGGTCATCGCAGAAGTGCCCAAAAGTTGATACTG
>Ga0102593_1002202_pt1 | contig 15637 bp, 10 predicted proteins | sample AraplaCol_mMS_r2_2_FD_76862 | JGI IMG/M metagenome (GOLD analysis project Ga0102593, IMG submission 76862) | Arabidopsis root microbial communities from North Carolina, USA - plate scrape MF_Col_mMS_r2 (SPADES assembly) (version 2) | ecosystem: Host-associated > Plants > Roots > Endosphere...
ATTCGGCGATCGGCGGGTCGACCAACGCGCCTATCCATCTCAACGCGATCGCCCGCCACATCGGCGTCGAACTGAGCCTCGCCGACTGGGAAGAGCATGGCGCGGACGTGCCCCTCGTCGTCAATCTCCAGCCGGCCGGCAAATATCTCGGCGAGGATTTCTACCGCGCCGGCGGCGTGCCCGCGGTGATGGGCCAGCTGCTGCGCGCGGGACTGATCGACGGCAGCGCACTCACCGTCAACGGCAAGTCTGTCGCCGACAATGTGAGCACGTCCGAGAGCGAGGACCTCGACGTCATCTTCCCGCTCGATGCGCCGATGAAGCGCGCCGCGGGGCTCACCGTGCTGTCGGGCAATCTGTTCGACAATGCAGTGATGAAATTGAGCGTGATCTCCGACGAATTTCGCAGCCGCTATCTGAGCAATCCCGACGATCCCGAGGCGTTCGAAGGTGTTGCCGTCGTGTTCGATGGCCCCGAGGACTATCACCATCGCATCGACGATCCCGCGGTCGGCATCGACACCAACTCGATCCTGATCATGCGCGGCGCCGGCCCGGTCGGCTATCCGGGTGGCGCGGAGGTCGTGAACATGCGTCCGCCCACCGCTTTGATCCAGGCGGGTGTCCACGCGCTGCCGTGCCTCGGCGACGGCCGTCAGTCGGGCACCAGCGGGTCGCCCTCGATCCTCAATGCGGCACCCGAAGCGGCGGTCGGCGGCGGTCTCGCTTTGGTCCAGACCGGCGATCGCATCCGCATCGACCTCAAGAATCGCACCGCCGACATGCTCGTCGATCCCGCCGAGATCGCGCGCCGCCACGCTGCGCTGGAGGTGGATTACGTTCCCGAGAGCCAGACTCCGTGGCAGGAGATCCACCGAGATCTGGTCGGACAATTCGATACTGGCGCGGTGCTCGAAAACGCGGTCAAATACCAGCGCATCGCCCAAACCAAGGGCGTTCCGCGCGACAGCCACTGATCCGGACCGACAAGAACAAAATGGAGGGAGAGAAAATGAAGACGATCGCTGCTCTGGGACTGATGGCCACCATGGCAATCGCCGCACCCGCCGCCGACGCCGCCACTGCGAAGCGCGGCACCTTCGGCAAGCTGCCCGACGGCCGCACGGTCGATTCGGTGCTGCTCACCAACAATCGCGGCGTCTCGGCGAACATCATCGCTTACGGCGCGTCGATCCAGTCGCTGGTGATGCCCGATCGCGCCGGCAAGAAGGCCGATATCGCGCTGGGCCATGACAATATCGGCGATTATCTGGCACATCCGAACTTCATCGGCGCCACCGTCGGCCGCTTCGCCAACCGGATCAACGCCGGGCGCTTCACGCTGAACGGCCGCCAGTATCAAACCCCGCTCAACGACGGCACCAATTCGCTCCACGGCGGCTCGGCCGGCTTCGACAAGGTGCTGTGGGATGTCGTCTCGGTGAAGAACGGCCCGACTGCGTCGGTCACGCTGCGCTACGTCAGCCCCGACGGCGATCAGGGCTATCCCGGCACGATGACGGTCGACGCCACCTATTCGCTCGACGAGGCCAACAACCTGACGATCGAATACACCGCGACGACCGACAAGGAGACGATCGTCAACATTTCCAACCACGCTTACTGGAATCTCTCGGGCGAAGGCTCCTCGAACGGCGCGATGGGGCACATCGTCACGATCCCGGCGGATTCGATCACGCCGGTCAACGAGACGCTGATCCCCACCGGCGCGTTCCGCCCGGTCGCCGGCACCGTGTTCGACTTCCGCAAGCCCCGGGTGATCAACGATCGGGTCCGCGACGCCAGCGACAAGCAGATGGTCTATGGCCGCGGCTATGATCACAATTGGGTGATCGGCCGCAAGGTGACGACGACCCAGCATCTGATGTCGCGCGTCTCCGATCCGGTCTCGGGACGCAGCTTCGAGCTCTGGTCGAACCAGCCGGGGCTGCAATTCTATTCGGGCAATTTCCTCAACGGCACCTTCTCGGGCAAGGCGAAGAAGATCTATCGCGGTGGCGATGCGATCGTGATGGAGCCGCAGATCTTCCCCGATGCGATCAACCAGACGGGCTTCCCCGAGGCGCGCCTCCAGCCCGGCCAAACCTATCGCAACGTCATGACCTATAAGTTCAGCAGCGGCGCGGCCGCCGCGCGTCGCTGATCTCCGGGAGAGGCCAGATGATCCGACGTACCTTCTTTCTCTCGGTGACTGCGCTTGCCCTCGTCGCAAGCGCGGCGCCGGCCAGCGCGCGCGACCAGTGGACCAAGGCGCAGGCCAATGGCTTCCACGCCAAACAGCCCTGGCTCGTCGGCGCCAACTACACGCCCGCGTCGGCGATCAACCAGCTCGAGATGTGGCAGGCCGAGACCTGGGACCCCGCCACGATCGACAAGGAGCTCGCCTGGGCCGAATCGATCGGCATGAACACGATGCGCGTGTTCCTCCACAATCTGCTCTGGGAGAACGATCCCGAGGGCCTCAAGCGGCGCATGGACGAATTCCTCGTCATCGCCGCGAAGCACAAGATCCGCCCGCTCTTCGTGCTGTTCGACAGCTGCTGGGATCCCGATCCGGTCGCCGGCCCGCAGCGCCCGCCGATCCCCGGCGTGCACAATTCGGGCTGGGTCCAGTCCCCCGGCGCCGCGCGCCTCAAGGATGCGAGCCAGTACGACAAGTTCGAGAGCTACGTGAAGGGCGTCGTCGGCCATTTCGCCGGCGATCAGCGCATCCTCGGCTGGGACCTGTGGAACGAGCCCAACAATGGCGGCGGCGGCAATTACAAGCCGACGCCGGACAAGAAGGAATATGTCGCCAGGCTGCTCCCGCGCATCTTCACCTGGGCGCGTTCGGTCGACCCGACCCAGCCGCTCACCTCGGGCGTGTGGATCGGCGACCATTGGGACGATCAGACCAAGCTCGACGCCGTCGAGAAGACCCAGATCGCCCAGTCGGACATCCTCAGCTTCCACGATTACAACTGGCCCGAGAAGTTCGACGAGCGCGCGAAGCAGATGCTCAGCTATGGCCGCCCGGTCTGGTGCACCGAATATATGGCGCGCGGCAACGGCTCGACCTTCGACGGCTCGCTGCCGATCGCGAAGAAATACAATATCGCGATGTTCAACTGGGGCTTCGTCGACGGCAAGACCCAGACGCGGCTGCCATGGGACAGCTGGAAGAAGCCCTATACCTGGGACGAACCGACGATTTGGTTCCACGAGGTCTTCCGCGCCGACGGCAAGCCCTATCGCCAGGCGGAGGTCGACCTGATCAGGCGCCTCGCTACGTCGCCCCGCGGCGTGGTGCCGCCCGCGGGCAAGTGAGGACGGCCACACTGATCGCGGCGCTGCTGGCGGGGCTCTCGCCGGCAGCGTCCGCGCAGGAAGTGAAGTCGGTTCTCGCCGGCGCCGATCCGGATATCGAGTTCGCGGAAGGGAAGTACTGGATCTACCCGACCGGCGGCGAGGCGCTCGCCGCCTGGTCCTCGCCCGACATGCGCGACTGGACCCGCGGCGAACCGCTCCTCCGGCTCAAGGACATCAGCTGGGTCGAAGACGACCATGCCCCGCGCCACTTCCTCTGGGCGCCCGACATGGTCCACGCCAATGGCGGCTGGTATTTCTATTATTCGGTCGGCCCCCAGAACCCGACTCCCAGCCGCATCGGCGTTGCGATATGCAAAGGACCCGCCGGCCCCTGCACCGACAGCGGCAAGCCGCTCGTCACCGGGGGCAAGGGCTTCGAGGCGATCGACCCCGCGGTCTTCGTCGATCCCAAAACGAAGACGCCCTACCTCTATGCCGGCGGCAGCGCCGGCGCGACGCTTCGCATATGGGTGCTCAAGCCCGACATGGTCAGCATCGACCGTGAAGTGAAAGTCGATACTCCGCCCAATTTCACCGAGGGTGCCTTCATGCACACGCGCAAGGGCATCTATTATCTGTCGTATTCGGCGGGGAAGTGGGACACGTCGTCCTATCAGCTCCATTATGCCGTATCGCTCTCGCCGATCGGCCCGTGGCGTTATGGCGGCCCGCTGCTCGTCGGCGACAAGCGCTATCGCGGACCCGGCCACCACAGCTTCTTCGAAGATCCGAAGGATGGCAAATGGTACATCGCCTATCATCGCTGGGAAGGGCAGTTCGGCGACGGCCCTTATCAGGGCAGCCGCCGCGTCGCGATCCAGCCGATCGAATATCGCGAAGATGGTGCGATCGAAACGATCCGGATGAAGTAGCTCCCAATCCTCCCCCTGGCGCGGGAGGATTGGCATGAAATGGGGCGCCGCAGCAGATGCCGCCACGCCCCGTTTTCTTCCGGGCGAAAGCCTTAGGGCCGATCGACATTCAGAATTTTGGCACGATTCCCAATACCCGCCGTCACCCCGGCCGAAGTGCCGGGGTCCACTCAGCCTCACCGGCAGCGCTCAAGCCTCTTGCGCAGCGTTTGCCTCCCGGTGGACCCCGGCACTTCGGCCGGGGTGACGGTTGCGGGTAGGGCCAACCACATTCCCCAGCGGTGAATGTCGATTGGTCCTAGAACGAAGCCCAATCGTCCGAGTCGCCGTTGCCGTTGGCCATCGCCGCAACCGGGAGCGCCTTGACCGGCGAGACATAGCCGTTCGACTTCGCCGCTCTGGCGGGCGTCGCCGGGACCTGCGTCCGCGCCGTCACCGGTCGCGCGCCGTTGCCGACGTTGAACCGCGACGCCTGCTCGCTGAGCGCGGCGACCTCGCCCGACAGGTTACGCGCGGCTGCGGACGTCTCCTCGACCATCGCGGCGTTCTGCTGGGTCGACTGGTCCATCGTCCCGATCGCGACGCTGATCTGGGTGATGGCGGTCGACTGGGCCTGGTTGTCCGTCGCCATCTCGCCGAGCAATTTGTGGACCTCGCCCACGTCGCCCGAGATGTCGGCGAGCGCGGTATCGACCTTCTGGACCATCTCCACCGCCGCGACGATGTCGGTCTGGGTGGCGGTCAGCTGGTCGCGGGCACGCCCGGCCTCTTCCTCGGCCCGCATCGCGAGCGCCGAGACGAGATCGGCGACGACCGCGAAGCCGCGGCCCGCTTCGCCCGCACGGCCGGCTTCGACCGCCGCGTTCATCGCGAGAACCCGCGTCTGGAAGGCGATCTTGTCGAGACCCTCGATGACCGAGTCGATGCCCTTGGCCGAATCCGCGACGCGGCTCATCGCCTGCATCGCTTCGTCGGCGGTCGCGCGGCCGTTGGAGACCGTCACGATCGTCCCGTCGGCGCGCTCGACCGTGCGGCCGGCGGCCTGGGCGGTCTGCTTCAGGCGGCCGTCCATCTGAGTCACTGCCGCAGAGGTTTCCTCGAGGCTCGCGGCATTGGCTTCAGTGCGGCGCGCCAGATCCTCGGACGCCTGGGCGATCTCGTTCGAGCCGTCGCGGATCGTCGCCGCGCTCTGCATCACCGTGCCGATCAGCCCGCGCAGCTCGCCCACCGCGGCGTTGAAGTTGGTCTTCACCGTCGCATAGTCGCCCGGGAAGTCGCGGCTGATCTCGGCCGTCAGATTGCCGTTGGCGAGCTCGGAGAGTTGCGCCGACACGGTCTCGACCACCATTTTCTGCTCGGCCTCGGCGCGGGCATTGGCGGCTTCGGCGGCCTGCTTGGCCACCGCGGCGTCACGGAACACCAAAACCGCGCGGGCCATGTCGCCCAGCTCGTCGCCGCGATCGGTGTCGGGCACGGCGATATCGTTCTTGCCGGCGGCAAGATCGGCCATCGTCCGGGTGAGTCCGCTCACCGGACGCGCGATCAGCCGGGTCAGCATCACCGCGAGCGTGATGGCGATACCCATCAGTGCGAGCGCACCGATCACCAGCACGAACAGCGCGCTCTTGATCGCGGTCTCCTGGCTCGCGCCATTCTCCTCGATCAGCTTGGTCTGCGCGTCCTTGATCTCGCGCAACGGCAACACGGCGTTGCTGGTCAGCACGGCCTTGCCGGCGGCGCGCACTTCGGCCTCGGCCGCGTCGCGCTGGCCCGACTTGACCTTGGCGATCAGCCGGTCGCCCCAATCCTTGCGCCACGCGAGCGTTTCCTCGCGCGACTTGAGCAGCGCCGCCTGCTGCTTATCGTCGGTCAGTATCTCCTCGAGCTCGGCCGAGGCCTTGTCGTAATCGTCGCGCCCCTCGTTATAGGATTTGAGGTAGCTCTCGTCCCCGGTGACGAGGAAGCCGCGCATCTGGCTGTTCTGCCGCAGCAAGGCGGTTTCCAGCGCCTGCGCCTTGGCGTGGATCGACTGGCTGAGATTGTTCGCGTCGGTCGTGCTGCGGATCGACGAGATGTTGGTGTAGAACACCAGCATCACGATCGCCGCAGTCGCGCAGACCGTCAGGAACGACAGACCGAGCTTCCTCGGGATTTTCATCGACTTCAGCATGTTCGCTACTCTGCTCTTTCGTTTCATCTGCATTATAGGCCGCTCCCGGCGGAGCGGACCGAATGCGCCCGTTTTCGTGCGTCTCAGAATGAGAAGCGCAGCGAACTCGAGATGGCCGGCCCGTTCGCCACGTGGCCCCGGGCGATCCCGTCCGGGCCGCGCGGCGGCGGCCCGGACGATTTGCCTCGATCAGAAGTCGAAGCGGACCGAAGCCGAGATGGTGCGGCCGTTGAGGACGTGCGCACGTGCCACGCCGACTGCCGGGATCACCGGATCGTCGATCGCAGTGATCGCGAGCACGTCGAACAGGTTGGCGGCGTTGACTGCCAGCGTCACGCGGTCGATCGGGCGGAACTGCACGAACGCGTTGGTCGTGGTGTGGCCCGGCACCTTGAGCGTGTTCGCCGCGGTGGCCCAGCTGCCGGTGGTGCCGACAATCACCGCGCCGACGCTGAACCGGTCGGTCGTGATCTGCGGCGTGACCTGGTAGATCAGCTTGGCCTGGTGCTGCGGCACATTGCCCGCGAACGCGGGGTTGATCGCGTCCTTGCTGATCTCCGCGTCGGTGTAGGTCGCACCGGCGGTCAGGCTGAAGATGCCCATCTTGTAGCCGCCTTCGAACTCGGCGCCGATCGCCTTATAGTCGCGCAGCAGCGGCAGGCCGGTGGTCGAGTCGAGGTTGGTGTCCTCGGCCTTGGCCCAGAAGCCGGTCACGTTGAGCGTCAGGTTCTCGTTGCGGTACTTGAGGCCCGCTTCGGCCTGATGCACCACGTCGACGCCCGCATCCTTGTCGAGCAGGCTGCCGTCGGTCGCGCTGACGAACGGGCTGAACTGGATGCGGTCGGCGCTGGCGCGGCCGCCACGGCTGTAGCGCGCGAACACTGCGACCGGCTCGGCGATGCGCCAGAGCGCGCTGACCGAGTAGCTCAGATAGCCATAGGTGTAATCGACCGGGGCCGGACGGGCGAGCGGCGAGATCGCGACCTGCATCTCGGGGACCGAGATCACGCCGTCGCCGTTCATGTCCCTGGCAGCGACACCGACGCGACCGCCGCCGAGCTCGGAGCCGATCACCGTGCCGCTCGCCTTGCCGAAGTCATAGCGCAGGCTGCCGCCGATCGAGACTCCGCCGAGGCGCAGATTGACCGAGGCGAAGGGCGCGTTGGTGGTGTAGCCGAGCCGGTAGCCGCGGCGGAAGGTGCCGACGGTCGGCCCGCCATAACGCAGCGTGCCGTCCTGCGTGATCTTGACGCCCGTCGCGGTGGCGACGTCGAGCAGCTGCGCGTCGCCATTGCCCGCGACGCCGCTGAGCACGGTCGCCCAGTTCCAGTCGGAATCGATCGTCTGGTGCGAGCTGTACAGGCCGACGGTGGTCGTCAGGTCGTTGCCGCCGACGTTCCACACGCGGCTGGCGCGGATGTCGTTGGTGACGTTGTTGAGGCTGTTGAGATCGGTATCCGCGAGCATCATCAGCGCGGCCAGGCCGTTGCCGTTGAGCGTGGTCGGATTGGTGATCGTCGCGCCGGCATTCGGACCGCTGGCATAACGCAGCGTGCCGCCCGGCGCACCGAACGCCGCCGTCATCACCGCCGCGGGCATGAACTGCGCGTAATAGATGCCCATGGTATGGTTGGACATGTCGGCGTAGCGGAAACGCTCGGTGATGTCGAAGCCGGCGACTTCGAACTTGCTCTCGACGCCGACCGACTTGACGATCGGGTGCTGGCCCGCCGTCACGTCGTCGTTGACGATCTGGTTGTTGCCGTCGAGCGTCAGCTGGCTCTGATAGTTGCGCGAGAACAGCGAGTCGTGACGCGCATCGTAATTGGCGATGTTCTTGTAGACCGGGTTCTCGTTGGTGCCGCTCACGCCGAGCGCAGTGATGTCATAGGCCGGCGTAATGTCGTCCATATACTTGCCGTAGAAGCGGATATAGCCGCCCTCGAACTCCTTGGTGATGTTCAGCTTGATCTGGCCGCCGCGAGTCGAGTTGAAGCCGGTCTCGCGCGGGCCTTCGCCGTCGCGGTAGAAGCCGCCGACATGGAAGCGCAGCGTCGGGCTGATGTGCGCGCCATAATCGAAGTCGATGCGGCGCATGCCGTAATCGAGCCCGGTCGAAAGCTGCACGGCGCCGCCGTCGGTGTCGCCGGTCTTCGAGATGAAGTTGACGATGCCGCCCGGCGAGTTCGACGCGAAGGTCGAGGCCGAACCGCCGCGGATCGCTTCGACCGCGGCGAGGTTCAGGTCGGCGCGCAGGAAGGCGTCGGCGGTCGTGAAGGCGATGTCGCCGAACTCGAGGATCGGCAGGCCGTCTTCCTGCAGCTGCAGGAACTTGGCGCCGGTCGATGCGATGGGCAGGCCGCGGATCGTGATGTTGGCATTGCCTTCGCCGCTGGCGGCCTCGGAACGGATGCCGGGGATGTCGCGCAGGATCTCGGAGATCGAGCGCGCGCCGATCTTGTCGATCTCGCTGGCGCGCAGCGCGCTGGTCGAAGTGGCGCTGTCGAGGCGGTCGCGCCCCTTGGCGACGCCGGTCGAGAAGACTTCCTTCTCGGCTTCCTTCTTGGTCTCCTGCGCAGGCGCATCGGCTTCGGTCCTCGGTGTATCCGAAGGCGCGGCCGGCCTGGCGAAGACCGGCGTTGCAAGCGCGAGCGGCGCAACGGCAGCCAGGAAGAGAATACCCCGTTTCATTCTATGCTCCCCAAAGGATTATGCTGATCCGTTATAGGATGAGCCCAGGGGTAGCCGGCGCGGACATGCAAAAATTCACCGACTAAACCGACGAAAATCCCCGGGATTTCCCTTGGAAAGCGGTGCTCTTGTCCGCAGTTTATCGGAGGCGCGCGGAAGTCTGTGTTAACCACGTCCGGCCGCGCGCGGCGGGGTAAAGGAACGCCGCGCCCTTATCTCCGCAGCGTCGCCACCAGCGCGTCCGCCGCGCGTGTCACTTGCTCCCACACTGCGTCGAAATCCGCCGCGTCGCCATGATAGGGATCGCGCACCGCCTGCCCCGCGCAGCCGGGGACATGATCCATCAGCAGCGCGATCCGCGCGGTGCTCCACGCCGGTGCCATCGCATGCAGGTCGCGCAGATTCTGCGGGTCGAGCGCGAGAATGTGATCGAAGCCGGTAAAGTCCGCGCCCCGCACCCGCCGCGCGCGCTGGCCCGATATGTCGACTCCGTTGCGCAGCGCCACCGCCTGGCTGCGCGGATCGGGCGGACGGCCGACATGCCATTCGCCGGTCCCCGCCGAATCCGCCACCGCGTCCAGCCCTTCGCGCGCCGCCGCCTCGCGAAACGCCGCCTCGGCCAGCGGCGAGCGGCAGATATTGCCCAGGCACACGAACAGCAGAGACGGCGGACGCAACGGAATTCCCCTCTTTCGTAAACGCGGTATGCTCGCTAGCCTGCGCGAAAGATATAGAAGGGGAGAGAAGGGATGGCCAGTTCGAGCGCGCCCGCGGCCGATCGCAAGGCGGGGCCCTATGCCTGGTATGTCCTGGTCGTCCTGTTTCTCGTCTATGCGCTCAACTTCATCGATCGTCAGATCCTGACGATCCTCGCCCCGCACATCCGCCGCGATCTCGGGCTCAGCCATGCCGATATCGGATTTCTCTACGGCACTGCGTTCGGGGTGTTCTACGCGCTGTTCGGCATCCCGCTGGGCCGCCTCGCCGACAGCTGGCACCGCGTCCGGCTGATGACGATCGGCCTGGCCTTATGGTCGACGATGACTGCGCTCTCGGGCCTCTCGCGCAACGGGCTCCAACTGGCGGCGGCGCGCATCGGCGTCGGCGTCGGCGAGGCGACCGCCAGCCCCTCGGCCTATTCGCTGATCTCGGACTGGTTCCCGAAACGCCAGCGCGCCACTGCGCTCGCAATCTATTCGGCCGGCATCTATTTCGGCGGCGGCTTCTCGCTGTTCCTCGGCGGCGCGATCGTCGACTGGTGGAACGCGGCATACCCCGTCGACCCGCCCTTCGGGCTGGTCGGCTGGCAGGCGGCGTTCATGGCGGTCGGCCTGCCCGGGCTCGTCCTCGCGCTCTGGGTGCTGACGCTCCGCGAACCGATGCGTGGCCAGTCCGAGGGACTGATGGCCCCGCCGCATCCCACGCCGTTCAAGAGCTTCCTCGAAGACCTGCTGACGATCATCCCGCCGCTCACCTTGCTCGGCGCCGCGCGCAACGGTGCCCGTGCATTGTTGCGCAATCTCGTCATGCTCGCGCTTGTCGCCGCCGCGATCTACGCGCTGGTCCGGCTCGGCGAGCCGATGCCGCAATGGCTCGCGGTCGGGATCGGCGTCTACGCCGTCTACAGCTGGTCCGCCGCGCTCCGCCACCGCGATCTGCCGACGTTCAGGCTGATCATCGGCACCCCCGCCTTCCTCGCGGTTGTGCTCGCTTACGGCCTCAATGCCTTCCTCGCCTACGCCGTCGCCGGGCTTGCCCCCAGCTATGCCGTGCAGGTCTTCGGCATCACCAGCCGCGAGGCGGGTCTATGGATCGGCGGCCCCGCGATCCTCGGCGGCTTTCTCGGCGTCACTCTGGGCGGGATCGCCGCCGATCGCCTGCGCCGGCGCTGGGCGTCGGGACGGATCATGGTGATCCTGTTCGGCAGCCTCGCCCCGGTGCCGAGCCTGATCATCGCCTTCACGACGCCGGACAAGGCCCTGTTCTACGCGATGCTGCCGCTCACCCAGATCTTCGCGAGCTGCGCATTGGGCGCCGCCGCCGCCGCGACGCAGGACCTCGTCCTGCCCCGCATGCGCGGCACCGCCACTGCCGCCTTCTTCATCGGCACCACGCTGATCGGCCTCGCGATGGGGCCCTATCTAGCCGGCCGCGTCGCCGATCTCACCGGCAGCCTGTCGACCGGCATCCTCTCCCTGCTCGCCACCTTGCCGCTGGCGGTCGGCGCCGCGATCGCCGCGCTGCGGCTGGTACCCGCGGCGGAGGCATCGCGCGAGACGAGGGCAAGGGCCGCAGGCGAGCCGCTTTGATATGACCGCCAGCGCCTCGGGAGCGGATGTGCCCGCCACGCGCGCCCCGTCCGCACGTCGCGCAAGAAGGATGCGCTTCGGCACATTCGCCGTCCTCACCCTATTCCTGCTGGTCAACAGCTGCCTCGGCCCGACCTACCAGGTCACCACGCTGCGCGCGATCAAGGCCGAATCCCGGCACTTGATCGCGACCTATCCGATCTATTCGGCCGACGGCTGGGTAGAGGTCCCAAAAAGCGCCTTGCCGCCTGCCATCGCAAGCCTCGAGCCCAAAATCGTAATGCTCCGCCGGAATAAGGTCCTCATCATCATCCTGCCGTTCTTCGACGGCGGATGGGGGTATGAAATCGTCGAACGCAGGGACGCGCTCAGCATGCTCGATGGATGCTATTCCGAGCCCTATCCGGGCGTGTTCTGGCACGGCCCCTGCTGATCTAGCGGGCCTCCGCCACCACGAACCGCGCATGGTCCGTCCGGTCGGAGCGCGCGCCCGGGCTGGTCGCCGAAACTTGCCCGCTCGCCGGATCCACCGTCAGATAGCGGTTGGTCGCCAGCGACATCAGCATCGGCTCGCCATAGATCGTCTCCATCCACTGGAAGGTCTCGCCGACGCCCGCTTCGCCGGGCTTGACCCAGGCGTCACCGGTCGCGTTGATCGAAAGGTGCCCGCCGCCGAGCGCCAGTGCCACGCGCCCTGCTCCCCTGTCGACAACCCGGAACCGCGCCGCCGCGCCGCCGTCCTGCGCCACAATCGAAGTCTCATGCTCCGCCACCGCCAGCTTCGTGCCCTGCAGCGTCAGCGTCACGGTCCTGCCCAGCGGTATCGGATGCATCAGCCCCTTCGCATCGGCCTCGGCGACCGTGAAGCTGTCGAAATCGGCATAGCCCCCCGCGCGTCCCGCCGCGTTGAACGCGAACAGCGCATAGCGAATGCCCTGGAAGGTCTTGAGCTGGAACGCCATCGCGAACGGCTCGCCGATCGGCGTGAACTTCCGTCCGTCGAGGCTGTATGCGAACCGCGCCCGCTCGGTCAGATAATCGGCATCCGCGCGCAGCCAGATCCGCTTGCCGGTAAACGGCACGCGCACCCTCTTGTCGCCCAGTTGGTCATGGAACTCGATCGCCAGCCCGCCGCTTTCACGCTTCACGCCGAGCGTCCGGTACGGCAGCCCGAGCAGCGCCAGCCCCGCGACATCGCCGTCGCGCAATCCGCCGGTTTCGAGCACCGCCGTCGGCACCGAGCGCGGCCCGATCGCCCGCTGGGTCAGCGAATTGCGCGCCGCCATGAAATCCACGGCGGGCAGCGTATGCAGCCGCAGATAGCCGCGCCGCTCGCCGAGCGACCAGCGCGCATCGTCGGGCACATGGTTCCATTGCCACACCCGCCCGAGCGCCGGTCCCGAAAACGCATCGTCGCGCACATAAGGCGCGAACGGCTTCTGCGTCACGCCCGTCGCCGGCTTCATCCATGTCCGCGGCGTGCGCCCGAGATTGCCCGGCAGGCCGAAATAGGGCCAGCCGTCCTGCCAGGTCACCGGCGACAGTCCGGTCAGCCGCCCGAGCGAATTGAAATCGGTCATCGAGAAGCCCCACCACGCGCCTTGCGCCGTCTGGACCAGCCCGCCCTGGTGCAGCACGTTGCGCCCCACTGTCGTGGTCGGCGGCGAGATGTCGAACGGGGGCTTGGGCGCACCACGGTGGCGATAGCCAACCTCGCTCCCCCAGCCTTCGTCGAGGCTCACCGCATGGTTCACTTCATAGGGCCCATAGGGCTTGTCGGCGCGCGCCATCGGCATCCGCATCCGCCCCGAATACCATGCGCTGGTGATGAAATAGCGCCCCTGGATCTTGTAGAGATGCGCGCCCTCGCCCATCCCCTGATCGGCGTTGATGATCACGCGCTCACTGCCCGGCACCAGGTCGTCGAGCGCTGCGTTGAGCTGCGCCATCCGCACTTCGCGATAGCCCCAGACGACATAGACCTTGCCGTCGTCGTCGAACAAAACGCCCAGATCGTGGAGCGATCGCTTCATCGGCGTGCGCGTCCACGGCCCCGCCGGATTGGTCGCGCGGAAGACCTGCGTGGTGTGGCCGTTGACGTTCGAGAAGATATAGAAAGTGCCGTCGTGATAGCGGAAGCTCGGCGCCCAGATCCCCTGCCCGTACATTTCCTTGCCGCCCTCGAGCCGCATGTCCGGCCCCAGATCCATCCGGTCGAACGCGTAGCCGAGCAGCTTCCAGTTCACGAGATCGCGCGAATGGAGGATCGGCAGCCCCGGCATCGTGTGCATCGTCGTGCCGGTCAGATAATAGTCGTCGCCCACCCGGATCATGTCGGGGTCGGAGAATTCGTCGTAGAACAGGGGATTGGTGAAAGTCCCGTCGCCATTGTCGGCGGTCCAGGTCCTGCCGGGCGTCTGCGCCGCCGCGGGCAAGCCCGCAACGCACAACGCCATTGCCATCCAGAGTCGCGAAACCCGAGCCATATTCCCCTCCTGCATGGGTCGACAGCGCTATTGAGGGTGCCGCGAAACTGTCAATCGAATTATCAGACTATTGGCGGGCCCGGCCCGCCGAAATCGAGGGGGAGAGCCTGATGTCCCAGCGCCTTACGCGCCGGCAGCTGATCGGCGGAGCCGCGGCGGCCGGCGGCCTCGCGACCCTGCCCGGCCGTGCCGCAGCCCGCGCGCCGGCCTCGACTTTGTTCCGCGAAGTCTTGCTCGTCGACGGCACCGGCGCCGCCCCGCGCCTCGCCGACGTGCTCGTCACCGGCGATCGGATCGCGCGGATCACTGCGCCCGCCACCGCCGCGCGCGTCACTGCCACCCGCATCGTCGCCGGCGAGGGCCGCGTCCTCGCGCCCGGCTTCATCGACACGCACAGCCATGGCGACCCGCTCGAAGAGTCGTTCGAGAGCTTCCTCGCGATGGGCGTCACCACGATCGTCCTCGGCCAGGACGGCAGCGGCCCGCGCATCGGCAAGGATCTCGACCTGCGCAACTGGATGACGGCAGTCGATCGCGCCCGCATCGACGTCAACGTCGCCGCGCTCGCCAGCCACGGCACGCTCCGCCGCGCAGTGAGGATACCCGACGCGGTCCGCCGCCCCGACCAGGCCGCGCTCGCGCGCATGGCGGCCCAGCTCGAGGCCGAGCTCCGCGCCGGCGCGTTCGGCCTCTCCTACGGCCTCGAATATGTCCCCGGCATCTATTCGCAGACGCCCGAGCTGGCCAATCTCGGTCGCGTCGTCGCGCGCCACGACGGCGTGGTGATGAGCCATATGCGCTCGGAGAATGACGAGGCGATCGAGGCCTCGATCGACGAGCTGATCGCCTCGTCGCTCCCCGCCCGCCCGCACATCTCGCACCTCAAAGTGGTGTTCGGCAAAGGCGAAGCCCGCGCCCGCGCCCTGCTCGATTTCCTCGCCGCCAAGCGCGCGCAGGGCATCCGGCTCACCGCCGACGAATATCCCTATACCGCCGGATATACCGGCATCGCGATCCTCTTCCCCGAATGGGCGCTCCCGCCCACCGATTATGCCGGAATCGTCGCGGCACGCCGGCAGGAGCTGCGCGACTATCTCGAGAAGCGCATGATCCGCCGCGGCGGCCCCGAGGCATTGCTGCTCGGTACCGCGCCTTATGCCGGCAAGACCCTCGCACGAGCCGCCGCCGAGGCCGGCCTTTCCTTCCCCGATTTCCTGATCAAGCTCGGCCCTACGGCCGGCTCGGGCGCGCATTTCACGATGGACGAAGCGCTGCAGGACACGCTGATCGTCGATCCCCATGTCGCGATCTCGACCGATGGCGGCCCCGGCATGCGCCATCCCCGCGCCACCGGCACCTATGCCAAATGGATCGAGCAATATGTCGTCCGCGACAAAAGGCTCCCGATCGAGGAAGCCGTCCGCAAGACCACCGGCTTCCCCGCCACCATCCTCCGCCTCGCCGATCGCGGCGTGCTCCGCGAGGGCGCCATGGCCGATTGCATATTGTTCGACCCCGCAAAGGTGAAGGCGCGCTCGACCTATGTGAACCCCTTCGCGATGGCCGAGGGATTCGATCTGGTGATGGTCAACGGCCAGCCCGCGTTCGAAGGCGGCCGGCGCATCGCCACATCGGGGCGCCTGTTGCGGGCGCGTTAGGCTAAGGATCCGCCCATTTGCCGAGATCCGGCGCTAATCGCTGCGATCCCGAATTCTGCCGCTCGTTCAGGCATCGACCCGC
>Ga0102593_1002210_pt1 | contig 15584 bp, 14 predicted proteins | sample AraplaCol_mMS_r2_2_FD_76862 | JGI IMG/M metagenome (GOLD analysis project Ga0102593, IMG submission 76862) | Arabidopsis root microbial communities from North Carolina, USA - plate scrape MF_Col_mMS_r2 (SPADES assembly) (version 2) | ecosystem: Host-associated > Plants > Roots > Endosphere...
GACGTCGGCGATCAACTCGGCGTAGGTCAGCTGCACGTCGCCGTCGTCGAGGGCGGGTGCGTCGGGGTGCCGCTCGGCAGTCGCATGGAGGATGTCGATCAGCGTCCGCGACGGAGGTGCCGAGTCCGACAACAGGTATTGCGCCGGGATGTCCGGCCGAGCCTCCGTCGTCACGACTACAAACTACTAAGCCCGGCCCCGTGGTTCGCGCCACGCCGCGCGTTCGCCGGGTCATACCGAGGGAATCGCCGTGATTGCAACCGTCGCCGGACGTCGGCGCCGCGTCTACCCTCGCCAACGTGCGGCTATTCGTGGTGGACGGTGCAGGCGACGACTGGAGTGAGCTGACCGAGGGTGGTGAGCCCACCGTCCGGCTGGCGGCCTCCGACCTGCAGCGAGCCCAGCGGGGGCGCGCGCGAATCCAGTCCGACCGCGGTGCGGTGGAGGTGATCCTCGACGTGACCGTCGCGGTGGCGCCCGACTTCCGTTCGGTGCGGGAGCTCGCGATCGTCGACGACGGCACGCTGCGCTACGCCGGCACGGTCGACGGGTTGACGGGGTTGATCGCCGACATCGAGTCGGCTGGCGTCGCCGACGGCGTCACGCTCATCGCGGCCTCACCCCGCGTGGACCTGCGAGAGCTGGGCCGCGACGTGCTGCAGCGGTTGGCGCTGCGCGACCGCAAGTCCGCCTGACGCCGGCCCACCGCTAATGCAGGACGAGCATTAGTCGGTGCCATATTGGTCTTGGACACGTATTGATCCGGGCCCTAGCGTGTGAGGCGTGACACGAACGGCTGAGCCCACCCTCCCGACCGACGCCCGCGCCCTGCTCGGACGAATGATCATCGCCGGCGACCTCGTCGCGGGCACCGGCACCGAGGTACGCGCCTTCGACCCCGTCGCGGGTCACGACCTCGAACCCGGCTACCACTACGGCGACGAACAGCACGTCGAGCTAGCTTGCGCGGCCGCTGCCGCAGCGTTCGGTGAGTACCGCGCCACCACTTCCGAGCGCCGGGCCGCGTTCCTCGAACGCATCGCCGACAACCTTGATGCGTCGAAGGACGCCCTGGTGGACCGGGCGACCGCCGAGTCCGGCCTGCCGCAGGCACGCATCACCGGCGAGGTCGGCCGCACCAGCGGACAGCTGCGCCTGTTCGCCGCGGTGCTGCGCGAGGGCAGCTGGAACGGTGCCCGCATCGACCCCGCCCTGCCCGACCGCGAGCCGTTGCCGCGCCCCGACATCCGCCAGCGCGCGGTCCCGCTGGGCCCGGTCGCGGTGTTCGGCGCCAGCAACTTCCCGCTCGCCTTCTCCGTGGCCGGCGGCGACACCGCCTCGGCCCTGGCCGCCGGCTGCCCGGTCGTCGTCAAGGCACACGACGCGCACCCCGGCACCTCTGAACTGGTCGGTCGTGCCATCACCGACGCCGTCACGGCGTGCGGCCTGCCTGCGGGCACCTTCTCCATGCTGTTCGGTTCCGGACCGGGCCTTGGTACCGCTCTCGTCACCGATCCGCGCATCAAGGCCGTCGGGTTCACCGGGTCCCGCGCGGCGGGGACGTCTCTGGTCGCCGCCGCGGCCGCACGCCCCGAGCCCATTCCGGTCTACGCCGAGATGAGCTCCGTCAACCCGGTCTTCCTCCTGGACGGCGCCCTGGCCAGTCGGGCGGCCGAGCTCGGCAAGGCCTTCGTCACCTCGTTGACGATGGGGTCGGGACAGTTCTGTACCAACCCGGGCCTGGTCGTCGCCGTGGACGGACCGCACTTGGACGCGTTCGTGGCCGCCGCCACGGCCGCTCTCGAGCAGGCGCAGGCGACGCCGATGCTGACGCCCGCCATCGCCGCCAACTACGCCAGGGGTGTCGCGGCGGTCGACGCCGACGCCGACCTCGTCGTGCGTGGGGCGCCCGGCGACGAGCGCACCACGTGCCAGGCCGCCCTGTTCAGCACCGACGCCGCCACCTTCCGGGGCTCCGAGGCGCTCCAAGGGGAGGTCTTCGGCGCCTCCAGCATCGTGGTGCGCTGCACGGACGGCGCCGAGATGGCCTCTCTCGTCGGCGATCTCGAGGGTCAGCTCACGGCGACCCTGCACGTGGACGACTCCGACCACGACCAGGCCGCGGAGCTGCTGGAGCGTTTGGAGCTCAAGGCCGGCCGCATCCTGTTCAACGGCTGGCCGACCGGTGTCGAGGTCTGCCACGCCATGGTGCACGGCGGACCCTCGCCCGCCACCTCCGACTCGCGCACCACGTCGGTCGGCGGGCGGGCGATCGAGCGGTTCCTACGGCCGGTGTGCTACCAGAACGTTCCAAAGTCGTTGCTGCCCAGCGCGATTGCCGACGGCAACCCCGACGGGCTGTGGCGCCGCGTCGACGGACACCTCACCCAAGACTGACCGGCCACAACCCCTTCTTCGACATCATCTGACCAAGGAGTCACGACATGCCCCATTCGCCGCTGGATGGCGTTCTGTTCTTTCCCGTCACCCCCTTCACCGAGAGCGGTGACGTCGACCTCGCCCGGCTTGCCGAGCACGTCTCCAAGGGCGTCGACGCGGGCCCCGGCGGGGTCTTCATCGCCTGCGGCACAGGGGAATTCCATGCACTCGAAGCCGTCGAATTCGCCGGCGTCGTACGCACCGCGGTCGAGGCGACCGGCGGACGGGTCCCGGTGTACGCCGGAGCCGGCGGTTCGGTGGCCCAGGCCAAGATCTTCGCCCGCGCCGCCGCCGACGCGGGTGCCGACGGTCTGCTGCTGCTGCCGCCCTACCTCGTCACCATGCCGCAGCGCGGCCTCGTCGACTACACCCGCGAGGTCGCCGGTGCCACCGACCTGCCGCTGATCGTCTACAACCGCGGCAACGCCCGCTACACCGAGGCCTCCGCCGTCGAGGTCGCCCAGTTCCCCACCGTCGTCGGCTTCAAGGACGGCACGGGTGACGTCGACCTGGTGGCCCGCATCGTGCGCGCCGTCACCGACGCGCTCGCACCCTCGGGCAAGCCCTTTCAGTTCTTCAACGGTCTCCCGACGGCCGAGGTGTCCCAGCAGGCCTACCGCGCGCTCGGCGTCACGCTGTACTCGTCGGCCACCTTCGCCTTCGCCCCCGAATTGGCGCTGGCGTTCTACGAGGCGCTCGAGCGCGACGACGAGGTCTTGGTCGCGGCGTTGCTGCGGGACTTCTTCCACCCCCTGGTCCGGCTGCGCGACTCCGTGCCCGGCTACGCCGTGTCGTTGATCAAGGCCGGTGTGAGTATGGAAGGTGTTGCAGCCGGCCCGGTTCGGCCGCCGCTCATCATGCCCTCGGCCGAAGATCTGGAGGCGCTGGCCGGCATCATCGCGGCGGGTCGTGCGGTGATCGCCGACGAGCTCGCGGCCGTGCGGTGAGCATTCGCATCACCGGCGCGCGCATCACGCCGGTCGCGTTCGTCGACCCACCGTTGCTCAACACCGTCGGCGTGCACCAGCCGTTCGCTTTGCGGGCGATCATCCAGCTGGACACCGACGCCGGTCTGGTCGGGTTGGGGGAGACCTACGCCGACACCCGTCACCTGGCCCGCCTGGAGGCCGCCGCCGACGCGATCACCGGCTTGGACGTGTTCGCGCTCAACGTGATTCGCGCGGCGATCGCCGAGAAGCTACGCGGTGACGACGCCGCCGTCGGCACGGCCGGCATGATCACCACGGCCAGTGCGGTCGACCAGGTGTTCTCGCCGTTCGAGGTGGCCTGCCTGGACGTACAGGGGCACGCCACGGGCCGACCGGTCTCGGATCTGCTGGGCGGCCTCGTCCGAGACGCCGTGCCGTTCAGCGCCTACCTGTTCTACAAGTGGGCGGCGCATCCAGGGGGCGAGCCCGACGCCTGGGGTGAGGCACTCGACCCCGCCGGACTGGTGGCCCAGGCCACGAAGATGATCGACGAATACGGCTTCACCGCCATCAAATTGAAGGGCGGGGTGTTCCCGCCCGACGAGGAGATGAAGGCGATCGAGGCATTGCACGAGGCCTTCCCGAACCATCCACTGCGGCTGGACCCGAACGCGGCCTGGACGCCGCAGACCTCGGTCAAGGTCGCGGCCGGGCTCGCCGGCATCCTGGAGTACCTGGAGGATCCGACGCCCGGTCTGGACGGCATGGCCGAGGTGGCGGCGCAGTCGCCAATGCCGTTGGCCACCAACATGTGCGTGGTCGCATTCGATCAGCTCGCACCCGCGGTGGCCAAGGACTCCGTCCGGGTCGTGCTCTCCGACCACCACTACTGGGGCGGTCTGCAGCGGTCGCGGCTGCTGGCCGGAATCTGCGACACCTTCGGCCTCGGCCTGTCGATGCACTCCAACTCCCATCTCGGCATCAGTCTGGCGGCGATGGTGCACCTCGCCGGTGCCACGCCGAATCTGACTTATGCATGTGACACGCATTGGCCCTGGAAGACCGAGGACGTCGTGAAGGCCGGCGTGCTCGAGATCCGCGACGGTGCGGTGGCGGTGCCGACGACGCCGGGGCTGGGCGTCGAGATCGACGACGATGCGCTGGGCGCATTGCACGAGCAGTATCTGCGGTGCGGCATACGCGATCGTGACGACACCGGTTACATGCGGAGCGTCGACCCCGATTTCGAGGCCAACAGCCCGCGCTGGTAGCTACACTCATACCTGATTGGCGCTGATTCCGCGCCGGTCATGTCGAGAGTGCATCGGAGCGGATCCTGTTTTCCTTGGCGAGGCTCTCCTGTTTCATCGCGGTCGCCGAGGAGCTTCACTTCGGCCGGGCGGCCGAGCGGTTGCACATGACGCAGCCGCCGTTGAGCCGCCAGATTCAGCAGCTCGAATCCGAACTCGGCGTCCAGCTCATCGACCGCACCACCCGCTCGGTCACCCTCACCCCGGCCGGGGTGGCATTCCTCCCTGATGCGCGCCGGATCCTGCAGTTGGCCGAGGGGGCGGCGATGACCGTTCGACGGGTGCCTGCCGGTGATCTGGGTACCGTGGTCGTCGGGTTCACCGCCGCGTCGGCGCACGCGGTGCTGCCGCGCCTGCTCGAACGCGCGCGTGACCAGCTTCCAGACGTGAAACTGGAACTGCGAGAGATGGTCTCGGCCGTTCAGCTGGAGGGCCTGATGACCGGTGAGATCGACCTGGGCATGGTGCGCCCCCCGGTGAAGCGACCGGGCATCGTGTCCCGCCCGCTGCTGCACGAGCAGCTCGTCGCGGCCCTGCCCGAGCAGCACCCGCTGGCCAACCTGCCCCGCCAGCTGACGCTCAACGACCTGGATGGGCAGGACGTCATCATGTATTCGCCGGTTCAGGCGCGGTACTTCAACGACCTGCTGATCAGCACGTTCACCATCGCCGGTGCGACGCCGCGCTACGTGCAGTACGTCACGCAGGTGCACACCATGCTGGTGCTGGTGCGCTCGGGAATTGGGATCGCGTTGGTGCCGGCCTCGGCGGCGACGCTGCACCCCGAGGGCGTGGTGTTTCGCTCGATCGGGGCGTTCCGGGAGCGCCCCGTCGAGCTGGACGCCGCCTGGCGTGGCGACAGCACCAACCCCGCGCTGCTGCGCCTGATCCGCGACGTGCTGCCACCCCGCGAGTGGACCACCGACGACTTGGTCGACGAGTTCGCGCTCTGAGGCTAATTGGTCGGCGGTGGTGGTTGGGGTTCGAAGGGCGTGTACCACCACCAGTCGGCGCGTGCGCCGAGCGGTCCGGTGCAGGGTGGGACTGCGGGTGGCGGTGTGGTGGGTGGTCTGGCCAGGGATGCGCCGGTCAACGTGGCTCCGTTGGTGTCGGTGACCACCAGACGGGTGGCGGTGCCGCTGATGGTGATGCCGCCGGTGTGGTGCAACCGGTGGTGGAACGGACACAGCAAGATCAGGTTGTCTGGGTCGGTGGGTCCGCCGTCCTCCCAGTGCCGGATGTGGTGGGCATGGAGCCCGCGGGTGGCCCCGCAGCCGGGGACCGCGCAGCAGCGGTCGCGGTGTTCGAGGGCGCGGCGGAGGCGTCGGCTGATGGTGCGGGTGGCCCGTCCCGCCCCGATCGGTGTTCGCTGGCGCTCCAGCCACAGTTCACACGTCGCATCGCACAACAGGTACTGGCGGTCGGCGTCGGACAGCACCGGCCCGAGATGCAGGTCGGCGGAACGCTTCTCGCCGTCGAGGTGGACCACCACGGTGGTGTGTTGCCCGTGCGGGCGCCGGGTCGCCTCGGCGTCCCACCCGGTCTCGACGAGGCTCAGGAAGGCGTCGACGGTGGTGGGGAACGGCGGGGTCTGCTCCGAACTGTCCTCGCCGTGGGCGGTCTTCCACTCGGTGATCAACCCGTCACGGTGTGAGGCCAACCCGGCCTCGACCTTGGCGGCCTCCACCTTCGGCAACCGGATCCGCCAGGTGGTGTGGGTGGCGGTCTCAGTCTTGGTGATCGAGCGATCCGGCTCCCAGGACGGCTTGGCGTCGGGGCGGGGTTCGAGTGTGATGGCCGTGCGCAGCTGGGTGACGGTGGCCACCGACGCCAGTGCGGCGTAGTGGGCGTCGGATCCGTCTGCGGCGCGTTCGGCGATCACCCCGACCTGGTCCAGGGACAACCGGCCTTCGCGCAATGCGTCGGTGCACCGGGGGAAGTCCTCGAGACGTTCGGCGACGGTGGTGATGGTCTGCGCGTTGCGCGGTGAGATCCCGGTGCGCCAGGCCACCAAGGCCGAGATGGACCGGCAGCCGGTGCTGCCCCAGAGTCCGTCGCCGTCGATCTCGGCGACGATGTCCACGATGCGCCCGTCGATGGCGTTGCGTTGCCCGGTCAGCTCGGCCAACTCGCCGAACAACACGTCCAAACGCTCCTTGGAGCTCAGAGTGGTTGTCGCCGTTGGCATGCCATCATCATAGAAGGGGGGTCCGACACGCCCCCGGGCTCTTGATCAGTCAGGAACCTGAACTCCCGTCCACCGTCTGACGGCCGGCAAGGAGCCCGTCGACGAAGACGCCGACCATCCTCAGGTTGAATTCCTTGGCCTCACCCGGCGCCGGAATGCACAGCAGCCCAATGGCATAGAGGACGTCGGTGGCACTCACGTCGCCACGGACGTCGGCCCGGTCGCGCGCCGCGTCGAGCAGAGCAGCCACGACGGGACCCAGGCGCTGCATGAAGTACCGGGCCAGCGCGTCGAAAGCCGGGTCGCCCTTGTGGAGGGCTGCGGCGAGACCGTCCTTGGTGGCGAGCAATTCGGTATAGGAATCCAACCACGCGACGAGGGCGTCGCGGGGCGGGTGCGTCTCGCTCAAGCGCGGTCCCGCCTCGGCGCAGGTGTCGATCTCGCGCTCGAGCACCGCCTTGACCAAATCCGAGCGTTGGGGGAAGTGGCGGTAGAGCGTTCCGACGCCGACGCCGGCCAGATCGGTGATCTCCTTCGCCGGAGCGTTCACGCCGGAGTCGGCGAAGACGGTCTTGGCCGCCTCCAGCAACGACCCGAGGTTGCGTTGCGCGTCCGAGCGCCGTCGTCGCAGCGGTTCACCCATGGCCTACCCCTCCGTCCAGCCCTTGCCTATCCGGAAAGCGATTCCGTATAGTTCCGGAAAGCGATTCCGTTTCATCGGACGATACCTCGTCCGCCCTGGGCGTCGCGACGATCGGAGGCCTCTCGTGCACTACCGTCCTCTCGGCAAGACCGGCATCATGGTCAGTCCGTACGCCCTTGGCACGATGCTTCTCGGAGCGTCGATCGGCAATCCCGACGTCGACGACTCGGTCCGCGTGATCCATCGGGCCCTGGATGCCGGAATCAACGTCGTCGACACCGCCGACGCGTATTCGCTTCCGCCGCAGGGTGCCTCCGAGATGGTCGTCGCACGGGCGCTGAAGGGACGCCGCGACGACGTCGTCCTGGCGACCAAGTTCGGCCGCCCCATGGGATCCGATCCCAACCGGCGAGGCGCTTCGCGGCGCTGGATCATGACGGCAGTCGAGGAGTCGCTGCGTCGTCTGGACACCGACTACATCGATATCTATCAAATCCATCGACTGGATCCCGAGACCGATGTCGAGGAGACGCTGTCGGCGCTGTCCGACCTCGTGCGCAGTGGCAAGGTCCGCGCGATCGGTTCGTCCAACACGCCGGCCTCCGTCATGGTGGACGCCCAGTGGGTCTCGGAGCGTCGGGGGCTCGAGAGGTTGCGCACCGAGCAGCCGCCGTATTCGATCCTCAACCGCGCGATCGAGTCCGAGGTGTTGCCCGTCGGCCAGCGCTTCGGGATGGGCGTTCTGGTCTGGGGTCCCCTCGGGCAGGGGATGCTCACCGGCCGCGTCCGACGGGGCAGGCAGACCGATCTGGTGCGGGCCGGTCTGATGGCGGTGTTCGGCGACGAACGCCGACTCGACGCCGTGGAGCAGCTGGTCGTCCTCGCCGACGAGGCAGGTCTGCCGATGAGCCACCTCGCGATGGCCTTCGTGATCGCCCACCCCGGTGTCACCTGCGCACTGCTCGGCCCCCGGAGCCTGGAGCAACTCGAGGGCCTGCTGGCCGGCGTGGAGGTCACGCTTTCCGACGAGATTCTCGACCGCATCGACGAGATCGTCCCGCCGGGTACCGACGCGGGCACGCTGGACCAGGCGTACGTGCCTGCGGCCATTCGTGATTCGGCGCTGCGACGCCGACCGGTCGGCGCTCGGGCGGGCGCCTAGCCCGTGACGGGGACCGCAGGCTCCACGACGGGGGTGACCAGCCGGCCCGAGGCCAGGAACTCGTCGAGATTGCGCAGGGTCAGGGCTTCCATCGCGGCCCGGGTCTCGACGGTGCCGCTGCCCACGTGCGGCAGGAGCACCACGTTGTCCAGGGTCAGCAGTGCCTCGGGCACGTTGGGTTCGTCGGCGAAGACGTCCAGGCCGGCACCGGCGAGCCGGCCGTCGACCAGGGCGGCGACCAGCGCGGCCTCGTCGACGACGCTGCCGCGGGCGATGTTCACGAGGTACCCCGCCGGCCCGAGCGCCTCGATGACCTCGGCGTCGACCAGCCGCTGGGTGCCGCTTCCCCCCGCGGCGGCGATCACCAGGACGTCCACCCGGCGGGCAAGCTCCACCGGCGACTCGACGTAGGCGTACGGCACGTCGGTCTTCTCGTTGCGGTTGTGGTAGGAGATGGTGCAGCCAAAGGCGCTGAGCCGCTGCGCAATTGCCGATCCGATCCGGCCCAGGCCGATGATGCCGACGCGTCGGTTGCTCACCTGGTGAGTCAGCGGGAAGCTGCCCGAGGTGGGCCACTTGCCGGCGCGCACGTACCGATCGGACGCGGAGAAGCCGCGCATCACGTCGATCGTCAGGCCCACCGCGGTGTCGGCGACGCAGTCGGTGAGGACGTCGGGGGTGTTGCTCACGCCCACGCCGCGAGCCGCCGCCGCGTCGACGTCGGTGGTGTCGTAGCCGACGCCGAAGTTGACGATCGCCCCGAGATTCGGCAGGGACGCCATCAACTCCTCGTCCACCCCGGTGCGGCCAGAGGTCACCACGGCGGTGACGCGCTCGCCACGCGACGACAGGAACGCCGCACGTTCGGAGGGGTCCGTCGGTAGCAGGCTCGCGCCGTACGACTCGGACAGGGTCTGCTCCAGGGAGGGCTTCAGCGGCCCCACCTGCAACACGGAGTGGTTCTCGGGGGTGCTCATGGTGCTCCCCACGCTACGACGACCTGCAGATACCCGTCCAACGCCGAAATAGCATGGACTGATGCCCAACCTGTATGAGCGGGTGATTTGGTGCGCAGTCACGGTATGGACGGGTCCGTGCGACGGGTGTCTTCCCACGTCACGGCCCCTTTTAGCTCGACTGACGCAGAGGTGAACCCGCGTCGTCGAGGCTGCTGAGGCCCGCCGGGCGGGGTTGACGGTGCCGAAACGGCGTCCATAACGTGTGTCTGCGATCACACGTCGCATCCACATACGTGGACGTCACATCGGCAGCCCCGGAGGACACATGAGTTCGAGAGCGGCCCTCGCCGTCGGCGTCGCGGCACTCACCGTCGCCACCAGCGGCTGCACCGTCGCCAATTCCGGCCGCGGCGGGTACGACCCCGGCACGCTGCGCATCGTCTTATCCCAGGAACCGCCGACGCTCGAGCCGTGCGAGAGCTCGCTCACCTCGACGGGGATCGTGGTGCGCTCCAACATCACCGAGCCACTGATCGAGCGCGATCCCAACTCCGGAGACCTTCAGCCGCTGCTGTCGACCGGATGGCGTCAAACCTCGCCCACCGAGTGGACGTTCGACATCCGGAGCGGCGTCACGTTCTCCAACGGCGCGCCCTTCACCGCCGCCGACGCGGCGTTCGCCGTCGACCGGGCCGTCAACTCCGACCTGCAGTGCAACGTGGACGGTTACGTCTTCGGCGACGAGAAGCTCAAGGTCGCTGCCCCGAACGACACCACGCTGACGATCGGCACCGAGAAGCCCGATCCGATTCTGCCGCTGCGGGTTTCGTTCATCGAGATCGTGCCCCGGTCCACCAGCACGACCGAGAAGGTCCGCGAGCCCATCGGCACCGGACCCTATGCCATCGCCAACTGGGATTTCGGGCAGAAGCTGACGCTGGCGCGGAACCCGACCTACTGGGGCGCCAAACCCGCCTTCGCCCGCGCCGAGTACCAGTGGCGCAGTGAGGGCAGCGTTCGCGCCGCCATGATCACCAACGACGAGACCGACATCGCCACGGGTTTGGGCCCCGAAGACGGCGCAGGCGATCTGGGTGTCCCCTTCCAGAACAACGAGACCACCGCGCTGCGCATGCAGGCCACCGAGCCGCCGCTCGACGACATCCGGGTGCGCCAGGCGATCAACTACGCCGTCAACCGCACCGGCATCGTCAAGGCACTGTTCCGCGGCCTCGGCGAACCGGCCTCACAGCTCATTCCGTCGGGCGTGGTGGGGTACAACGACCAACTGCCGCTGTGGCCGCACGACGCAGAGAAGGCCAAGGCACTGGTGGCGGAGGCCAAGGCCGACGGAGTTCCCGTCGACAGGCAGATCCGGTTGATCGGACGCACCGCGCAGTTCCCCAAGATCGCCGAGACCATCGAGGTGATCCAGAGCGAGCTCGCCGACATCGGTCTCAACGTCAAGATCGAGATGATGGACACGGCCTCGCAGTTTCTGTACCAGCTGCGTCCGTTCCCGGCGAACACCGGCCCCTATCTGCTGATGATCATGCACGGCAACCAGGCCGGTGACGCCGCGTTCACCATGGACCAGTACATGCTCAGCGACGGCCCGCAAGCCGCCTACGGCACCAAGGCCTTCGACGAGAAGATCCGCGCCGCAGAGGGTCTCACCGGAGAACCGCGCCAGGACGCCTTCGCGAAGCTCTTCGCCGAGGAGCCCCGAGACATCATGCAGATGGCCTACCTCGCCCACATGAAGGGCATCTTGGGCCTCGCGCGCCGGGTTCGGTACGTCCCCAACTCCGCGACGGGCGACGAGATGCGGCTCGGCGAGATGACGCCCTCCGGTACCGACCGCACCGACGCCCAGTAGTCAGGAAGGCCTCCCATGTTCCGCTTCGTCAGGCGCCGGATGTACACCAGCGCAGTGCCGTTGATCATCGTGCTGCTCGGGGTGTTCCTCCTGGCCCGGCTCACCGGTGATCCCACCAACCTCTACATGTCCGAGTCGGCGACCCCGGAGCAGCGGGCGGCGTTCGCGGCCAAGAACGGCTTCGACCAACCGATCCTGACTCAGCTGGGCGACTACTTCGCCGGGGTCGCGCACCTGGACTTCGGGACGTCGCTGCGCACCGGAGAGTCGGCCTCGGAGATGGCCTTTCGCGCCTTCCCCGCGACGCTGCAGCTGGCCTTCGTCACGATGCTGCTCGCGGTCGTCGGCGCGGTGGTCATCGGCTGCTGGGCGGCCTACCGGCCCAACTCGCTGGCCGACCGGTTCTCCAGCCTGCTGTCGATGACGGCGGCGAGCATCCCCGACTTCTGGTTCGCCATCACCGGCGTCTGGCTGTTCGCCGTGCTGATGGGATGGCTGCCCACCTCCGGGGTCGACAGCGGCGTGCTGTCGTGGATCCTTCCGGTGGCCACGCTCATGATCCGCCCGCTGGGAGTACTCACCCAGGTGGTCCGTGGCGCAATGGTTTCCGCGCTCTCGGCGCCGTACGTCCGGCTGGCCCGCAGCAAGGGTGCCGGCGACCTTCGGGTGGTCACCCACCACGCGCTGCGCAACGCGGCCGCCCCCGCCCTGACCGTGGCGGGCGACCTCACCGTCGGCCTGGTCAACGGCGCCGTCGTGGTCGAGGCCATCTTCGGCTGGCCGGGCATCGGCAAGCTGATGATCGACGCGATCCTGCAGCGCGACTTCGCGGTCCTGCAGGCGGCGGTCCTGCTGACCGCGGTGAGCATCTTCGTCCTCAACATCGCCATCGACGCCTGCTACGCGCTGCTCGACGCACGCGTACGGGAACCGGCACGAGTCTAAGGAAGTCACGCGATGAGTACTCAACTCGACCTGGTTCCCGTCAAACCGACGACCGCGATCGTCGGCGAGGCGACGGCGAAGAAGTCCGGCCGCGCGGTGTGGTTCCGGCTGCTGGCCAACGACCGCGTCGCCGCCTGCGCGGCGGTGGTGCTGGCCCTGGTGTTCCTGACCGCTCTGTTCGGGCCGATGCTGCTCGGCCACGTCGCCACCACCATCGACCTGGACAACTCGAATCAGGCGCCGTTCACCCTGGCGCACGGGTGGGCCAACGTGCTCGGCACCGATCCGCTGGGGCGCAGCATGCTGGCCCGCCTGATCGTCGCGAGCCGAACCACCCTGTCGGTGGCGATTCCCGCCGTCGTCATCTCGGCGGTGCTCGGCTCGCTGATCGGCATGTGGGCCGGCTACCACCGGGGCTGGCGCGAGACGGTCGCGATGCGGGTGGCCGACGTCATCATGAGCTTCCCGTCGCTGCTGCTGGCCGTGGTGGTGCTCTACGTCTTCTCGCCCAGTGCCGCGAACATCGTTGCGGTTCTTGCCCTCACCCGCATACCGGTCTACCTGCGCACCGCGCGCGCCGAGTCCGCCGAACTGCAGAGCCGGCTCTTCGTCGACGCGGCCCGCACGTTCGGGGCCAGCGCCTCGTCGATCATCACCCGGCACGTGCTGCCGATCGTCCTTCCGACGCTGCTGACCGTCGCGACGCTGGACTTCTGCTACGTCATGCTGGCGGAGAGCTCCCTGAGCTTCCTCGGCATCGGCATCCAGCCGCCCGACGTCAGCTGGGGCCTGATGGTCTCCCAAGGCCGCACCTATCTGAACTCGGCCTGGTGGCTGTCGTTCTTCCCCGGTTTGGCCATCGTCGTCACCACCGTGTCGGCGACCATCCTGGCCGCGTGGGCCCGCATCGCCACCGATCCCGGTCAGCGGTGGCGGCTCACCGTTCCGCAGAAACGACTGTCCCGCTTCGCCAAGACCGCAAAGGCCCTCCCATGACCGCCATCGCAGAGCACCCGTCCGCCGACGTCGTCGACGCCGATCCGGCCCTGCGGGTCGACGGCCTCACGGTCGACATCCGCACCATCTCCGGCACCGTGCGCGCCGTCGACGGCGTGACCTTCGAGGCCCGCCGCGGCGAGACCTTGGCGCTGCTCGGTGAGTCCGGCTGCGGCAAGTCGATGACCGCCACCGCACTGGTCGGCCTGCTCGAACCGGTCGCCGAGGTGACGGCCGGTCGGGCCGAGCTCGTGGGCCGCGACGGTGTGGCCGATCTGCTGGCCGTCGACCGCAAGGCTCGCCGCAAGCTGGCGGGCACCGAGTTGGCGATCGTCTTCCAGGACGCGCTGACCGCGCTCAACCCGCTCTACACCGTCGGCACCCAGCTCGCCGAACCGTTCCAGATCCACCACGGGATGAAGGCCCGCGAAGCGAAGGCCAAGGCGGTGGAATTGATGGCCCGCGTGGGCATTCCGCAGCCGGAGACGCGGCTGGATTCCTACCCGCATCAGTTCTCCGGCGGCATGCGGCAGCGCCTGCTGATCGCGATGGCGGTGGCACTCAACCCGCGCGTGCTGATCGCCGACGAGCCGACCACGGCACTCGACGTGACGGTGCAGGCACAGATCATGGCGCTGCTGCGCAGCCTGCGCACCGAGTACGACATGGCCGTCGTGCTGATCACCCACGATCTCGCGCTCGTCGCCGAGGAGGCCGACCGCGTCGCGGTCATGTACGCCGGCAACATCGTCGAAACCGGCCTGGTGGCAGAGGTCTTCACCAATCCGCGGCACCCGTACACCCGCGGCTTGCTGGACTCGGTGCCCGTCAACGCCGTCCGTGGTGACGAGCTCAAGTCGATCGGAGGCTCCCCGCCCGATCTGCACTCCATCCCGAAGGGCTGCGCCTACCAGGATCGTTGCCCGCTGGTCGCCGACCTCTGCCGGTCGACCAAGCCCGCCCTGGACGTCGTCGCCAAGGGTCACCGGTCCGCGTGTCACTTTCCCCAGGAGGTCGTCAATGTCTGATCAACTGCTCCAGGTCCGTGACCTCCGCAAGACCTTCCGCGTCCCAGGAAGCAAGTCCGGGCTCACCGCCCTGGACGGCATCACCCTCGAGGTCGGCCGGGGTGAAACCCTTGGTCTGGTTGGCGAATCCGGGTGCGGCAAGTCGACGTTGGCCCGCACCCTGATGATGCTCGAGCGACCCGATTCGGGCAGCGTCTCCTTCGACGGCATCGACCCGTTCGCCCTGCGCGGCAAGGATCTCCTGAAGTTCCGGCGCCGCGTGCAGATGGTGTTCCAGGACCCCTACGCGTCACTGAATTCCAGGATGAGCGCCGGCGACCTCGTCGCCGAGCCGTGGCGCACCCACGGGTCGATGTACGCGTCCCGGGGCGAGCGCCAGGCCAGGGTGCGCGAGCTGCTGGAGATGGTCGGACTCGGCGCGAAGGCCGCGGACAAGTATCCCCAGGAGTTCTCCGGCGGACAGCGCCAGCGGATCGGCATCGCCCGCGCCCTGGCCCTGAACCCCGACGTCGTCATCTGCGACGAGCCGGTGTCGGCGCTGGACCTCTCGGTGCAGGCGCAGGTGCTCAACCTGCTCAACGATCTGCAGCGGGATCTGGGCATCTCGTATGTGTTCATCTCCCACGATCTGTCGGTCGTGCGCCACGTCGCCGACCGCGTCGCCGTGATGTACCTCGGCCGCATCGTCGAATCCGGGCCCACCGGCGCGGTGTTCGACTCCCCGAGCCACCCCTACACCGCCGCCTTGATGTCGGCGGCACCCACACTCGACGCCTCGCATCGCAAGGAGCGCATCCTGCTCAAGGGCGAGGTGCCGTCACCGCTGAACCCGCCGTCGGGGTGCCGGTTCCGGACTCGATGCTGGAAGGCGACCGACGTGTGCGCCACGGAGCGGCCCCCGCTGGCGGTCGACCCCCAATCGGCCACCCACGGCGCCGAGTGCCATCACCCGCTGGTGGGTGAGCCTGCGCTGTCGGCCAGCGCGTGAGCGGTTCGGGTTTCGCGGTGGTGTCGGTCGCCGTCCTGTTCGCGTCATGCCTGCAGGCGTCGATCGGATTCGGCATGGGCATGCTGGCCGCACCGATCGTGGCAATCGGCGACCACAG
>Ga0102593_1002215_pt1 | contig 15534 bp, 15 predicted proteins | sample AraplaCol_mMS_r2_2_FD_76862 | JGI IMG/M metagenome (GOLD analysis project Ga0102593, IMG submission 76862) | Arabidopsis root microbial communities from North Carolina, USA - plate scrape MF_Col_mMS_r2 (SPADES assembly) (version 2) | ecosystem: Host-associated > Plants > Roots > Endosphere...
GACTCTCAGGAGTGGGTGGACCCGGGCGACGGGCACGCGGTGTCCGATGACGCGCCGGAGGCCCCGGTGCCCGACCCGAGCTACGTAATCCTCGAGGCCTACAAGCCGGAGTTCCTGCGCGACCTGGGCTTGTAGGGGCCCGCAGGGGTCTCGCCCTGCCGAGATTGCAACCACGCAGGCGTCTACTCGAACGATCCCTGCGTGAGTGCAATCTCGGCGCCTGTCGGTGGCGGGCGGCACGCTCTCACCCATGGATGGACCCTTCCTGGGCACCGAGGCACTCGAAAGCGGCGCGCTTACCCGCCACGATCTCGCCAGATGGCACCGTCGGCTGTACCCCGACGTCTACGTCCCCAGACGGTACGAGCCGACGCTGCGAGACCGCACCGTCGCGGCATGGTTGTGGTCTCGACGCCGCGGGGTGATCGCGGGGAGCGCTGCGGCGGCACTTCACGGCGCGGATTGGGTGGATGCGACGATCCCCGTCGAGCTGATCTGGCGCAACGGGCGGCCACCGGTCGGTCTGGTCGTCCGTAACGAGGCCATCCACGACGACGAGATCACGACGGTCCGAGGCATTCCGGTGACGAGCAAGAGCCGTACGGCGTTCGACCTCGGCAGACATCTCGACCGCGGCGACGCAGTGGCGCGGCTGGACGCGCTCAAGCGTGCCACGGCGTTCCATGCCGATTCGGTGTGGCGTCTTGCCGACAGGTATCCCGGGGCCCGCGGTATCGCGTCGCTGCGACGGGCGATACCTCTCGTCGACGGCGGGGCCGCCTCCCCAAGGGAGACGTGGCTGCGGTTGCTCCTCGTCGATGCCGGGTTGCCTCGGCCGACGACGCAGCTCGCCGTGGTGGAGAACCGCGGGAAGCGACTTCGAACTCTGGACATGGGTTGGGAGGACTACATGGTTGGCGTCGAGTACGACGGCGACCAGCACCGCACCGACCGGCCGCAATATGCCAAGGACGTCCGCGTGAAGCGAAAGCTGGCGGAGTTCGGCTGGCTGATGACCTTCGTGATCAAGGAAGACCGCCCTGATGAGATCGTGGCGAGCGTGCGGGATGCGTTGGTCTCGCGAGGATGGCGGCCCTAGGCGCGGCGCGGGGCGGCGAGGCGCTCGCGGCGCAGCTGTTCGACCTCGGCGACGTGCATCGGTGCCAGCTCTCCCACCACCTGCGACAGCAGATGGTCGGCCAGTTGCGGATTGCGGGCCAGGCACGGCCCGTGCAAGTAGGTCGCGACGATGCTGCCTTGGGTGACCCCGTCGAACCCGTCGCCGTCGCGGTTGCCTGCCCCGGTGACGACCTTGGCCAGCGGAGCGGCATCGGCACCCAACACCGTTCCGCCGCGGTGGTTCTCGAACCCCGTCAGCCGCTGGTCCAGCCCGGCGACCAGTGGCTGGGACACCACTTCGCCGATGGTGCGGGCGGGCTGCGGGGAGGTGGTCACGTCTAGCACCCCGACGCCGTCCACCCGTTCGCCCGAGGAGGTCTCGTACCAGTGCCCGAGTACCTGGATCGCCGCGCAGATCGCCAGCACCGGCGCGCCGCGTTCGACGGCCCGCTGCAGCCCCGGGTACTGGATCAGATGCTTGGTGGCCAGGCGTTGGGCGTAGTCCTCCGCGCCGCCGAGGGTGTAGAGGTCGAGGGACTCCGGCACCGGGTCGGCGAGGGTGATTTCGACAATCTCGGCGTCGAAACCCCTGTGCCGCAGCCTTTCTCGCAGGACGACGGCATTGCCGCCGTCGCCGTAGGTGCCCATCACGTCGGGCAACACCAGGCCGATCCGAACGGTGGATTCACTCACGATTCTCCCCCCTGCCCCCGGGAACGGGGCAGCCGCCGGTTGAGTTGGAGGAACGCGGTGTAGTTGGCGACCACCTCGACGTGACCGGGTGGGCACGACGCGATGGCCGCCACCGTGTCGTGAACCAGGGTGTGCTCGACGCCCGCGTACCCCAGGCGCACGGCGAGGTCGGTGCCGCGTTCACCGGCCGCCACGACGGTGGTGTGGTCGAAGTGCTCGAATCGCACGTCCCACAGCCACGACAGGTCCTCCCCGTCGGGCACCTGGCCGTTGACCGCGATGACCACGCCGGCCCCACGGTCGTCGACCATCGACAGCGCTTCCTGCCAGCCGGCCGGGTTCTTCGCGAGCAGGACGCGCACCGTGTGCTCACCGAGCTGCACGGTGCGGTAGCGACCGGCGACCTCGTCGACCGACGACACCGCCGCGACGGCCTTGGCCGGATCGGCGCCAAGGGAGACGGCGGCCGCGATCGCCTGCGTGGCGTTGCCGCGGTTGACCGCCCCGGGTAGCGCCAGCGTCATCGGCAACACCAGTCCGTCGGGGCCGTAGACGTTCTCGTCGTCGTACCACCACTGCGGCGCGGGCCGCGTGAAGTCGCATCCCGTGGAGTACCAGTGCGACTCCTCGCGGACGATGACCTCGCCGCTGCGGGGGCAGCTGACCGAATCGTTGGCCCACGTTCCGCCGGCGGCCACCCACACCACGTTGGGGCTGTCGTAGGCCGCCGAGGTCATCAGCACGTCGTCGCAGTTGGCGACGACGACGGCGTCGCGGTGCCGCGCCAAGCCGCCCCGCAGGGTCCGCTCGATGTGGTTGATCTCACCCACGCGGTCGAGCTGATCGCGCGACAGGTTGAGCAGGACGACCACCGTGGCGGGCACCGCGTCCATCACGTGCGGCACGTGCATCTCGTCGACTTCGAGCGCGGCGAGCGTCGCGGTGCGGTCGGCGGCCAGGGCCGCGATCAGTCCCGCGTCCATGTTGGCGCCTTCGGCGTTGGTGGCGACGGGGCCCATCGTGGCGAGGGCCGCGGCGGTCATCCTGGTGGTCGTGGACTTGCCATTCGTGCCGGTCACGACCACCGCGCTGCGGCCGGCACCGAGCTGGCCCAGGATCGACTTGTCCAGGGCCATCGACACCAGGCCGCCGATCATCGCCCCGGCACCGCGCCCCGTCACCCGCGACGCCCAGCGGGCCGCCGACCCGGCGCCAAGCGCGATCCGACCCCGAGTGGTGACCATCCCCGGCAGTCTAGGAGGGCCAAAGTCGGCTGGCGACACGCGGCGTCTCGGGGCGGCCTTGTCGGGGTCGCGTGCCATCCTCGAAACGTGAGCCACCAGTTCGGCCGACCGGCCTGCGAGCCCGGAGCGGGCTGGGCCGTGGTCGACGTCGAGACGACGGGGTTCCACCCGCGTCAGGCGCGCGTCGTCAGCGTGGCCGCCCTGGCGCTCGGGGACGACGGGAACGTCGAGGGCAGTTTCTCCAGTCTGCTCGACCCGGGGGTGGATCCCGGGCCCACGCACGTCCACGGGCTGACCACCGAGATGCTGCAGGGTCAGCCGACCTTCGCCGAGGTCGTCGGTCGGCTCAGCGAGGTCCTCGAGGGCCGCACGCTGGTCGCGCACAACGTCGGGTTCGACTACTCGTTCCTGACCAACGAGGCCGAGCTCGTCGGCGCCGTGCTGCCGGTCGACACGGTGATGTGCACCGTCGAGCTGGCCCGCCGGCTGGCCCTCGGTGTCGAGAACCTGCGGCTGGAGACGCTGGCCGCGCACTGGGGCGTCACCCAGATGCGCCCGCACGACGCGCTCGACGACGCCACCGTGCTCGCGCAGATCCTCAAGCCCTCCCTTGCCGGTGCCCGTGATCGCAATGCGTGGCTGCCGATCCGGCCGGTGGCGCGCCGCACCTGGCCCAACGGCCAGACCACGCACGACGAGCTGCTGCCGTTGCGCACGCTGGCCGCGCGTCTGCCTGGCGACTTCCAGAACCCCGGCCGGTTCGTCGCGGGCCGCCCGCTGGTGCAGGGCATGCGGGTGGCGTTGTCGGCCGAGGTGACCCACACCTACGAGGAACTCATCGAGCGGATGCTGCACGTCGGGCTGTCCTACGCCGACATCGTCGACCAGCAGACGTCGCTGGTGGTCTGCGACGTGCCCGACCCGGACCAGGGCCGTGGCTACCAAGCCCGGGAGATGGGCATCCCGCTGGTCGACGATGCGACGTTCAGCGCGCTGATGGAACGCGTCGTCGGCGGCACCGCCGTCGAGCAGTTCACCGACACCACCATGCGTGGTGACCAGTTCGCGCTGTTCTGAGTCGGCGGCTCAGTCCCGCGACGCCCGGTTCACCGCCGAGACGACCGCACGCAACGAGGCCGTGGTGATGGACGTGGCGATGCCGACCCCCCATACCGTCTTGCCGCCGACGGACGCCTCGACGTAGGCCGCCGCCTGAGCTTCCTCTCCCGCCGACAGCGCGTGCTCGGAGTAGTCGAGCACGCTGACGTCGAATCCGACGGCGCCGATCGCGTCGACGAATGCCGCGAGCGGGCCGTTGCCGGCACCGACGATCTCGCGTTCGACGCCGTGCACCTTCACCGTCGCAGTGATCGTGTCGGTGCCGCCGTCTTCCTCGGCCGCGTCGACCTTCTGCCGGATGCGCTCCAGCGGTGTGATCGGTGCCAGATACTCCTCGGCGAAGACGTCCCACATCTCCTTGGGCGACACTTCGCCGCCCTCGCCGTCGGTGATCTTCTGGATCGCCTGGCTGAACTCGATTTGCAGCCGGCGTGGCAGGGCCAGACCGTGGTCGGCCTTCATGATGTAGGCGACCCCACCCTTGCCGGATTGGGAGTTGACCCGGATGACCGCCTCGTAGGTACGGCCGACGTCCTTGGGGTCGATGGGCAGATACGGCACCTGCCACAGGATGTCTGCGACGTCGGCGCCGGAGGAGTCGGCGTCGACCTTCATCGCGTCGAGTCCCTTGTTGATGGCGTCCTGGTGGCTGCCCGAGAACGCCGTGTAGACCAGGTCGCCGCCGTAGGGATGCCGCTCGTGCACCGGCAGCTGGTTGCAGTACTCGACGGTGCGGCGGATCTCGTCGATGTTGGAGAAGTCGACCTGCGGGTCGACGCCGCGGCTGAAGAGGTTCAGCCCCAGGGTCACCAGGCAGACGTTGCCGGTGCGCTCACCGTTGCCGAACAGGCAGCCCTCGATGCGGTCGGCGCCGGCCTGGTAGCCCAATTCGGCTGCCGCGACGGCGGTTCCGCGGTCGTTGTGCGGGTGCAGCGAGAGGATGATCGAGTCGCGGCGGGCCAGGTTGCGGCTCATCCACTCGATCGAGTCGGCGTAGACGTTGGGGGTGGCCATCTCGACGGTGGCGGGCAGGTTGACGATCAGCGGGGCGTCGGGGGTGGGATCGATGATGGCGCTCACCGCATCGCACACCTCGACGGCGTACTCCAGTTCGGTGCCCGTGTAGGACTCGGGGGAGTACTCGAAACGCCATTGCGTGCCAGGGTGTTTCGCCGCCTCGGCGACGCACATCTTCGCGCCGTCGGTGGCGATCTTCTTGACGGCGTCACGATCGGCGCGGAACACCACGCGGCGCTGCAGGATCGACGTCGAGTTGTAGAAGTGCACGATGGCCTTGGGCGCTCCGGCGCAGGCCTCGAACGTCCGCTCGATCAGTTCGGCCCGGCACTGCGTCAGCACCTGAATGGTGACGTCGTCTGGAATGGCGCCCTGCTCGATGATCTCGCGGACGAAATCGAAGTCGGTCTGGCTGGCCGACGGGAAGCCGACCTCGATCTCCTTGTAGCCCATGCGAACCAGCAGGTCGAACATGCGTCGCTTGCGTTCCGGGCTCATCGGGTCGATCAGCGCCTGGTTGCCGTCACGCAGGTCGACGGCGCACCACATCGGCGCGACGTCGACGACCTTGTCCGGCCACGTGCGGTCGGGCAGCGTGATGGGTTCGACCTCGGCGGCGAAGGGCCGGTACCGGTTGACCGGCATGGACGTGCCGCGCTGGGTGTTCCACGCGGGCTGGCCGGGATTGGGGGCGCCGGCAGGGGTGTTGACGGTACGCGCCGAGGTGTAGGAATCGATCGAATGCGGGTGGGAAGTGGTCACGGTTCTCGCTCCGTTTGGGTGTCTGGAAGAAATTCAGACCGGCGCATCAAGACGACCCGCGACGGGAAGCCAGTCTGGATCAGACCCCGTCGCGGCGTCCGAGGAGGAGCGTCCGCTGCACGTGGCACACCCTACTCCGCGGGTGCGCATCTCCAAAACGGTGGCGTGAACCTGGGAGGCCGGCTCGGCAGCTCGACCAGGTCGAAGGAGGTCCCGACCGGCGCGGGGCGAATCGCGCCGGTCAGGACCAGTCCTCAGAGGGTTTGCAGCTCGTAGGCCGCGTCGCGGTGCAGCTTCGCGTCGATGCCGCTCTCCTCGTCCTCCGGCGAGATGCGGATGCCCATCGTCTTCTTGATCACATACGCGATGACGAAGGCGACCACGAAGGAGTAGGCCATGACCGCACCCGCGGCGATGACCTGCTTCCACAGCTGGCTAAGGCCGCCGCCGTAGAACAGACCGTTGGTGGCGTTGGGCATGCTGTCGCTGGCGAACAGGCCGATCAGCACGGTGCCGATGACACCGCCGACGAGGTGGACGCCGACCACGTCGAGCGAGTCGTCGTAGCCGAAGCGCTCCTTGAGGCCGACGGCGTAGACGCAGACGGCGCCGGCGATCGCGCCGACGGCGATGGCGCCGATGGGCGTGACCGCACCACAGGCGGGGGTGATGGCGACCAGGCCGGTGATGGCGCCGATGCCGCGCCGACGCCGGTGACGTGTCCGTCCTTGATCTTCTCCACCGCGAGCCACGCCAGGGTGGCCGCGCAGGTGGCGACGAACGTGGTGACCATGACGATGGCGGCCGAGTTGCCCGCGGCCAATGCCGAACCGCCGTTGAACGCGTACCAGCCGGCCCACAGCAGGCCCGCGCCCAGCAGGGTCAGCGGCACGTTGTGCGGCTTGCGCAGCTGGCCGAAGATGGCTGACTTGCCCAGCACGATCGCCACGGCCAGCGCTGCGGCGCCCGCGTTGATGTGCACGGCGGTGCCACCGGCGAAGTCGATTGCCTTGAGGCCGTTGGCGATCCAGCCACCGACGGAGTCCTTGGTGACCACCCCGTCGAAGGCGAATACCCAGTGCGCGACGGGGAAGTAGACCAGCACCGCCCAGAACACGGCGAACACCATCCAGGCGCCGAACTTCATCCGGTCGGCGACCGCACCGGAGATCAGGGCCACCGTGATGGCGGCGAAGAGCGCCTGGAACAACGCGAACAAGCTCACCTGCAGCCCGGAGATGGTGGTCTGCGACTCCAGCAGGTCCTTCATCCCGGCGAACTCGGTGAAGCTGCCGACGAAACCGCCGTAGCTGGTGCCGAACACCATGGAGAAGCCGAACAGCACCCACAGGACGCCCACGACGGCCACGGCGCCGAAGGTCATCATCATCATGTTGGTCGAGCTCTTGACCGAGACCATGCCGCCGTAGAACAGCGCCAGCCCGGGAATCATCAGCGTGAGGCCGATGATGCAACACAGCATGAATGCCGTGGTGCCGGTGTCAACTACATCCATCGGTACCGTCTCCATCAGTGGTGCGGCCCCCTCAGGGCCGATCACTGGCAGTGAACGATGTTTCTGTTACGTGGACTTACCTGTGAGGTTTCGCGCACGTTAAACGTCCCCGCCGATTCCTGTGCCAGCATCGAGACGTGAAACGCGTGAGACCGTTGACGACGGTCGTGGTGCTGGTGGCGATGCTCGTCGGCGGCGGCATCTGGTGGTTCTTCTTCCGTGGCCCGTCCTCCTCGGACTGCGCGCCCGTGCGAGAACTACTGTCGTTCAACAAGACTCAGATCGAGCGGCTCAACGCCAAGACCCACGAGCCCGAACCCGGGTCCTACGGCTCCGAGACGCTGCCCACCGAACTGGACTACCGGGACTGGACCGACGGGCTGGCCGACCGCGCGTCCAAGGTCTCCGCGCCCGATCTGGCGGCGCCGGCGCGCGACATGGCGCAGACCGCGGATCGACTGGTTCGGGCCCGCCTGGACTACGACGCCCAAGCCGCCCGGACGGCGCCGGGGGCGGCCGCGCCCGCCTCGGCGATGGTGGTCAAGGCCTTCAACGACCAGTTCGAAGGCGAGGTCAGGGGGCTGCTGCAGACGTGCCCGCTGTGAATGCGGTGCCCCACCGGCGCGCAAAGGCAACCTCCTCCAGCGGCAGCCGCCGTCGGGGGGACGAGTCCCGCTCGACGATCGCCGGGTCGGCCGTTGCGTAGTCGCCGAGGGTTCCGACCGCCAGCACCGCAATCGGTCTGACCTCGGCGGGGACGTCGAAAGCGGCGCGGGCGGCGTCGGCGTCGAACCCGGCCATCGGATGGGCGACGAGTCCGCGGGAGACGGCCTCCACGCTGGCGTTGGCGATGGCGGCCCCCGCGTCGACTGCGGCGTACAGCGCGGTGTTCTCGTCGGGACCCTCGTCGACGCACACCAGCAGGAGCGCACTCGCTGCGACGGCGTAGGAGTTGCCCCGCTTCAGCGTCCCCGCCAACGACTCGAACGTCTGGTCGCCGCGCACACCCACCACACAGCGGACCGGTTGGCGACCTCCCCAGGTCGCCGCCCAGCGCGCGGCCTCGAGGATGGCCGTCAGCTGCTCCTCGTCGAGCGTCGCCTCGGGGTCGAAGGCCCGCGGACTCCAGCGCTCCGCGATCGGCTGGTGGATCGGGACGCGGGTGTCGGCCAGTCTGTCGGTCACGCGTCCGACCGTACCGCCGGGCGGTGGGTGGTGGTCCGTCGGGAAAACCGGGTGCGCAGACCCCTTATCATTCATGGGACTCACGCGTGAACGGAAGGGCGAACAGTGGCGCTCGTCGTACAGAAGTACGGCGGATCCTCGGTGTCGGACGCCGACCGGATTCGTCGGGTGGCCGAGCGGATCGTCGAGACCAAGAAGGCCGGCAACGACGTCGTCGTCGTGGTCTCCGCCATGGGTGACACCACCGACGACCTCCTCGATCTGGCCCGGCAGGTCAACCCCGCCCCACCGCCGCGCGAGATGGACATGCTGCTGACCTCGGGGGAGCGGATCTCCAACGCCCTGGTCGCAATGGCCATTTCCTCACTCGGCGCCGAGGCGCGGTCCTTCACCGGATCGCAGGCCGGCGTGATCACCACCGGCACACACGGCAACGCCAAGATCATCGACGTCACGCCCGGGCGGCTGCGAAGCGCGCTCGACGAGGGCCTCATCGTCCTGGTCGCCGGGTTCCAGGGCGTCAGCCAGGACAGCAAGGACGTGACCACGCTCGGCCGGGGCGGGTCCGACACCACCGCGGTGGCGCTGGCCGCCGCCCTGAACGCCGACGTCTGCGAGATCTACACCGACGTGGACGGCATCTTCACCGCCGACCCGCGGATCGTGCCCAACGCACGACACCTCGCGAGCGTCAGCTTCGAGGAGATGCTCGAGATGGCCGCCTGCGGAGCGAAGGTGCTCATGCTGCGGTGCGTGGAATACGCCCGACGCTACGACGTTCCGATACACGTCAGGTCGTCGTACTCAGACAAGGCGGGCACGCTCGTCAAAGGATCGATGGAGGACATCCCGATGGAAGACGCCATCCTCACCGGAGTCGCCCACGACCGTGGCGAGGCCAAGGTGACGGTCGTCGGCCTGCCCGACGTTCCCGGCTACGCCGCCAAGGTGTTTCGGGCCGTCGCCGACGCCGACGTCAACATCGACATGGTCTTGCAGAACATCAGCAAGATCGAAGACGGCAAGACCGACATCACGTTCACGTGCGCCAGGGACAACGGTCCGGCCGCAGTGGAGAAGCTGACCTCGCTGCAGGGCGAGATCGGCTTCACGTCGGTGTTGTACGACGACCACATCGGCAAGGTGTCGTTGATCGGTGCCGGTATGCGCAGCCATCCGGGCGTCACCGCGACGTTCTGCGAAGCGCTCGCCGCGGTGGGCGTGAACATCGACCTCATCTCGACCTCGGAGATCCGAATCTCGGTGTTGGTCAAGGACACCGAGCTCGACAAGGCCGTGATGGCGTTGCACGAGGCGTTCAACCTGGGCGGGGACGAAGAGGCCGTGGTGTACGCGGGAAGCGGGATCTAGCGGTGGGGCGAGCGAAGCGACGGGTGAGGTAGATGGTCAACGTTGGAGTCGTGGGCGCGACCGGTCAGGTCGGCCAGGTGATGCGAAAGCTGCTGGAGGAGCGGGACTTTCCGGCCAGCTCGGTCCGGTTCTTCGCCTCGGCACGCTCGCAGGGCAAGAAGCTGACCTTCCGCGGGCAGGAGATCGAGGTCGAGGACGCCGAGAGCGCCGATCCGTCCGGTCTGGACATCGCGTTGTTCTCCGCCGGTGCCACCATGTCTCGCGTCCAGGCGCCCAGGTTCGCCGCGGCTGGTGCGGTCGTGGTCGACAACTCCTCGGCGTGGCGCAAGGATCCCGACGTGCCGCTGGTGGTGTCGGAGGTCAACTTCGACAGGGACGCCTCTCGGCGCCCGAAGGGCATCATCGCCAACCCCAACTGCACCACCATGGCCGCGATGCCGGTGCTCAAGGTGCTGCACGACGAGGCGCAGCTGGTGCGGATGGTCACCTCGACCTACCAGGCGGTGTCCGGTAGCGGACTGGCCGGCGTCGAGGAGCTGTTCGGTCAGGCCCGCGCCGTAGTCGACGACAGCGAGCAGCTGGTGCACGACGGCTCGGCGCTGACGTTCCCCGCCCCCAACAAGTACGTCGCGCCCATCGCCTTCAACGTGGTGCCGCTGGCCGGTTCCCTGGTCGACGACGGGTCGGGGGAGACCGACGAGGACCAGAAGCTGCGGTTCGAGAGTCGCAAGATCCTGGGCATCCCCGATCTGCTGGTCAGCGGAACGTGTGTGCGCGTGCCGGTGTACACCGGGCACTCGCTGTCGATCAACGCCGAGTTCGCCCGGCCGCTGTCACCGGACCGGGCCAGGGAGCTGCTGGCCTCCGCGCCGGGTGTGAAGTTGGTCGACGTGCCGACGCCCTTGGCGGCCGCCGGTGCCGACGACTCCCTGGTCGGGCGCATCCGACAAGATCCGGGTGCCCCCGACGGCCGCGGCCTGGCGTTGTTCGTCTCCGGGGACAACCTCCGAAAGGGCGCTGCGCTCAACACGATTCAGATCGCCGAGCTCCTCGCCGCCTCGCTGTGATCCGGGCGGTGGCCGCGGCGCTGCTGTGCGCCGCGCTGCTGCCGCCACCGCAGGTCGCCGCCGATCCGCCGGCACCGGCGCCGGGGCCGGTGTTGCCGCCGCTGGCGCCCGGCCAGGTGGTGCGCATCGGAGCGGTGGCCGGGACCGGTACGCCGACGAGGGATTACGGCATCGGCGCCACGGATCTCTGCGAGTTCATGGAGTTTCCCAGCGGAATGCTGCAGGTGTGTGGGGACAGCTTCGCCGGCCAAGGCGTGGCGTTCGGGCGGCACTTCTCGCCGATCGCCCTGCACGTCGACCTCGATTCGGTCGACGATCCGACCGGCGTGCGCTACTACGGCGTCACCGGCACCGACGCCCCCTTGCTCGCCGACCCCACTCCGCCGGGATCCTCGCAACTGCCGGCGGGAGTCGTCGCGGTCAACCGGGAGAACTACCTCTTGGTCACCACCACGACCAACCTGGTGCCGTCGTCCTCGCGGCTGGTGAAGGCCACTCCCTTCCAAGGGAATTGGGCCACGGTGCCGGGCTCTCGGCGGCCGGCGACCTACGCCGGTGGCAGGCAGTCTCAGATCAGTGGCTACTACGATCCGATTCCCACGCCGGACTCGCCGAGCGGGTGGGTGTACGTCGTGGCCAACGACTTCGACCGCAGCGAGCCCGTCGAGCTCTACCGGGCGACACCGCAGTCCTTCGCCGACCGATCCAGCTGGCAGGCGTGGTCCGGTGGCGGGACGTGGGGCAAGGAGCCGGTGCCGTTGTGGGGCGACCGGGTGGGGGAGATGAGCATTCGCCAGGTGGACGGCAAGACGGTGCTGTCGTACTTCAACGCGAGCACCGGCAACATGGAGGTGCGCGTCGCCAACGATCCGACCGGGCTCGGAAGTGCCCCGGTCACGACGGTGGTTCAGGCCGGGGAATGGCCCGAGGACGCCGACGCGCTGCCTGCGCCGGAGGACAACCGGCTGGCCCAGCCGTACGGCGGCTATCTGTCACCCGGGTCGACGCTTGACGAGTTGCGGGTGTTCGTCAGCCAGTGGAACACGTTGCCGCAGGCCGACAATGCGCCGTATCGCGTGATCCAGTACGCGGTCAATCCACTCAAGCCCTAGGGCTACGTCTCGTCGGCCACCTGATGGCGATCCTGGTGACCGGCTGGCGCCTCCGGATCGCTCGTCTGGTCGTCGAGTAGGTCCTGCATCTCGCGCTGCTCCTCGGTGGCCTCGGTGGCGTCTACGGGGTTGGCCGACGCATCGGATCCTGGTTCCATGCCGTAGGTGGTAGCCCGATCGGCGGGACGCAAACCTGCTGCACAGAGGATTCACGAGGGAACACGGCCGGATATGGTGGCGCCGCCCCGCACGCGACGACGATCATTGAGCCATGAGCCAACCACTGGACTATCCCGGCGACGCCCCGACCGGCCCGCGCACCGCGGTGCTTCCCGACGGCCACTACCAGCAGGGGCCACCGGGGTACGCCTACCCGCCGCCCGGCCCAGGTCCTCAGCAGCAGGCGCCGACGGCAAAGCCCAGCCGGCTGAACAAGGTGGCGGCCTGGGTGGGCATCGCCGCCGGTTCGCTCGTCATCGTCGCCGTGCTGTTCGGATCGGGTTTCTACTTCGGCCGGGAGACGGCACCCAAGGTGCCCGACACCGCGGCCGGCGGATTCGACCAGGGCGGCCCGATGATCATGCCCATGCCGCGCGGGCAGTTCGAGCGGCCCGGACCGGGGCCGGGGATCGTCATCACGAATGGGCCGACGTTCCAGCTGCCCAACATCTTCCCGCAGTTCCCGATGTCGCCGCAGTCGCCGACGACGCAGGTGCCCGGCCAGCCGCCCCGCTGACCCGGGTGGGCGTTCATAGCGTCCTCATACGCGTTTCATGAGTGGCGCATCACGATCGCGGTCACCATCGAGACATGAGTGAATCAACCCCGCCCACCGAACCGGTCACGGGCCCCGTCGAGACCTCGGCTCGGGCCACGTCGTCGCCGACGCACACCACACCCGTCGTCGTCGATCACCGCGACGTCGACGAACGGCCACGCCGTAGCAGGCTCACCACGGTGGCCGCCTGGGTCGGCATCGTCGCGGGCACCGTCTTCGTCGTCGCGGTCGTCTTCTTCTCCGGCTTCGTGATCGGGGCGAGTGTCGGCGGCGGCCATGGCCACGGTGGCCACCACGGCAGGCACGGCCATGGCCAGATGGACGACCGCGAGGGTGGCGGACCACGACACGGATGGCAGGGCGGGCCCGGCGGGTTCGGCCCAGGCTTTCAGGGTGGGCCGGGTTACCAAGGTGGCCCCGGCTTCCAGGGCGGCCCCGGTGGCGGGGGGCAGGGCCAAGGTCCGGGTTTCGTGCCGCCGACGCCGCCCGGTCGATAGCCTCGACATCGGGTGACGAGTGCGCCCGGCGCGTCGTGGGTATGCCACGGCGCGGTGCGTGCACAACGACGCGGCCCAGCCCCGAGTGGCCGCAGCGGCACCCAGAGATGGATGGGTACATGACTGAGAAGATTGCGACCACGGACGGTGGCGCCCCGATCCCGAGCGTCGAACATTCACTGACGGTCGGGCCCGACGGGCCAATCCTGCTCCAGGATCACTACCTGATCGAGCAGATGGCCAATTTCAACCGCGAGCGAATCCCGGAGCGGCAGCCACATGCCAAGGGCGGCGGCGCATTTGGTCACTTCGAGGTGACCAACGACGTCAGCCAGTACACCAAGGCCGCGGTGTTCCAACCCGGCGCGAAGACCGAGACGGTGATGCGGTTCTCCACCGTCGCCGGCGAGCGTGGCAGCCCAGACACCTGGCGTGATCCGCGCGGGTTCTCGTTGAAGCTGTACACGACCGAGGGCAACCTCGACATCGTCGGCAACAACACCCCGGTCTTCTTCATCCGTGACCCCATGAAGTTCCAGAACTTCATTCGCAGCCAGAAGCGGATGGCCGCCAACAACCTGCGCGACCACCACATGCAGTGGGACTTCTGGACGCTGTCCCCGGAGTCGGCGCACCAGGTGACGTGGCTGATGGGCGACCGGGGCATCCCGAAGACCTGGCGTCACATGAACGGCTACTCCAGCCACACCTACAGCTGGGTCAACGCGAACGATGAGCTGTTCTGGGTGAAGTACCACTTCAAGACCGATCAGGGCATCGAGTTCCTCACCCAGGAGGAGGGCGACCGGCTGGCCGGTGCGGACGGCGACTACCACCAGCGGGATCTTTTCAACTCGATCGAGTCCGGTGACCATCCGAGCTGGACGTTGAAGATGCAGATCATGCCGTTCGAGGACGCGAAGACCTATCGGTACAACCCGTTCGACCTGACCAAGGTGTGGCCGCACTCGGACTACCCCTTGATCGACGTCGGGAAGCTGACGCTGGATCGCAACGTCGTGGACTACCACGCCCAGATCGAGCAGGCGGCGTTCGAGCCGAACAACATCGTGCCGGGCACCGGATTGTCGCCGGACAAGATGCTCTTGGCCCGCGGGTTCTCCTATTCCGACGCGCACCGCGCGCGTCTCGGCGTGAACTACAAGCAGATCCCGGTCAACGAGCCCAAGACCGAGGTCAACGCGTACTCCAAGGACGGCGCGATGCGGATCAAGCTGGCGACCGATCCGGTGTACGCGCCGAACTCGATGGGCGGTCCCGTCGCCGACCCGAAGCGGGCGGCCGAGGTGCACTGGGCCTCCGACGGTGACATGGTCCGCACGGCGTACGCGCTGCGACCCGAGGACGACGACTGGGGTCAGGCCGGCACGCTGGTGCGGGAGGTGCTCGACGACGACGCGCGGGAACGCCTGGTGAGCAACATCGTCGGCCACGTGCTCGACGGCGTGAAGGAACCGGTGCTCTCGAGGGTGTTCGAATATTGGCGCAACGTCGACCCCGAGATCGGTAAGAAGGTCGAGGAGGGCGTGCGTTCCGGCGACGGCTAGGCACTTCCTCGATCGACTGTGAAACTGGCGGCACATCACGCAGGTGGTGTGCCGCCAGATTCACATTCGGCGCGCGACACGCCGGAGTGAATCCCAAAGCTGTCATTTCCTTGGGGTCTGTGAGACTATTGAGAACTTTGGGGAAGGTGTGGCGACAGCTCCCGTTTCGTGACAATGTCGCTATCCATGACACGCGGGCGAGTGGTGCTAGTCGCGGCGGTCGGTGCGGTGCTGGTGCTCCTGACGGGGGCCTGCTCGACGCCGGCCGGCCCTCCGCAACGCGGGTTGGCGAAGGTGTTCTCCGTCGGCGACTGCGTCGCCATCCCGTCGGACTCGCCGGATGCGCCCGCCACCCTGACCGCCGACAAGGCGTCGTGCGCCGCGGATCCGAGCTACACCGTCGGCGCCCTGGCCGACGAGTCCGGAGCCTGCCCTAGCGCCGAATATCAGCACGTCCCAACGCAATTTGCCGATCCGTCGACCACG
>Ga0102593_1002221_pt1 | contig 15493 bp, 14 predicted proteins | sample AraplaCol_mMS_r2_2_FD_76862 | JGI IMG/M metagenome (GOLD analysis project Ga0102593, IMG submission 76862) | Arabidopsis root microbial communities from North Carolina, USA - plate scrape MF_Col_mMS_r2 (SPADES assembly) (version 2) | ecosystem: Host-associated > Plants > Roots > Endosphere...
GCAGGGTGAATTGTGGTTCCGCTCACGACAATTGATGAAGGGGTATCACAACAAGCCCGACGCGACCAAGGAGGCCGTCACCGAGGACGGCTGGTTCCGCACCGGTGACATCGGCAGGGTCGACGCCGACGGCTACATCTTCGTCGAGGATCGGCTCAAGGACATGATCATCACCGGCGGCGAGAACGTCTACTCGATCGAGGTCGAGCGCGTGCTGGCCGAGCATCCCGCCGTCGCCGAGGTCGCCGTGATCGGCGTCCCCGACGAGAAGTGGGGCGAATCGGTCAAGGCCGTCGTCTCACTCGAGGGCGAGGCCACCGACCAGGAGCTGATCAGCTGGGCCAAGGAGCGGCTGGCGGGGTACAAGTGCCCGCGCACGGTCGACATCGTCGACGAGCTGCCCCGCAATCCCACCGGCAAGATCCTGAAGAAGGATCTGCGGCAACCACATTGGGAGAAGGCCGGCCGCAAGGTCTAGCGGGGTCAGGGCATCACCGCGGCGCCACGCGCCCACGGGGCGAGCTGCCGGTAGGGATCGGTCGCGCGGATCTCCAGGAGTGCGGCCAGTTCGCCTTCCAGGTTGACCTTGACCTGTTCGCGCACCGTCGCCGTCCACGTCTGGGCGTCGGTGCCCGTGGGGCGGGTGGTGTCGACGGGTGAGCCGAAGCGAAGGTACGTGCGCTGCGGCCGCGGAAGCATGGTGGGTCCGATGCCCCGCATCAATGGCATCGCCATGTCGGAGGTGCCGGTCAGCCGGGTGACGACGGGTGTGCTCCACCGCGCCCAGCGCCCGTCGCTGGTGGTGAGCACGTGGTAGACGTCGTCACCGCCGACCAGGGCGACGGGGATGATCGGATAGTCGTGTTCGGCGGCGATGCGGGCAAATCCGTTGCGGCCGTGCCACATCAGCGTGTACAGCTGGTCGCGCGCCTTGCTGATTTCTCGGCCGCCGCCGGGAAACACCAGGATCGGCTCGCCGTCGTCCATCAGCTCGTGCGCCGCCTCCGGTGTCCCGACGACGGCGCCCGCGGCGGCGAAGAGGTCACCGGGCACGCCCTTGACGTTGCCGAATCTGCGGTCGGCGAGCGGGCGGACCCGGATGCCGATCTGACGTCGCACCAGATATGGGATCAGGACGGCTTCGGTGCCGGCCTGGGTGTGATTGCCGACCAGCAGGAAGCGGCCGTCGGCCGGAAGGTTGGTCAGACCGTCGACGTAGGGCTTGGTCAACGACACCAGGGGATCGATGCGATCTGCCACGCCTTCGATCCAGCGTTGGTAGGTGGACTGCTCGATGAGGGGCATGCCACAGTGTACTGCACATTCTGCATTAGTTGCATCAACTGCAAGAATTGCGGATTGTGTAGGATCGGCTGGTGGCGGCAACGGAGGGGTTGCGGGCGCGGCGCCGCCGCGAGACCGCACGCGAGATCCACGTCGCCGCCCTGCGGCTGGCCCGCGAACACGGCTTCGACGCGGCGACCGTCGAGGCGATCAGTGCCGCGGCGGGCATCGCTCCGCGCACGTTCTTCAACTACTTCCCCACCAAGGAAGCCGCCGTCGTCCACGGTCCCTTCGATCTCGACGAGGCCGACGTCGCCGCGTTCACCGCGGGTGCGGTCGTGCCCTATCCGACGTTGCTGGCCGAACTGGTCGACCTTCTCGCCGGTTCGCTGGCCCAGGATCCCCCCGACAGCGGCGAGTTGCACGACGTCATGGCCGTCGCGCAGGACCATCCCGGCGTCCTGGCCGCGATGCTCGCGCAACTCGAGGGCTTCCAACGTCGAGTGGCAACGGTGGTCGCCGACCGGCTGGGGCGTCCCGCCGACGACGAGACGGCCGGCCTCGTCGCGGCGATCGCCCTGACCATCCTTCGCACCGGTGTCGACCGATGGGTGGCCAGGTCCCCGTCGGCCGCCGGGGACGGTCCCGACGCCGACATCGCCCACGCCGCAGCGCTGATGAAGACCCTGTTCCAACCCGAGGAGCGCCTGACACCATGAGCGACCACGACATCGATGACACCGACGTCCTCATCGTCGGCGCGGGCCTGGCCGGCCTGCGCTGCGCCGCGGTGCTCCGCGCGGCGGGTCGCGACGTCCGCGTGTGGGAGGCCTCCGACGCCGTCGGTGGTCGCATCCGCACCGACGTCGTCGACGGGTTCCGTTGCGACCGTGGCTTTCAGGTGCTCAACCCCGCCTATCCCGAACTGGCCCACGCCGTCGACGTCGCGGCGTTGCGGTTGCAACCGTTCGGCGCGGGAGTGTGCGTCCGGCGCGACACCGGCGCCGCGACATGGGTTCACCCGCTGCGCTCGCCGACCAAGGTGCCCGCGATGCTGGCCTCCGGAGGTCTCGGTCCGCGCGACGTCCTCGCCGTCGGCCGGTGGGCGGCCGCGGCGCTACGGCCCAAGCGCCTCGTGGACACGGGGCGCGACGACGTCTCCCTGCGCCACGCCCTCGACGCGGCCGGTGTCTCCGGTGAGCTCCGCCGCGTGCTCGACCGGTTCCTCGCCGGCGTGGTGCTCGAGGACCAGGGCGTCACCTCCAACGCCTTCGCGCTGCTGCTCGTCCGCATGTTCGTCCTCGGGGTGCCCGCCCTGCCCGCCGAGGGCATGCAGGCGCTGCCGGGCCAGCTCGCCGAACCGTTGGGCGATTCGATCACGTTGGGCCGCAACGCCACCGACGTCACCAAGGTCGGGGCCGGCTGGGAGGTCACCGACGGGACGCACCGCATCCGGGCCCGGCACGTCGTCGTCGCCACCGACGCCGTCGGCGCGGCCAGGTTGACCGGAACGCCGGCACCGCCGACGCACGGCGTGGTGACCGACTGGTGGGCAGCCGACGAGGTGCCGTCCGGACCGCCCATGCTGTGGGTCGACGGTCGGCGCGACCCCCGCGGCCCGGTGCTCAACACCTCGGTGATCAGTTCGGCCGCACCCTCGTACGCGCCCCCTGGCCGGCACCTGATCGCCGCCTCGGCGCTGATGGGCCCCGACGGCTCGGTACCGGAGGAGGCCGTCGTGCGGAATCATGCCGCCGACGTCCTCGGTGCCGACGCGACGCGGTGGCAACCGCTGATCCGGCATCTGGTGCCCCGTGCGCTGCCGGAACAGGCGGCGCCGTTGACCGTCCGCCGGCCGGTGCGCACCGCCGACGGCACGTGGGTGTGCGGCGACCACCGCGACACCGCCTCGATTCAGGGTGCGTTGGTCAGCGGTCGCCGCACCGCGGAGGCAATCCTGAAGTCCGCGCCGTGACGCCGTCACTGGCCGACCTGCTCGAGCGGCTCCACGTGGTGTCGTTACCCATGCGAGTTCGCTTCCGCGGCATCGACGTTCGCGAGGTGGCCCTGTTCGACGGGCCTGCCGGCTGGGGCGAGTTCGGCGCGTTCCCGGAATATGCACCCGACGAGGCGGCGGCCTGGCTCGCGTCGGCCGTCGAGGCGGCCTACGTCGCACCGCCCACCCCGCTGCGCCAATGGATTCCGATCAACGCGACCGTCCCCGCCGTGCCTGCGTCGCGGGTGCCCGAGGTGTTGGCCCGCTTCCCGGGTGCGGGCACCGCGAAGGTCAAGGTGGCCGAGCGGGGGCAGACCCTGGCCGACGACGTCGCCCGCGTCGCGGCGGTACGCGACCTGGTACCCGTCGTCCGGGTCGACGCCAACGGCGGGTGGACGGTCGACGAGGCGGTCACGGCGTGCCGGGCGCTGACCGAGACCGGACCCCTCGAGTACGTCGAGCAGCCCTGCGCGACGGTCGCCGAGCTGGCCGAGCTGCGCGGTCTGGTCGACGTCCCGGTGGCCGCCGACGAGAGCATCCGCAAGGCCGACGACCCGCTGCGCGTGGTCCGGCTGGGGGCCGCAGACCTGGCGGTCGTCAAGGTCGCCCCGCTGGGCGGGGTGTCGCGGCTACTCGACATCGCCGGCCAGATCGACGTACCCGTGGTGGTGTCCAGTGCGTTGGATTCGGCGGTCGGCATGTCCCGGGGCCTGCTGGCCGCGGCGTGCCTGCCGGAGCTGCGTCACGCCTGCGGGCTGGGCACCGGGGGGCTGTTCGTCGAGGACGTGACGGAGTCGGTCGTCCCGGTCGACGGCCGGCTGCCCGTGGGGCCCGTCGCGCCGGACCCGTCGCGGCTGTTGGGCCTGGCCGCGGCACCGGATCGGCGGCAATGGTGGGTCGACCGGGTGCGGGCCTGTTACCCGAACATGTCCCAATCGGTGGGGTTCACGGCGTAGACGCCACCGCCAGGGCGGTCGACACTGAGGGCGTGAAGCGATCGGTGGTGCTCGTCGGCTTCGACGGCGTGCAAGCCCTCGACCTGGTCGGGCCGTTCGAGGTGTTCACCGGCGCGACGCTGTGCCTGCTGCGCGAGGGCAAACCCGACGACGGCTACGCGGTGTCGCTGGTGTCCGCGGGTGGCCGTCCCGTCGACACCGGCACCGGTTTGAGTCTGGTGGCCCAGCCGCTTCCCGACCCCGGACTCGGCGCCGACACCGTCGTCGTCCCCGGTGGTGTCGGTACCGACTCCGCGCGGCGCGACGCCGACCTCGTCGAGTGGGTCCGCGCGATGTCGGAGAGCTCCCGCCGCATCGTCAGCGTGTGCACCGGCGCGCTGCTCCTCGCACAGACCGGCCTGCTCGACGGCTGCCGGGCCACGACTCACTGGGCCTTCGCCGACGAGCTGTCCCGCGAATTCCCAGGTCTCACCGTCGATCCCGAGCCGATCTTCCTTCGGAGCTCACCTCAGGTGTGGACCGCGGCCGGTGTCACCGCGGGCATCGACCTTGCCCTGACCCTGGTCGAGGACGACTACGGCACCGAGGTGGCCCACACCGTCGCCCGCTACCTGGTGCTATACCTGCGACGGCCGGGCGGCCAGACCCAATTCGCCGCGCCGGTCTGGATGCCGCGGGCCAAACGCGAACCCATCCGCGCGGTGCAGGAGGCCATCGAGGGTGAACCCGGTGCCGGGCACCGCATCCCCGACCTCGCCCGCCGGGCGGCGATGAGCCCGCGGCACTTCACCCGCGTCTTCACCGAGGAGGTCGGCGAGCCGCCCGGGGCCTACGTCGAGCGGGTACGCACCGAGGCGGCGCGGCGCCAGCTCGAGGAGACCGACGACACCGTCACCGTCATCGCCGGACGATGCGGTTTCGGCACCGCGGAGACCATGCGGCGCAGCTTCATTCGACGAATCGGCATCCCGCCGGACCAGTACCGCAAGACCAACGCCTAGAGGAGACGCCCATGCAGGTTGCGATCGTGCTCTACCCCGGCTTCACCGCACTGGACTTCATCGGCCCGTACGAGGTGTTGCGTTGGCTGCCCGACGCCGACGTGCGCTTCGTGTGGCACCAACCCGGGCCCGTCGCGGCGGATTCCGCGGTGCTGGTCGTCGGTGCCACGCACTCGTTCTCCGAGACCCCGTCGCCGGACGTCGTCCTGGTGCCGGGTGGGTTCACCACCTTCGAACACGCCCGCGACGAGGTGCTGCTCGACTGGCTGCGCCGGGTCAGGACGACCGCGACGTGGACCGCGTCGGTCTGCTCCGGCTCGGTGATCCTGGCCGCCGCGGGGCTGCTCGAGGGCAAGCGTGCGACGTCGCACTGGGCCGCGGTGCCCACGCTGCGGGCCTTCGGGGTGACGCCGGTCGGCGACGAGCGCATCGTGCACGCCGGCGACGGCCTGGTCACCTGTGCCGGGGTGTCGGCAGGCATCGACCTCGGGCTGTGGCTGGCCGGGCGCATCGGCGGCGACGAGCGGGCCAAGGCGATCCAGCTGTCGATGGAGTACGACCCGCAGCCGCCCTTCGACTCCGGCCACATGTCGAAGGCGTCGGCCAGGACGAAGGCCACGGCCACCGCGATGATGGGTCAGGACCTGATGAAGCCCACCCAACTCAAGGCCACCACGCTGCTGCTGTGGGAGCAGGCGATCCGCGCGGCCCGTGCCCGCGTGAAGGCCGTCACGGCACGCTGACGTTCGCGCCCCCAATTCGCCCCAAGTAGGGTCGGCCGGGTGAATTTGGCGTACGACGACCGTGGCTCGGGTGAGCCCGTCCTGTTCATTGCCGGCCGTGGGGGAGCGGGCCGGACGTGGCACCTGCACCAGGTGCCCGCGTTTCAACGGGCCGGCTATCGCGTCGTCACCTTCGACAACCGGGGTATCGGCGCCACCGAGAACGCGCAGGGTTTCACGACCGAACAGGTGGTGTTCGACACGGCCAAGCTGATCGAGAAGCTCGACGCGGGCCCGGTCCGCGTGGTGGGCGTCTCGATGGGTGCCTTCATCGCCCAGGAGCTCATGCTGGCCCGGCCCGACCTGGTCTCGGCGGCGGTGTTGATGGCCACCCGCGGCCGCGAGGACCGCACCCGCGAATTCTTCAGCGCCGCCGAATACGAGTTCCTTCAGGCCGGGATCGAGCTGCCGCCGAAGTTCGAGGCGAAGTTGCGGCTGCTGGAGAGCTTCTCGCCCAAGACGCTCAACGACGAAGCCGCCGTGCGGGACTGGATCGACATGTTCACCATGTGGCCGACGAAGTCGACGCCGGGTCTGCGCAGCCAGCTCAGGATCCGGCCGGAGACCAACCGGTTGCCTGCTTACCGGAACATTACGGCGCCCGCGCTGGTGCTCGGCTTCGCCGACGACGTGGTGCTGCCGCCGCATCTCGGCCGGGAAGTCGCCGAGGCCCTGCCCAACGGTCGCTACCTGCAGATACCCGATACCGGGCACCTGGGATTCATCGAACGTCCCGACGCCGTCAACGCCGCCATGCTCGAATTCTTCGGCGCGGGGGTATGACAGGCTGTCAGAGTGAACCCGTCGACGACACAAGCGCGCATCGTCGTCGATGAATTGATCCGCGGCGGCGTCCGTGACGTCGTGCTGTGTCCCGGCTCACGCAACGCCCCGCTGGCGTTCGCCCTGCATGACGCCGACCGCGCCGGCCGGGTCCGGCTGCACGTGCGCATCGACGAGCGCACCGCGGGGTTCCTCGCGATCGGCTTGGCCGCCTCAGGATCACCGGTGTGCGTGGCCATGACCTCCGGCACCGCCGTGGCCAACCTCGGGCCCGCGGTGGTGGAGGCCAACTACGCCCGGGTGCCGCTGGTGGTGCTCAGCGCCAACCGGCCCTACGAGCTGCTGGGCACCGGCGCCAACCAGACGATGGAACAGCTCGGCTACTTCGGCACCCAGGTGCGCTCCACCATCAGCCTCGGGTTGGCCGAGGGCGCCACCGAGACCATGGCGGCGCTCAACGCCCAGTGGCGTTCGGCAACCTGTCGAGTCCTGGTGGCGGCCAAGGGTTCTCGCAGTGCCAATGCCGGACCCGTGCAGTTCGACATTCCGCTGCGCGAACCGCTGGTGCCGGGGCTCGACGAGTCCGGCGAGTACGCCCCCGAGGGCAGGCCCGACGGCAAGCCGTGGACCTACACCCCGCCGGTGACCTTCGACCAGCCACTCGAAGTCGACGTGACGCCGGACACCGTGGTGATCGCCGGGCACGGGGCGGGAGCCCACCCGAATCTGGCCGGGCTGCCGACGGTGGCCGAACCCACCGCCCCGCCTGCCGAGAACCCCCTTCACCCGTTGGCGTTGCCGGCGCTGAAGCCCAGGCAGGTCATCATGGCGGGCAGGCCGACGCTGCACCGCGGGGTGTCGGCCCTGCTGGCCGACTCCTCGGTGCCCGTCTTCGCGCTCACCACCGGCCCACGGTGGCCGGACGTGTCGGGCAATTCGCAGGCGACCGGAACCCGCGCGGTGACCACGGGCAGACCCGCCGAGGCCTGGCTGCGGCGCTGCGCCGACGCCAACGCCCACGCCCTCGCCACGGTGCGCACCCAGCTGACGTCGCACCCCCTCACCACGGGCCTGCACGTCGCGGCCGCCGTCGTCGACGGGTTGCGGCCGGGGGACCAGCTGGTGCTCGGCGCGTCCAACCCGGTGCGGGACGCGGCGCTGGTCGGGCTGGACGCCCACGGCGTCACGGTCCGGTCCAACCGAGGCGTGGCAGGCATCGACGGGACGGTCTCGACCGCGATCGGCGCCGCCCTGGCCCACGAGCGGACCGGTGACGGCACCCGGGTGCCGCGGACCGTCGCCCTGATCGGCGACATGACCTTCGTGCACGACAGTTCCGGGCTGCTCATCGGCCCCACCGAACCGATCCCCAAGAGCCTGACCATCGTGGTGTCCAACGACAACGGCGGCGGTATCTTCGAATTGCTCGAGCAGGGCGATCCGCGGTTCTCCGACGTCTCCTCACGGGTGTTCGGCACACCGCACGACGTCGACGTGGGTGCGCTGTGCCGCGCCTATCACGTCGAATGCCGGCAGGTCGAATTAGACGGTCTCGCAGAGGATCTCGCCAGCGGCGCCGACGGCTTGCGCGTCCTGGAGGTGAAGGCCGACCGCTCGTCGCTGCGGGCGCTGCACGCATCGATCCGAGAAGCCCTGTGAGGTCGACCGTCGAACGGCTCGTCGGGTGGCTGAAATCGTCACGGCAGAGCTTGATTCCGCACCTGTACGGCGATCCCAGCGAGACGCGGGCCGAGCGGATCATCCGCCGCGTGCGGATCGGCGTGGTCATCGCTGCCTGCCTGGTGACGCTGCAGTCGGTGCTGCTGGTGCTCGGCGCCTGGCGCGACGACCGACAGATCGAAGGCGACATGGGAGTCGCCGCGGCGGAGGTGCTCGACGCGGGTCCGCGCCGGTCGACCATCGAGTTCGTCACCCCCGACCGCGTCACCTACCGCCCCGAGCTGGGGGTGCTGTACCCCTCCGAGCTGGACACCGGCATGCGGATCTACGTCGAATACGACAAGGCCAACCCCGATCTCGTACGGGTGCAGGATCGAAACTCGTCGCTGGCCATCATCCCGGCGGCGTCGATCGCGGTGATGGGCTGGCTGATCGCAGGTGCCGCGCTGAGCGGGTTGGCGTTCCTGCAGCGACGGCTGAACCGTCAGGAATCGACGAGCGCGGCAAGCCAGTCGTCGTCGTAGACCTCGACCTTCCTTCCCGCGCGTAGGTCGAACACCGTTGGCGTGCCGGTGGTCACCGGGTCCACCTCGTAGAGGTAGCCGAAGTTGGTCGACTCCATGGCGGCCAGGTCGTCGGCATTCTTCGCCGTCGCACCGCCGAGCAGCTGCCGTACCCGGTCGTCCGGAAGGCCTGCCGCGCGGGCGAACTCGGCGATCGTCGCGTCGTCGGGTCCCGCGCCGCCGGGATCCTGATGGGCCCACAGCTGCTCGACGAAGCGCTGGAACTGCCTGCCGGTGGCCGAGGGCCCGGCGTCGCCCCCCTGGGCCGCGCCCGCCGCCACGAACATGGCGTTGGCCACGCGTGCGGAGTGCCCGCTGGTGCCCGGGCCGTCGAGGAACGTCATCGGCCGATAGGTGATGGCCACCTTGCCGGTGCCGATGTAGTACGCGAACTGGTCGCCGAAGTCGTGCTGCAGATCCGCGCAATGGGTGCACTGCGGTTCGGTGTAGATCTCCAGCTGCACGTGGGCGTCCTCGGACCCGGCGCGGATGCCGAACGAGTCGTCGGTCACCGCCACCCGCGGCGGGTTCGCATCGCCCAGCGGTGTACCCACGACGGCTCGCGTACATCCGCTCACCACCAGCGCCAGGCTCAGCGCCACCGCGAGGACCACCTGCCGAGAGCGCATCCCCGCATTATGAGCCTCGTCATCAGTCTTCGCGTGTCGTATCCCCGCACGCAACCTCCAGTACAACCGCGACTGTCAGCCTTCTGGGGTGCGCGTTGCGATCGTCGCGGAGTCGTTCCTCCCGAATGTCAACGGAGTCACCAACTCGGTACTTCGGGTGATGGAGCATCTCCGCAGGACGGGGCACGAAGTGCTCGTCATCGCCCCGGACAGTCCCCACGGTCAGCCACCCGCCGACCGGGTTCACGACGGTGTCCGCATTCATCGGGTGCCGTCGAAGATGTTCCCCAAGGTCACCTCCCTGCCGCTGGGGGTGCCACGGCCTCGAATGGTCGGGGTGTTGCGGGGTTTCGAGCCGGACGTGGTCCACCTCGCCTCCCCGGCACTGCTCGGCTACGGCGGGCTGTTGGCCGCACGGCATCTCGGCGTGCCGACGGTGGCCGTGTTCCAAACCGACGTCGCGGGTTTCGCCGAGAGCTACGGCGCGGGCGTCATGACTCGGGCGGCGTGGGCGTGGACACGTCATCTGCACGCCAAGGCCGATCGCACGTTGGCACCGTCGACGTCGGCGATCGAGAATCTCACCGCGCATCGCGTTCCGCGCGTTCATCATTGGGGCCGCGGCGTCGACGTCAGCGGCTTCGTTCCCTCCGCCCGCGACGACGCGCTGCGGGCCACGTGGTCACCCGCCGGCAAGCCGATCGTCGGATTCGTCGGCCGGCTGGCCCCCGAGAAGCACGTCGAGCGGCTCGCCGTCCTGGCCCGCCGCGACGATCTGCAGCTGGTCGTCGTCGGTGACGGCGTCGACCGCGCGAGCCTCGAATCGCTGATGCCCGACGCCGTCTTCACCGGCGCGCTCTACGGCCGCGATCTGGCCGCGGCATACGCCAGCATGGACGTCTTCGTGCACGCCGGCGAGCACGAGACGTTCTGCCAGGCCGTGCAGGAGGCGATGGCCTCCGGCGTTCCCGTCGTCGCACCGGATGCCGGCGGACCGCGAGATCTGGTGACCCCCATGCACACCGGTCTGCTTCTGGGGGTCGAGGAATTCGAGGCACGGCTGCCCGCGGCCGTCGACCATCTCCTGGCTCAGCGGCAGCGGTATTCGGTGGCGGCCCGGCGCAGCGTGCTGACCCGCACCTGGCCCGCGGTCTGTGAACAGCTCCTCGGGCACTACGACGCGGTGCTCGGCCGCCGCGGCGCGAGGGCCGCCTGAGCGAACGCCGCTGCGCGTGGCATCCACTGAGACGGCGCGACATGCTGGACACTCGTCGGCGTGCGGGAAACGGTGCGCGTCTGCCTCGTCGCGATCGTGGCCGGCGCAATCATCGGATTCGTCGGCGGGGCCTTCCGGTGGTGCCTGGAGCAAGCCGACACCCTGCGCGTCGACCTTGCCGACTGGGCGCATCGGCTGGCCGGTCCCGGGTGGCTGATACCGATGGCCGCGACGGCCGTCGGGGCGACCCTCGCGGCATTGGTCGTGCGGTGGATGCCCCTGGCCGCGGGTAGCGGCATCCAGCACGTCGAGGCGGTGTACCGCGAGGACGCCTCCCCACCCGAGTTGAGGCTGCTGCCTGCGAAGTTCGTCGGCGGGGTCTTGGGCATCGGCTCCGGCCTGGTGCTGGGACGGGAGGGCCCGACGGTGCACATGGGCGCCGCGATCGGTGCCGCCGCCGCGCGGTGTGCCCGCCTCGGTGACGCGACGATCCGCATGCTGCAGACCGCCGTCGGCGGCGCGGGCCTCGCGGTGGCGTTCAACGCCCCGATCGGCGGCCTGCTGTTCACCCTCGAAGAGGTCACCAAGTCCTTCCGGATGCAGACCGTCCTCGCGACGGCGTTCGCCGCCGCCACCGGGGTGGGGTGTGCCCGGCTCGTCGTCGGCGACCACCCCGACTTCGCCGTGCCGGAGCTGAATTCACCGGGGCTGCAATGGTTGCCGCTCTTCGCCGTCTTCGGCCTCGCGACGGGATGCCTCGGGGTGTTCTACAACCGCCTCGTGTTGGCCTTCGTCGACCACGTCAAGCTGCTGCCCCGCATACCCACCCTGGCCAAGGCCGCCGTCATCGGCGCGATCATCGGGCTCGTCATGTTCGTGCACCCGTTGGCCACGGGCGGCGGCGACACGCTGACCCAGTCGATCCTCGGCGGCCGGAGCCTGGAACTGTCCGTCGTCGTCGGGTTCCTCGTCCTTCGGTTCCTGGCCGGTCCGCTGTCCTATGCCGCGGCCGTGCCCGGCGGACTGTTCGCGCCCCTGCTGGCGCTCGGCACCCTGTGGGGTGTGTTGTTCGTCGGCTGCGTCGACCCCCTGCTGCCCGGTGACCAGGAATCCTTGGCCGTCCCGATGGCGATCGTCGGGATGGCGGCGTTCTTCGGGGCCACGGTCCGGGCCCCGGTGACGGGCGTCGTGCTGGTCGTCGAGATGACCGCCACGACCGCGGTCCTGGTGCCGATGCTCGCCGCGACCGCGGCCGCGGTGCTGGCGTCCGAACTCCTCGGCTCACCACCGATCTACGACAGCTTGCGCGAGCGGATGCCGCCGGAGCCCGACCGGGCCTAGCTGCTCAGCCCTGGGCCAGTTCGGCGATCGGCTGCCATTCCTCCCAGGTCTTGATGCGGCTCTCGTAGTCGGCCTTGGCCAGCTGAATGGGCAAGCTGCCGAAGAACACTCGCAACGGGGGCTTCTCCGCGTCGACGACCTTGAGGATCGCCGCCGCCGACGCCTTCGGGTCACCCGAGGCCGACGTCCGCTGTTCGCGGGCCTTCTGCGCTGCGGCGTGCACCTCGGCGTAGTCGGCCAACTCCTCGGACCGCTTGGCCGACGAACCGCCCCAGTCGGTCGAGAACCCGCCCGGCTCGACGAGCGTCACGTGGATGCCGAACGCCTCGACCTCCTGGGCCAGGGCCTGGCTGAACCCTTCCAGCGCCCACTTCGACGCGTGGTACATGCCCACGTTCTGGAACGCGGTGATGCCGCCGATCGAGGACACCTGGATGACGTGGCCGCTGCGCTGGGCCCGCAGGAACGGCAGTGCGGCCTGCGTGATCCACAGCGCGCCGAAGACGTTGGTCTCCATCTGGTCGCGGGCTTCCTGCTCGGTGAGCTCCTCGATGAAGCCGAACTGCCCGTAGCCCGCGTTGTTGACCACGACGTCGAGGCGCCCGAAATGGTCGTGGGCCTGCTTGACCGCGGCGAAGTCGGCCGCGCGGTCGGTCACGTCCAGCGCGATCGGCAGCAGTGCGTCGCCGTACTTCTCGGCCAGGTCGTCGAGCGTCGCGGTGTCGCGTGCGGTCGCGGCCACCTTGTCACCCCGCTCCAGGGCGGCAGCCGTCCATTCGCGGCCGAAGCCTCGCGACGTCCCCGTGATGAACCACACCTTCTCGGCCATGCCGTCTCCTCACTAGTCGGGAAGTTCCGACACCTACCAACGCCTCACCCGGTCACCCATTCCCGGGACGTGCGCATTCACAGGTAGCGTCGGTGCGGTGAGCCGTGCGACGTTGGAGAAGAACCCCCGCGAAGTGGCGTCGATGTTCGACGGTGTCGCCCGCCGGTACGACATCACCAACACGGTGTTGTCGCTGGGCCAGGACCGGTACTGGCGCCGGGCGACCAGGGCGGCGCTGCAGATCGGTCCCGGTGACGCGGTCCTCGACTTGGCGGCGGGCACGGCGGTGTCGACGGTGGAGCTGGCCGAGTCCGGGGCCTGGTGCGTGGCGGCGGACTTCTCGGTCGGCATGCTGGCCGCCGGAGCGGCGCGGCCGGTGCCCAAGGTGGCCGGCGACGCGACCAAGTTGCCCTTCGCCGACGAGTCCTTCGACGCGGTGACCATCAGCTTCGGCATCCGCAACGTCGTCGACCATGTCGCCGGGCTGCGCGAGATGGCGCGGGTGACCCGGCCCGGGGGCAGGCTGGTGGTGTGCGAGTTCTCCACGCCGACGAACCCGCTGTTCGGCACGATCTACAAGGAGTACCTGATGCGGGCGTTGCCGTCGGCGGCCCGCGCGGTGTCGAGCAACCCCGACGCCTACGTCTATCTGGCCGAGTCGATCCGCGCGTGGCCCGACCAGGCGGCCTTCGCCCGCAGGATCGCCGACGCCGGCTGGTCGGCCGTGCGGTGGCGCAACCTCACCGGTGGCATCGTCGCCCTGCACGCCGCCGTGAAGCCGTAGCCCCCTAGAGCTCCCCGGCGGCCAGTTTGGCCGCGAGTTGGGCGCGTGACCTGATGCCCAGCTTGCGGTAGGTCTGCGTCAGGTTGGCCTCCACGGTCTTGAGGCTGACGAACAGTGTCGCGGCGATGTCTCGGTTCGTCATCCCCGACGTCGCGAGCTCGGCGATCCTGCGCTCGGTGGAGGTGAGGGCGTCCTTCGCGGCGACCGCGGCCTGGGTGCGATCCACTTCACGGCGGGCGGTCTCGGCCCAGAGCGTCGCGCCGATTCGCTCGAATTCCCTGGCCGCCTCGACGAAGGCGTCGGCGGCGGCCTGTCGGGACCGTTGACGTCGTCGGAGCTGTCCCAGCATCAGCAGCGTGCGAGCCCGATCGAAGGGCATCGGCAGACGGTCGTGCTGGACCATGGCCTCCTCGGCGGCGCGGATCGCCTCGTCGAGCTCGCCGCGGGCAGCTCGCCACAGCGCTCGTCCCCGTCCGCCGGTGGCCAGCATCCACGGCCGGTCCAGTCGGCGGCCGTCGTCTTCGAGCTTGGCGATCATCGGTTCGGCCACGTCGGCCCGGCCGGTGGCGATCAACGCCTCGATCGCGTTGGGCAGGTAGTCGAGATTGCGCATCTCGTTGCCCGGCAACACGTCGAACGCGTCGACGAGCGACTGCATCGCCGCCACTGCCTCGGCGGGGCGGCCCAGTGACAGTTCGAGGAAGCCCAGTGTGCCCAGCGCGCGGATCGCGAGCTGGGGGGTGTCGTGTTCGCGGGAGATGGCCAACGCGGCGTTCGCGTCGGCACGGGCCTCGGCCGCGCGTCCCACGTGAGCGTGCACGGTGGCCCGGATCGCGAGGGCCACCCCGCGAAGGTTCTGGGTGTCGATGTGCTCGGCGCGCTCGATGGCTTCCTCGGCGAGGGCCTCGGCCGCGGCGAAGTCACCCCGCCACACGTCGGCCAGCGCGGTGTGGGCGTCGAACATCATGACGTCGCTCTCCGCGCCGCGGGCCAGACACAGTTGCCGCACGGTGCGCGCCTCCTCGCGGGCGGCGTCGAGTGCGCCGGTCCAGGCGTGGGTGATCGCTCGGACCGCGCAGGCCCGGAACTGCATCGGCACGTCGGCCTCGAGGTCTTCGAGTTCCAGTGCGCGCTGCAGACTCTCCTCGTCGACCCCGTCGCCGCGCGTACACCGCGTCAGCACCGACATGGCGAGCACCTGACTGGTCAGGTCGGGCATCGACAGTGTGCGCGCCAGTTCCAGTGCCTCCTCGGAGCGCTCGACCGCGGCGTCCAACAGGCCCGAGTACATCGACGCGAACGACAGCGACAGCAGGATGCGCACCGTCAGCACGCGGTCTTCCTCGGCGTCCAGGCGCGCGCGGTCCAGCAGCTCGACGGCCTCGGCCAGGCTGTCGCTGTAGATCCGAATGGAGGCAAGGAGATTCAGTGCGAACGCGCGCAGCGACCCGGGCGGCAGGTGGTCGACCGTCGGCACCAGCAGTTCGCCGGCCCGCTGCGCCTCACCGGCGCGGAAGTGGTGGTCGGCGCAGTGGATTCGGCGTGCGGGGGTGTCGCCACCGAGGTCGAGCGCGAGGTCGAGCAGTTCGGCGGCGGCGGCGGGGGCTCCGCGCAGGCGGGCGGCGTCGGCGGCCGTGTCGAGCGCCAGC
>Ga0102593_1002228_pt1 | contig 15450 bp, 15 predicted proteins | sample AraplaCol_mMS_r2_2_FD_76862 | JGI IMG/M metagenome (GOLD analysis project Ga0102593, IMG submission 76862) | Arabidopsis root microbial communities from North Carolina, USA - plate scrape MF_Col_mMS_r2 (SPADES assembly) (version 2) | ecosystem: Host-associated > Plants > Roots > Endosphere...
TGCTCGCCACCGCGATGCTCGGCGCGACCGTGATGCCGCACGCCGTCTACCTGCACTCGGCGCTGGCCCGCGACCGGCACGGTCGGCCCGACGAGGGTGCGCCGCGGCGCCATCTCCTGCGGGCCACCCGCTACGACGTGGGTCTCGCGATGCTCGTCGCGGGCGCGGTGAACCTCGCGATGCTGTTGGTCGCCGCCACCAATCTGCAGGGCGTGGAGAACACCGACTCCATCGAGGGCGCCTACGCCGCGGTGCAGAACTCCTTGGGGCACACCGTCGCCCTGTTCTTCGCGGTCGGTCTGCTGGCCTCCGGACTCGCGTCGACCTCCGTCGGCGCCTACGCCGGCGCGATGATCATGCAGGGCCTGCTGCGCAGGTCCTATCCCCTGCTCCTGCGCCGACTGATCACCCTCGTACCCGCGCTCGTCGTGTTGGCGATCGGCGTCGACCCAAGCCGGGCGCTGGTGCTCTCGCAGGTGGTGCTGTCGTTCGGCATCCCGTTCGCCCTCGTGCCGTTGGTGCGGCTGACGAGCAACCGGACGTTGATGGGCGCCGACGTGAACCACCGCCTCACCACCGCCCTTGGCTGGACGGTCGCCGGCGTCATTAGTGTGCTCAACGTGGTCCTGATCTATCTGACGGTCAACGGCTGAATGCAGCCCTACTTCGCGTACGGGTCCAACCTGGACGTGACGCAGATGAGGCGGCGCTGCCCCGACGCGATTGAGCCGCGGCCTGCCACGCTCGCCGACCACGACTGGTTGATCAACGAACGCGGCGTCGCGACGGTCGAACCCCTCGACGGTGCGCGCGTGCACGGCGTGCTGTGGCAGATCAGCGATCACGACCTCGCGGTGCTCGACAGCGCCGAGGGCGTCCCGGTCAGATACCGGCGCGACCGGATGACCGTCGACACCACCGAGGGTCCCGCCGAGGCGTGGGTCTACGTCGACCCGCGCGTCGAGCCGGGCGCCCCCCGCCCCGGGTATCTGGAACGCATCATCGACGGCGCCACCCACCACGGCCTGCCCCGGCGCTGGGTCGACTACCTCCACCGGTGGAATCCGGTCAACTGGCCACGCGCCCTGCCGCCCACCGATGTGCCTGGCCCGCAAAGCCTTTCGGAACTCCTCGCCGACCCCGATGTCGCCGAGGCCAGCACGCTGCGCTCACGGTTCGGGTTCCTCGCCATCCACGGCGGCGGGCTGGAGCGCATGACCGACGTCATCGCCGAACGCGCGGCGGCGACCGCCGACGCGTCGGTGTACGTCGTCCGGCATCCGCCGAACTACCCCCATCACCTGTCGTCCGCGGCGTACCGGGCGGAGGAGTCCGCGCTGCTGGACGCCTTCCTCGACCACGTCGACGTCGTGGTGTCGTTGCACGGGTACGGGCGGGTCGGACGCACCATGGACCTGCTGGCCGGCGGCGGCAACCGAGTCCTGGCCGCGCACCTGGCCGCCCACGTGCTGATCCCGGGCTTTCAGGTCGTGACCGACCTGGATGCCATCCCCCGCGAACTCCGCGGGCTGCATCCGGACAATCCGGTGAACCGGGCCCGCCGGGGCGGGGCGCAACTGGAGTTGACGCCGCGGGTGCGCGGTATCAGTCCCCGTAGCGGACCCGAGGGCGACGACGGATTGTGTGCACCGACCTCAGCCCTGGTCGCGGGGCTGGCCGCCGCGGCGAGGGCCTGGCCGTCAGCCGACGACGACTGAGTCGGGGGCCGCCAGCGTGTCGGTGACGACGCCGAGTTCGACCAGTGCCAGCCGAACGGTCTCGGCGTGCGGCAGATCCGTTGTCGCACATACCCGGAGGACCCGTCGCACGGCCGGGCCGGGCACCAGTCGCCAGCCGACTCCCAGCGCCGCGCAGCAGCGGTCGACGCCGTGAAGCGCAGCCATCGCGGGCGTGCCGAAGAACTCCACGGCGGTGGTGTCGACCACCAGGGCCGCGGCGATCGCGACGTGCCGCTCGAGATAACCGGCCAACCGACCGACGTTGCTGGCGTCGACCTCGCCCAGAAGCGAGACGACGACGGCGGGTTCGAGGACCACCGACGCGCTGGCGCGACCCCACTGTTCACCGATGCCGATCGAGCGAGGATCGGGACGGTAGACGCGGCACGTTCCGATGGGTGTCATCGTGACCCCCTGAGCTAGAGACCGGGTGGCTGGGCCGCCGTGCTCTCGACGTAGGGGGAACGTACAACGAATTCCGCACCAGGTGTCGACATTCGCAATCAGCACGAAAGTCGCCAGGAAGCACTCAGAAAGGGCAGTTGGTACGCAACCGCCACCGGATCCGTCGTCGAATCGGCCAGGAGCAAACCTCAGGTGACTCGTGGGGTCATTTCGAGCCCGTCGTGACGTGCGGTGCGGCCCGCCACGACGGATTCAGTAGCTACTCCTCGATGGCCAGCACGGGTGTCGGTCGCCGGAAGCCGCGGGTGACGACGAGCAGCCAGATCACGCCGATCACCAGCCAGATGACGCCGACCTCGAGGGTCAACCACGACAGGCTGGTCCACAGCCACACCGTCAGGATGAAGCCGATGCCCGGCAGGACGACGTTGTTCAGGACGTTCTTCTCGCCCTCGTCGACGAAGTAGTGCTTGATGACCGTGAGGTTGACCGCCGAGAAGGCGATCAGGGCACCAAAGCTGACGATCGACGCCAGGAAGTCCAGAGAGATCCAGATGGCGGCCAGCGAGATCACCGACACCACCAGGATCGCGAACGTCGGCGTGGAGAACTTGGCGGAGACGTGGCCGAACACCTTGCGCGGCATGATGCCGTCACGACCCATGGCGTACAGGATGCGGGCCACGCTGGCCTGCGACGTCAACGCCGACCCGAAGGCGCCCGCGATGTAGGCCGCGGTGAAGAAGGTGTTCAGGAACTGGCCGCCGGCGGCGGTCATCACGTCAAGCGAACCGGAGTCGACGTCGACGAACTGGTTCGACGGGAACGCCAACTGCGACACGTAGGACAGGCCGACGAAGATGAGGCCGCACGTGACCGTCGCGATCATGATCGCCTTGGGCACGCTGCGAGTCGGGTCCTTGGCCTCCTCCGACAACGTCGACACCGCGTCGAAGCCCAGGAACGACAGGCAGAGAATCGCCGCGCCGGCGAAGATCGGGCTGGCACCGCCGGCACTGCCGTCACCGGTGAACGGTGCCATGAAGTCCACGTTGCCCAGCTTGGTGATGGTCATGAAGGCCATCACCACGAAGACGACGATGAAGATCCCCTGCACCGCCAGGAGCACGAAGTTGGCCCGCGCCACCGACACGATGCCGACGATGTTCAGGATCGTCACCAAGATGATCGACCCCAGCACGAACACCCACGCCGGCACGGCGGGGATCGCCGCCTCCAGGTAGATGCCGATGACGAGGTAGTTGAGCATCGGCAGGAACAGGTAGTCCAGCAGCAGCGACCAACCGGCCAGGAAACCCGTCGGCGCGCCGAACGTCCGCTGCGTGTAGGCGTACGTGGAGCCGGCCACCGGGAAGGCCGAGGACATCCGCGCGTACGAGCGGGCCGTGAACACCATCGCGGCCAGCGTCACCAGGTAGGCGACCGACAACCGGCCACCGGTCAGCTGGGTGACGATGCCGTAGGTGGTGTACACCGTGAGCGGCACCATGTAGACCATGCCGAAGAGCACCAGCGCGGGGACGCCCAGCGCGCGTTTGAGATGACCCTCGTTCTCTGTGACGACGGGCGTTTCTGCCGACATTGCTGATCCCTTCTACGGTGAGTACTGGTGGCCGAGCTCGCCGCGCAGGTACGTGGCTTTGACGACGACGTCGGGCAACTGATGGGCCGGGGTGTCGCGGGGGTCGCGGTCCAGCCAGACCAGGTCGGCGCTGGCGCCGGAGACCAGGCGGCCCCAGCTGTCCTCGGCGAAGGCCTGCTCGGCGACACCCGCGGTGTAGGCGCTCAGGGCCCGTTCGACGGTCAGGGCTTCCTGCGGTGTCCAACCGCCCTCCGGCTCGCCGTCGGGCGTGCGACGCGAGATGCCGATCGCGATGCCGTCCAACGGCGCCCCCGAGGACACCGGCCAGTCCGATCCCAGGGCCAGCGGCGCCCCGGACTCGTCGAGGCTGCGCATCCGGTACTGCCGATCGGCACGCTCGGTGCCCAGCCGAGGCACCGTGAGGACCGTCATCAGCGCATCCATCTGTGCCCACAGCGGCTGCATGCAGGGGATGACGCCGAGGGCGGCGAACCGTTCGAGGTCGGCGTCGTCGACCAGCTGGACGTGGGCGATCACCGGGCGCCGGTCGCGCGGACCGTTGGACTCGATCGCGTACTCGATGGCGTCGAGGGCTTGGCGCACCGCGGCGTCGCCGATGGCGTGAATGTGGATCTGGAAGCCGAGTTCGTCGACGCGGCGCGCGGCGTTGGCCAGGCTGTCGCCCTCCCACACCTGCATGCCCAGCCCGTCCCCCGAGTCGCTCCGCTCCTGCCCCCTGGAATGGTCGTGAAGTCCCGAGCAGTACGGCTCCAAGAGGGCACCCGTCTCGTTCTCCACCACCCCGTCGGCGAAGAACTTCACCGTGTGCGCGGTCAGGAAGGGCGAGTTCGCGTCCTCGACGCGCCGGCGCCCGTCGACGAAACCGTCGACCTGGTCCTCGAAGCGCCGCGGATCGGCGTAGAAGGCCAGGTTGAACCGCATGCGGAGCGCGTCTCGCTGGGCCGCGGTGACGTAGGTGTCCAGGTCGTCGGGTTCGACCCACGCATCCTGCACCCACGTGACGCCCCTGGCCAGGTAGTAGTCCGCCGCGGTGCCGAGGGCGGCCACCCGGACGTCGACGTCGCGCTTGGGCATGACGGCGGTGACGAGGTCGACGGCACCCCACTCGCGCAACGTGCCCAGGACGGAGCCGTCCTCGCGATGCGGGATCTCGCCGATGACGGGGTCCGGGGTGTCGGGGGTGATGCCCGCGCGTTGCAGCGCAACGGAATTGACCCACATGGTGTGGTAGTCCCACGCGCGCAGCGCGACGGGCCGGTCCGGCACGGCCTCGTCGAGCCACCGCGCGTCGAAGAGGCTGCCCTCGGCGAGGCTGCCGTTGTAGGAGGCGCCGACGATCCATTCCTCGTCGGGGTTGGCCTCGGCGAACTTGCGCACCTCGGCGACGATCTCCTCCACCGAATCGCACGGCCGCACGGCGGGGCCGACGTATTCGAGGCCGCCGAGCATGGGGTGGGCGTGGCCGTCACCGAAGGACGGCATGAGGAAGCCGCCCTCGAGGTCGACCTCGACGGTCCCCTCGGACTGGCCGGCGGCGGTGACCGCGTCCTCGCCAAGGGCGGAGATGACGCCGTGATCGTCGACCAGCAATGTCGTAATCGTCGGTCCCGGGGTGCCTGTCCAAATGGTTCCGTTGTGAAAGAGCGTCATCGCCACGGATCGGCACACTACGCGGCGCTGGCGCTTTCGCAATGTAGAACGGTGCCCATCCACAGCGTGTTCTGCGCCGAATAACCAATGTGGAACGTAGAGACCTCGTCGGTGGTGGCACGGAGTGCAACGCTTCGGCCCGCGTGTCGTTGGCGTGGACCCCGTGCTGAGCGCCCTCTACCGGACGCGGATCACGCACCTGAGCCGCTCACCGGTGCACCACTACTTCGAACAGGGCGGCTACTGCTGGTACGTCGACCTCGACGAGCTGCCCCGGCTGCCACGATGGCTGCAACCCTTCGCCACATTCGAAGCGGCGGACCATCTTTCGCCGCCCACGTCAGGACCGGACACGCTCCGCGCCCGCGTCGACCAGTATCTCGCCGACCGTGGCATCGAACTGCCCGGTGGCACCGTCACCGCGCTGATGCAGGCGCGGGTGCTCGGCCACGTCTTCAATCCGCTGAGCGTCTTCTGGTGTCACGACGATCGCGGCGTGCTGCGCCACGTCATTGCCGAGGTGCACAGCACCTCGGGTGATCGGCACGCCTATCTGCTGCCGCCCACCGGCGCACAGCCCGCCGCGGTGAAGAAGGCCATGGTCTCCCCCGCCAACGAGGCCGACGGCTACTACCTGGTGCGAGCACCACTGCCCGGGGTCGACCTCGACGTGACGATCTCCCTGCACCGCGACAACAAGCCGGCGTTCGTCGCGACCTTGGACGGCACCCGTTGGAAGGCCTCGGTCGCCAACGTGCTGCGGCTGCAGCTCGTGGCGCCGATGGCTCCGCTGATCGGTGAGATGTGGATTCGCATGCAGGGCGCGACACTGTGGACGCAACGCGTTCCCGCCGTGACGCGTGCTCCCGAGCGCGTGCCCGAGCGGGAGCGCGAGAAGGTCGGTCAGCTGTGACATGGCCCCCGTCTCGTCGCCGCCGGATGCCCGCACGCCCGTCGAGGTGCGTGTCCGCCGCAGCGTGGTTCCGGTGACTCTGCTCGCGCGGCCCGATACACTTCGCGGCGTGACGGCCGATCTCGACGCTTTGCTGCGCCGAGTGGCAGATCGGGACGTCGAGGCCTTCGCCGCGTTCTACGACCACACCCGCAGCCGGGTGTTCGGTCTGGTGCTGCGCGTCCTGCGCGACCCCGGGTACAGCGAGGAGACGACCCAAGACGTCTACCTCCAGGTATGGCGCAATGCGGCGACGTACGACTCGGCCGCGGGAACGCCCCTGGCGTGGCTGATGACGCTGGCGCACCGCCGCGCCGTCGACCGCGTGCGCTCCGAGCAGTCGGCCACCCAACGCGAATCCCGCTACGGGGCGGCCAATGTGGACTTACCGGCCGACCGCGTCGCCGAAACCGTCATCCAACTCGACGAGCAGCGCCAAGTCACCGAATGTCTGGCGTCGCTGACCGATCCTCAGCGCGAATGCATTCAGCTGGCGTATTACGAAGGCCTGACCTATCTGCAGGTATCGGAGCGCTTGTCGGCGAACCTTGCGACCATTAAGTCCCGGATGCGTGATGGCATCCGCGGCTTGCGGAAGTGTCTGGGGGTCTCGTGACCGAGCCACACGACGAATCAACGAACGACCTTCTCGTTCTCGCCACGCCGTACGCACTGCACGCCATGGCAAGGTCCGAGCAGGACGAACTCGACCGACGGCTGACCAATGCACCGCCGCCCGTCGCGCATGCCTTCGCCGACGAGGTGCGGGCCGTGCGCGAGACGATGGCGAGGCTGTCCGCTGCGACTGCACAGGAACCGCCGGCCCACCTGAGGGACCGCCTGCTCGCCGCCGTCGAGGACGACGGCCGAGTCGTCGAGATGCGCCCGAAGTCGACGCGCTGGCGCACCGCGGCCATCGCCGCGGCCGCCGCGGTGGGCATCGGGCTGGGCGCCGTCGGCGTCGGCGTCGCGGTGCGGCCGGAGAACACACCGTCGGCGGCCGAGCAGATCTTCGCCGCGCCGGACGTCCGGACGGTGTCAGGGCCCATTCCGACCGGCGGTACGGCCACGGTGGTGTTCTCGCGTGAACGCAACGCGGCGGTGCTGGTGATGAACAACGTCGAACCGCCGAAACCCGGCACGGTGTACCAGATGTGGTTGGTCGACGCGAAGGGTCCGGAGTCGGCAGGCACCATGGATTCCGCAGCGGTCGCCCCGTCGACCACCGCGGTCCTGCCGGATCTGCACGGGTCGACGGCGCTGGCGTTCACCGTCGAGCCAAGTGGTGGCTCGTCGGCGCCGACGGGCCCGGCCTTCGCCGAGCTCCCCCTCACCTGATTCACAGTCCCTCCACCGTGGCGGCGGCCGCCTCGGCGATCACGTCGGCGACGTCCTGGCGCCGCGCCCATGCCCGTCGTTGTCGGGTGGCGCCGTTGCCGGTGGCCAGCACGCGGTCGACCTCGGCGCGCACCATCTCGTCATCGCCGAGCGTGGCCAGTGCCGGGCCGACGTGGTCGACGAGGCCGTGCACGAGGTCGGCGGCAGGCCGCAGGGCGCCGTCGCCGGGAAGGTCGACCAGCTGACCCTCGAGCCCGCGGCGGGCGGCGGTCCAGTAGGCCGCCTTCAGCACGTGCGGGGCGATCGGCCGCGGCGGCTGGTCCTCGCCGAGCTCGGTCATCACCAAGGCCCTGACCAGGGTGGCGAACAGCACGGTGTCGGCGACGGTGGCCGGCACGTCGGCGACGCGCACCTCCACGGTCGGGAAGTTGGCCGACGGGCGGACGTCCCAATAGACCATGCCGTCGTCGAGCATCGCACCCGTGGCCATCATCTCCTGGACGGCGGCGTCGTACTCGGCGGCGGAGTCGAAGGGCGGCGGCGGGCCCGCGCTGGGCCAGCGTGCCCACAGGACGCTGCGCCAGCTCGCGTGACCGGTGTCGGCATTGCGGTACACCGCGGAGTTGGCGGTCAGCGCCAGCAGCAACGGCAGCCATGGCCGCAGCCGCGTGCCCACCCGAACGGCGACGTCACGGTCGGCCACGGCGACGTGCACGTGACATCCGGAGATGCCCTGCTCGTGGGCGATCATCCCGAACCGCTCGGCGATTCTGCCGTACCGCGGCTTGTCGGTGACGGGAAAGCTGTGCGGCAGGGTGGGTGGCAGTGCGACCGCGAGGAGGCGGGCACCGGCCTCGTCGGCGGCGTCGGCGGCGCCGCGGCGCAGGCGAATGAGCTCGCGGCGGAGATCCGCACTGGTCTGGGCCACCTCGGAGGCCGTCTCGACCTGGCAGCTGGTGAGCTCGAGTTCGAGGTCGACACCGCGGCTGCGGGCGTGATCGGCGACGGCGGCGTTGAGCGGTGCAGGCTCGCCGGTGTGGGCGTCGACGAGGAGGAATTCCTCTTCCACGCCGTAGGTGGGGGGCTTGGGAGTGTTGATCCGGCCCATCGGATCGTTCACGACGGGCCGGATCAGGGTGTCACTCCTACTGTCGCGCGACGCGGGTGCGCGCGGCTCGAGAATGCAGTTGCCCCTCCCTCCGCGCGGCCAAACATCCGTTGCCGAATCGACACCTAAGCTCTTCAGACATGGCGCGTAAACTTCGTTTCGGGTTCGGCCTGCATGCCGCACCCCGGCTGTCGTCGGTGCAGGACTGGGCCCATCGCGCGGAGGACATGGGCTACGACGTGTTGCACGTGCCCGATCACCTGGGCGCGCCCGCGCCGTTCCCGACGCTGATGGCGGCGGCAGCCTGTACCGAGACGTTGCACGTGGGGACGTTCGTTCTCAACGCGGGTTTCTACAAAGCCGCCCTGCTGACGCGCGACGTGATGGCGATGCACGATTTGACCGGGGGCCGGCTCGAACTCGGACTCGGCACCGGGTACGTCGAGGCGGAGTTCGCAGCCGCCGAGCTTCCCTATCCGAGTGCCCGCGAGCGGGTGGACCACCTGCGCCACGTGGTCGAGTACCTCGGTGAGCATGCCCCCGACGTACCAATCTTGATCGCCGGCAACGGCGATCGCGTGCTGACCATCGCCGCCCGACGGGCGCACGTCATCGGTCTCACCGGAGGGGACCCCGAGAGCCCCGACGGCGACCCGCTGGCCGAGCGGATCAGCTTCGTGCGCACCGCAGCCGGTGAGCGGTTCGACGATCTGGAGTTGAACATCGCAGTGACCGCGATGCCGATCGACGACTCGGGCGTGCCCGACCTGTCGATCACCCGGCGCTTCCTGCCCGAGCTGAGCGACGAGGAACTGCTGCGCACCCCCGGTGTGCTGGTGGGCTCGCCCAGCGAGATCGCCGACGAGATCCGGCGCTACCGGGACACCTACGGCATCACCTACATCACCGTGCAGCAGCCCCACGCCGAGGCGTTCGCGAAGGTGATCGAGCTGCTGCGCTGATCAGCGCCCGCGGACGGCGTCCTTGAGACGCTCGCCGGACATCTTGACCCTGGCCTTCACCTGGTCGACCTTGCCCTCGGTGCGGAGCCGGTCGTTTCCGGTGATCTCGCCGAAGTTCTCCTTGACGCGGCCCGCCAGCTTGTCCACGGTGTGCTTGGCCTTCTTGGATGTGCTCATGGTCGTGGATAGCCTGGGTGCGACCAGGAGAAACACGGAGTCGAGCATGACTTCGGTATGCTGCGATCCGGTCCGCCCCCGTAGCTCAGGGGATAGAGCACGGCTCTCCTAAAGCCGGTGTCGCATGTTCGAATCATGCCGGGGGCACCACGTTCCAATGTCGGCGTTCCGTCACCCGAGGCGGCGCGTGCTCCACCGCGACAGATCCGCGTCGAGCACGTCGGGATCCCGTTCGGGGAACACCTGATCGGTGATCTCGAAGTGCCGGATCCGGTCGAGGTGAAAGCCGCGGATGCCCTCGCGCAGGCGGCACCACCCCACGAACATCCACGAATCGCCTCCGCGCAGGAGGCCCATCGCCTCCACGTCACGGGTGGTCTCGCTCGTGCCGTCCTCGGCGGCGTACACCAACCGCGTGACGCGGCGCGCGGCGATCGCCTCCGGGATCAGCGCCGTCGCCGAGACCGACGGGGGCTGGGAGTCGATGACGAACATCGCACCCAGCGCCTCGTCGATCGGGGCGAGCTGATCCTCGCGGCTGATCGCGAGCACCTTCGCCCGCGCGCGCCGAGCCGCCGCACCGTAGGGCGAAGTCTCCAGTAGGGCGAGTCCGGCGAGCACCGCCAGTGACTCAGGGGCCGTCAGGTTCAGCGGCGGCAGGGAGTGCTCCCGCAGAATCGAATACCCGCCTGTCACACCGTGATCGGCGTAGATCGGCACCCCGGCCTGCTGGAGGGACTGCACGTCGCGTTCGATCGTGCGTTTGGACACCCCGAACTCCTCGGAGAGCCGGGCGGCCGACAGTGGCCGGCGCGATCCGCGCAGCAGGTCCACCAATGCGTACAACCGCTCGGCTCTCCTCATGACGGTGAGTCTCCCCGACCTCAGCCCTGGTGCGGTCGCGTCCCGCCCACCGACCACACCTCGCGGATCAACCCGTCGTCGGTGAAGTCGAAGACGTCGACGCCGCCGGCAGCGCCGAGGCCGCTGCGCACGTTCCACAGCAGCCGCCCGTGCGCGCCGTCCACCGCCCGGGCGACCTCGCTGAACACCGTGTCCTGGTGCGTCGCGTGATAGTGGTCCAGGTAGCGGGCGAAACTCTCCGCGCCCAGGACGTCGTCGCCCGGGTTCGACCCGTCGGGTTCGGAGTTCAGGAAGTGAATTCGGAAGTCCGCACTGCAAATTCGGCGCGCGATCGCCCCGTCGCCGTTCCACATGGTCAACCACACCTCGAGTGCAGCAGCCGCCGTCGTCGTCATCGTCGTCGTGTTCTCGTTCATGTCCACAGCGTCGGACACGGTCGCGACAACGGTATGTCGGTGTTCGGCAGACGCGTCTCGGCACGCGTGATCTGTTACCGTTCGTTTTGTCATTTTCACTACAGAATGGGGGTGGCCATGCGCCATGCCATCGTCGGCGCGGGCAACATCGGGTCGGCAGTCGCCAGGGCGTTCGCCCGTGCCGGACTGCCCGTCGAACTCTCGGCGGCGCGCGGTGTGGCTGCCGTCGCACCCCTGGCCCGCGAACTCGGCCCCTCGGTGACCGCCGTCGACGTGACCGACGCCTTGCTCGCCGACGTCGTGGTGCTGGCGACGCCGTTCGAGGCCGTGCGCGCGCTCGTCGAGCAGGTGCCAGATTGGGAGCAGCGCATCGTCGTCGACGCGACCAACGCCGTCGACTACACCGACTTCTCGCCGGCCGATCTGGGCGGCCGGCCGTCGTCCGACCTGGTCGCCGAATGGGCCGTCAACGCGCGGGTGGTCAAGGCCTTCGGACACCTCTGGGCCAAGGTGCTCGCCCGCGACCCCGCCGACGGTCAGGGCGGGCGGCGCGTGGCCTTCCTGTCCGGCAACTCCCCCGAGGCAAACCGCACGGTCGGCGAGTTGGTCGACCAGTTGGGCTTCGAGCCAATCGACTTGGGCCGCAACGACGCCGGCGGTCTCCTTCAGTCCTTCGGCGGCCCGCTGACGACCCGCAGCTTCATCTCCCAGCCCATCGGCGGTCCGAGTCCCGCGGAGATGGACCTGCTCGATCCCTAGCCGGACGGGCCGACCCCGCGACTACTCCCCGCGGGTGTCGATCACGCGCTGCGCGACGTCGAGCAGCTTGGTGTTGGTGTCCTGCGAGAGCTGGCGCAGCATGGAGAACGCCCGCACGTCGTCGATCTTGAAGCGCTCCATGATGATGCCCTTGGCCTGCCCGATCCGGTCGCGCGTCGACAGCGCCGACTGCAACTGCTCACCCTCCCGGCTGGCCAGGATCGCCGCCGCGGCGTGGGCGGCGAGCACCATGCCGACGGACTCGGCTTCGCTGTCCCACAGCTTGGGCTCGCGCCCGAACAAGTTGAGGGCGCCCGCCGTGCGATCGGCGGTGTACAGCTTGAACGACAACGCACTGAGCACCCCGAGTTCGACGACCGCCGGAGCGTAGTGCGGAAAGCGGGGTTCGTCGCGGAAGTCGTCGGTGCGGACGACGATCTCGTCGAGGGCCGCCTCGACGCATGGGCCTTCGTTGTAGCGCATCTGCAGTTCGTCGAGTTTGAACATCAAGTCGCTGGTCGGGGCGAGCGTTTCGAAGGTTCCTGCCTTGCCGATGAGCAGAACGCCGGCCACGTCGACCCCGGGGATGAGTTCCTTGGCAGTGGCGGTCACGTCGGCGAGCACGTCGTCGACTTTTCGCAGCGCGGTGACTCGCGCCAACTCCGCCATGCGCATGGCGAGGTCGTGGTTCTGCAACGTCATGAGAGCATTTTGCACGCTATCTGCGCCCCGAAGCACGTTTGTCACCGTCGAGCAGGGGAATCAGCCCAAGCAGGCGTGACTCAGTGTCGACACTGAACCATGCCGAGGTCTCGCCCGGTTCAGACTCGAGCCGGCGAGACCGCCTAAACCAGGCATTCGCTCCGGTCACTCTGTTAGTTGTAGTAGCTTCCGAGGATGTCCCCTTCCGACGTCTGGCTCCTCGGCGGCTACCAGAGCGACTTCGCCAGAAACCTCACCCGCGAGGGCGTCGACTTCGCCGGGTTGACCGCCGAAGTGGTCACCGCCACGCTGCACGCCGCGAAGGTCGACGCCGCCGACGTCGGCGTGGTCCACGTCGGCAACGCCTTCGGCGACATGTTCGCCGCCCAGGGCCACCTCGGCGCCATGCCGGCGACCGTGGTCGAGGGCTTGTGGGACACCCCCTCCACCCGCCACGAGGCCGCCTGCGCCTCGGGCAGCGTCGCCACGCTGGCCGCCATCGCCGACCTGCGTTCCGGGGCCTACGAGACGGCACTGGTCCTGGGGGTGGAGCTGGAGAAGACGGTGCCGGGTGACACCGCCGCCCAGTACCTCGGCGCGGCCGCCTGGACCGGCCACGAGGGGCAGGACGCCCGCTTCATGTGGCCGTCGATGTTCTCCACGGTCGCCGAGGAGTACGACCGCCGCTACGGCCTGGACGAGAGCCACCTTCGCGCCATCGCCGCCCTCAACCTCGCCAACGCCCGCCGCAACCCGAACGCGCAGACCCGCGGCTGGACGGTGCCCACCCAGCTGACCGACGACGACGCCACCAATCCCGTCGTCGAAGGCCGGATCCGTCGATTCGACTGCAGCCAGATGACCGACGGAGGCGCCGGCGTCGTCCTGGTCACCGACCGCTATCTGCGCGAGCACCCCACTGCGCGCCCCCTGGGCCGCATCCAGGGCTGGGGGCACCGCACGGTGGGCCTGGGCATGCGCCACAAACTCGACCGCTCCGCCGACGACGAGTACGTCATGCCGCACGTGCGCGGCGCCGTCCACGACGCCTTCGCCCGGGCCCGGGTGACCCTGGACGACCTGGACGGCATCGAGGTGCACGACTGCTTCACCCCCAGCGAGTACATGGCCGTCGACCACATCGGCCTGACCGGCCCCGGTGAATCGTGGAAGGCGATCGAGAACGGCGAGATCGAGATCGGCGGGCGGCTGCCCGTCAACCCCAGCGGCGGACTGATCGGCGGCGGCCATCCCGTCGGGGCGTCGGGGGTTCGCATGCTCCTCGACGCCGCCAAGCAGGTCAGCGGCACCGCCGGTGACTACCAGGTCGAGGGGGCCCGCACCTTCGGCACGCTCAACTTCGGTGGCAGCACCGCCACCACGGTCAGTTTCGTCGTCTCGAGCCAGGAGTAACCGTGAACGTAGACGTGGTCGGCAAGTACCTCTCGACGTTGCCCGACGACGACGACCATCCGTACCGCACCGGGCCGTGGCGACCTCAGTCGACCGAGTGGGACGCCGACGACCTCACCGTCGTCGCCGGGGAGCTGCCGCGCGATCTCGACGGGGTCTACCTGCGCAACACGGAGAACCCCCTGCACCCGGCGCTGAAGGCCTATCACCCGTTCGACGGCGACGGCATGGTGCACGTCGTCGGGTTCCGGGACGGAAAGGCGTTCTACCGCAACAGGTTCGTCCGCACCGACGGGTTCACCGAGGAGAACGACGCCGGCGGGCCGCTGTGGCCGGGGCTGGCCGAGCCGGTCGGGCTGGCCAAGCGTGACTACGGCTGGGGCGCGCGGACGTTGATGAAGGACGCGTCGAGCACCGACGTCATCGTCCACCGGGGTACCGCGCTGACCAGTTTCTACCAATGCGGCGACCTCTACCGAGTGGACCCGTTCACCGGCGACACGCTCGGCAAGGCTCGGTGGGACGGCGCGTTCCCCGTCGACTGGGGAGTGTCGGCACACCCGAAGGTCGACGACAGGACCGGCGAGATGCTGTTCTTCAACTACTCCAAGCAGGAGCCGTTCATGCACTACGGCGTGGTCGACGCCGAGGACCGCCTGGTGCACTACGTGGACGTGCCGCTGCCCGGCCCGCGTCTGCCGCACGACATGGCCTTCACCGAGAACTACGCCATCCTCAACGACTTTCCGTTGTTCTGGGAGCCCGAGTACCTGGAGCGCAATGCCCACGTGGCGCGCTTCCACCGCGACATGCCGTCGCGGTTCGCCGTCATCCCGCGGCGCGGGCAGACCTCGCAAATCCAGTGGTTCGAGGCCGACCCGACCTACGTCCTGCACTTCACCAACGCCTTCGAGGACGGCGACGAGATCGTGCTCGACGGGTTCTACCAAGGCGACCCGGAGCCGAGCGACAACGGGCTCGGGGACAAGTGGCAGCGAGCCTTCCGCTTTTTGGCGCTGGACCGCATGCAGGCGCGGCTGCACCGCTGGCGGTTCAACCTGGCCACCGGCGGGGTGCGCGAGGAGCAGCTGTCGGACTCGATCACCGAGTTCGGCATGATCAACCCCGGGTACGCGGGTCAGCAGTACCGCTACGCCTACGCCGCGACGGGCAAGCCGGGGTGGTTCCTGTTCGACGGGTTGGTCAAGCACGACCTGGCGACCGGCGCCGAGGAGAGCTACCGCTTCGCCGACGGCGTCTACGGCAGCGAGACGGCGATGGCGCCCCGAACCCATGTCGCCGCCGGGGCGGCTCCGCGCGTGGGCGCGGCCGAGGAGGACG
>Ga0102593_1002230_pt1 | contig 15439 bp, 12 predicted proteins | sample AraplaCol_mMS_r2_2_FD_76862 | JGI IMG/M metagenome (GOLD analysis project Ga0102593, IMG submission 76862) | Arabidopsis root microbial communities from North Carolina, USA - plate scrape MF_Col_mMS_r2 (SPADES assembly) (version 2) | ecosystem: Host-associated > Plants > Roots > Endosphere...
TGCGGCTGGGCGAAGTGGTCGGCCTGGACATGCAGGCGTGCACGGTATCGCTGGCCGAAGGCGATGCGATTTCCTACGACTACCTGCTGCTCGCCAGCGGCGCGACGCATGCGTACTTCGGCCACGACGAATGGAGTAGCGACGCGCCCGGCCTGAAGACGCTGGACGATGCGCTGGCGATCCGCCGCCGCCTGCTGCTCGCGTTCGAACGCGCCGAAGCCTGCACCGATCCCGCCGAACGCGACGCGTGGCTGAACTTCGCCGTCGTCGGCGGCGGGCCGACCGGCGTCGAACTCGCTGGCACGCTTGCCGAAATTGCGCGTCACACGCTGACGCGCGAGTTCCGCAACATCGATCCTTCGCATGCGCGCGTGCGGCTCATCGAAGCCGGGCCGCGCGTGCTGGCGTCGTTTCCCGAATCGCTTTCGGAAAAGGCGCGCAAACAGCTGCACAAGCTCGGCGTTGAAGTCGTCACCGGCACGCCGGTCAACGCGATCGACGCGAACGGCTACACGCTGGGCGACACGTTCGTTCCGTCGCGCACGGTGCTGTGGGCGGCGGGCGTTGCGGCTTCACCGCTGGGCGCGTTACTCGGTGTGCCGCGCGACCGCGCCGGACGCGTGCCGGTGGACGCCGATCTCAGCGTGCCCGGACATCCGGAGATCTTCATCGCGGGCGATCTGGCCAGCGTGCAGCAGGACGGCAAACCCGTGCCCGGCGTCGCGCCCGCCGCGAAGCAGATGGGCGCGCATGTGGCGACGGCGATCAAGGCGCGCATCGCCGGCAGGGCCGCGCCGGCGTTCCGCTATCGCGACTTCGGCAACCTCGCGACGATCGGCCGCATGGCGGCCGTCGTCGATCTGCACGGCTTCAAGATCTCCGGCCTGCTCGCGTGGTGGTTCTGGCTCGCGGCGCACGTGTTCTTCCTGATCGGTTTCCGTAACCGGCTCATCGTCCTGCTCAACTGGGCGTGGTCGTACTGGAGCTACCAGCGCCACGCGCGGATCATCCTCGGACGCGATCCGCCACGGTCGCAGTGACTACGCCGCTTCGCGCGTGATGCGGCACGCGTAGCAACCGTACTTCGCGAAATGCACGTGCAGGTAATCGACGTCGTCGCGTTCGAAGAAGCGCGCGATCAGCGATTCGATGCCACTGCCTTCGACGACGTCGGCGATGCGCATCATGCCGTCCGCGCCGTAGGCACGAATCGACAGCAGGCGGCGACGCAGCTGCTCGGGCACTTCGCCGTTCGACAACGACGCGTCGGACGCGCGCTCGCGCACGAATACCGCACCGGTGCCGCGATACGGCGTCGCGACCGCGTGGTGTTCGTATGGAAGCAGGAGCAGGCGCTCGCCGGGCTCGGCATCGCGCAGGCTGACGCGACAGGGATAGGCGTGCGGCGCGTCGGCGACGGCGCGATGGATGTCGCGCGCGGCGAGCTCATCGTCGGAAAGCGCGAACAGCGGCTGGAACGGCGCGGCGGACAAGGCGTGAATGCGGAACATGGCAGGACTCCTGACTGGACGTCGCCATGCTCGTCGCGATGCGCGACGTTCGATATCCGATCCTTGTGGTCAATGACGGCGCAAAAGAAAACGGCCCGGTTTCCCGGGCCGTTCGCATGCATCGTGCGGTGCGGGGTTACGCCGCGAACAGCGCGCGCATCTTCTTCAGCGCGTTGGCTTCGATCTGGCGGATGCGCTCGGCGCTGACGCCGTATTCGTCGGCCAGTTCCTGCAGCGTGATCTTGCTTTCCGAATCCAGCCAGCGGCGCTTGACGATGTCGCGCGAGCGCTGGTCCAGGCCCGACAGGCCTTCGCGCAGCAGGGCGAGGTGATTGTCTTCCTCGTCTTCACGCTCGTAGGTCTGCGACGGGTCCTCCGCGTCGGTGCGCAGGTACGCGACCGGCGACGGCGGGGCGTTGTCGTCGTCATCGTCCGGCGCATCGAAGCCGATGTCGCGGCCGGAAAGACGCGATTCCATCTCGAGCACTTCGCGTTCGGACACGTTGAGGTCCTGGGCGACGGCGCGGACTTCCTCGGCGTTCATCCAGCCCAGGCGGGTCTTGGACTTGCGCAGGTTGAAGAACAGCTTGCGCTGCGCCTTGGTCGTGGCGACCTTCACGATGCGCCAGTTCTTCAGGATGAACTCGTGCATCTCGGCGCGGATCCAGTGCACCGCGAAGGACACCAGGCGCACGCCCTGTTCGGGGTCGAAGCGCTTGACCGCCTTCATCAGGCCGATGTTGCCTTCCTGGATCAGGTCGCCCAGCTGCAGGCCATAGCCGTTGTAGCCACGGGCCACATGCACGACGAAGCGCAGGTGCGAATGCACCAGTTCGCGGGCGGCATCCAGGTCCTCGCCGTCGCGGAATCGACGCGCCAGCGCCTGCTCGTCTTCCGCGGTGAGCACCGGAATGCGGTGCACGGCGTTGACGTAGGCGTCCAGCGAACCGAGCGCGCTCGGCACCGGAAGATTGTTGGAAACCAGCGGGAGGGACAGGGTGTTCTGGGTCATGGCAGTCATCTTAGCAGTCGATATGGTGGTCTGCTAAAGGTCGAAAGGGCCTCAGTGTTTCATGGATGGGACAAAGTCCCGCGGGCTCGACGTGGGGCATCGGCGCCGCGCAGGGCTTGCAAATCAATCATTTGGAGCGTGAGCGGAGCGTCGGGGCGCGATGACCGCGCCGTTTCCGCCGCACCCATTCATAGACCTGATCGGGCCCCAAAAGTTCATTGGGACGCCCAAGGGGTTGCACAAGGCCCGATGAGACGGCCCAACGGGGGTTCAGACCGGGAGCGCGGCCCGGCCGGGGAGCGACCAGTCGATCGGCGCCTTGCCATGGCGGGCGAGGTACTCATTGGCGACCGAGAAATGCCCCGACCCGATGAAGCCCCGGTACGCCGACAGCGGCGAGGGGTGCGGCGCCTTGAGCACCTTGTGGCGGCGCGGGTCGATGACCTTGCCCTTGGCCTGGGCGTAGCTGCCCCAGAGCATGAAGACCAGGCCTTCGCGCTCGCGGTTGAGCACGTCGACGACGTGGTCGGTGAAGCCTTCCCAGCCCTTGCCCTGATGCGCACCCGCCCGGCCTTCCTCGACCGTCAGCACGGCGTTGAGCATCAGCACGCCCTGCCGCGCCCAAGGCAGCAGGCAGCCGTGGTCCGGACGCGGGATGTCGAGATCGCGCTGGATCTCCTTGAAGATGTTGTCGAGCGACGGCGGCACCGCCACGCCCGGCTGCACCGAGAAACACAAGCCATGCGCCTGGCCGGCGCCGTGGTACGGATCCTGGCCGAGGATGACGACCTTGACCTCATCGAAGGGCGTGGCGTCGAAGGCGGCGAAGATGTTCGGCCCCGGCGGGAAGATCCGCGCGCCGGCTGCCTTGCGGTCTCGCAGGAAGGCGGAAAGCTGCTGCATCTCGGGCCGCTGCAGGTAATCGCCGATCTTCGCCTTCCACGACGGGTCCAGCCGGACGCGGTCGCCGCTGTCCGCCGCCTCGTTCATGCGTCCAGCGCCGTCGGCTCCGGCAGCCGCGCCAGGCGCAGCTGGAACAGGGTCTTGGTCACCAGCAGGCGCTCCTCGATCGGCTTGAGCACCAGGTCGTTCGCGCCGGCGCGGATCAGCGCGCTCTGGTTGTCGGCATTGCCGTCGCCGGTCATCACCAGCACCGGCAGGCGGCGCTTGCCGTAGCCGAAGTCCTCGCGCAGGCGGGCGAGCAGGTCGTTGCCGCTCAGCGCGCCCTTCAGATAGACGTCGGTCAGCACCAGGTCGCAGCCGACATAGTCCTGTCCGCGATGCGTCTCGAGGTATTCCAGCGCCTCTTCCACGCCGACGAAATGCAGCACGGTGAGGCCGTGGCGTTCGAGCATGCGCTTGGTCGCCAGCGCGACGACCTTGCTGTCCTCGACGTAAAGCACGCGCGCGCCGGGGATCGGCTGCGGCTGCACGTAGCCGCGGATGAACGCGGCCAGCGCGGTGTGGCCCAGCGCCTTGTCGAAGTAGTCGGTGACGTCTTCGGTGAAGCGGCGCGATTCCAGGTGCGACTGCGCATCGCCGGAGACGACGATGATCGGCACGTACGCCTGCCCCGCCGATTCGCGCACGGCGCGCGCCAGCGCGATGCCGTCGCCGTCGGGCAGCACGAGCGAGGTGGTGACCAGGTCGACCGCGCCGCCTTCCAGCGCGGCGCGCGCCTCGGCGATGCCGGCGCACGGGACGACGATGGCGTCGCTCAGCTCGCGCGCAAGCACGTCGCCGATGAGCTTGCGCACCAGCTTGGAACCGTCGACCACCATGATGCGGGGCGCGGCGTTGGCGAGATGGCGGAGATCCTGGCTCATGTCGTCGGGCGCGTCTGTCGCAGGTAGTGGCCGGTGACCAGACCGGCGCCGATCCAGCCCAGCAGGCCGGCGCCGATCACGATGCAAACGGCGCTGGTGAGGTCGAAACCGTGGAGGGCGAACTGGCTGCCGTAGCTCTGCTCGAGCGCGGCGAGCGGTTCGCGCAGCGCGTGGTCGGCAGCGGTGAGCAACGCCAGTGCGAGCAGCCCCGCGACCAGCCCGTAGCTCAGGCCGAGATACAGGAACGGTCGACGGATGAAACCGTCGGTGGCACCGAGCTGCTGGAGCACGGCGATTTCCTCGCGACGCGACTGGATGTCCAGCCGCACCGTGTTGCCGACCACCAGCAGCGCGCCCAAGCCGAGCAGCGCCGCCAGCACCCATGCCAGGCGCACGCCGAAGCGCAGCCATTGATCCAGTCGCTGGCGCCACGCGGCGTCGTGCTGGACGACGTCGACATCCGGCAGCGTGCGCAGCGAATCGGCCAGCAGCGTCTCGTCGCCCTTCGGCGTCACGATCAGCACGCTCGGCAGCGGATTGCCGTCCACGGCGCTGATCGCCTCGCCCAGGCCGCTGCTGCGGCGGAGTTCGTCCATGCCCTGCTCGGGCGTGCGCAGGTCGAGGGTGGCGATGTCGCCGCGACCGCGCAGTTCCTCGGCCAGCGCGCGGGCGCGCTCAAGCGTCACCTGCGGCTTGAGGAACAGGCTGATCTGCCGCGACTGCTCGACGGTGCCGGTGAAGCGTTCGACATTGCCCAGCGCCGCCCACAAACCGAGCGGCAGGGTGATCGCGACCGCCATCACGCCGATGGTCAGCGCCGTCGCCCACGGCTTGTGCAGCATGCGGCCGACGGAGGCCACGAGGCTGTAAACGTGGTGGTCGAACCACGTGCCAAGACGCGAGTTCGGACGCGCCGGGCGGGTCGAGGCGTTGGCGGTCGGTGCGCTCACTGGGCCAGGTCCTGCGGCGAGATGTCGTCGACCAGGCGTCCCTGGTTCAACACCAGCACGCGCTTCTTCATGCGCTTGACCAGCGCGAGGTCGTGGCTGGCGACGAGCACGCTCGTGCCCAGTTCAGGCAGCGATTCGAACAGCGCCATGATCTCGGCCGACAGGGTGGGATCGAGGTTGCCGGTGGGTTCGTCGGCGACCAGCAGGCGCGGTTCGCCGACGATCGCGCGGGCGATGCCGACGCGTTGCTGCTCGCCGGCCGACAGTTGCGAAGGCAGCGCGCTGGCGCGCGCGCCGAGCGATACCTTGTCGAGCACCGCGCGCACGCGCTTGCCGATGTCGCCGCGACGCATGCCGCGCAGGATCAGCGGCAGCGCGACGTTGTCGGCGACGCTGCGGTCGCCGAGCAGGCGATGGTCCTGGAACACGACGCCCACGTCGCGCCGATGCAGCGCGATGCGGCGGCCCCGCACCTTCAGCAGGTTGCGGTCGCCGAAGACGACGGCGCCGCGGCTGGGGCGTTCGGAAAGATGGATGAGCTTGAGCAGCGTGCTCTTGCCGGCGCCGGAATGGCCGGTGACGAACAGCATTTCGCCCTGCGCGACTTCGAAGCTCACTTCGCTCAACGCGTCGTGGCCGCCGTCGTACCGCTTGCTGACGTTGTCGAAGCGCAGGACGCTCATCGCTCACCGTGAACACACTCGTGCTGCCCAGTATCGGCGGCACGGGCGGCGCTGGCTAGGGCGTAGCGATTGCGACATTAAAACCGCGACGCAGTTCGCGGGGCCGGCGCCGGGACGTTGCCCGGCGCCGTGCACGTCTCAGTGCTGGCTGCGCGGCGAACGCGAGATCAGCGACTTCAGGCCGCGGCCGATGCGGTGCAGCAGGCCGAGCTTGTCGCCGTCCTTCGCAGCGGTCTTGGCGGCCGCCTTCTGCGCGTGGACCTGGGTCGGCGACTTCGGTCCGGTCTGCGCCGGTGCGGCGGCCTGCGTGGCGGCGTCGTCGATGCGGCGACCGCCGCGACGGCGACGACGCTTGCGCGGCGCGCGCTCGGCGTCCGCGTTCGGGATGGCCGACGGTTCGACGGCAGCGGCTGCATTCGCGGCGACCGGCGCCGGCTGCGGACGCGGCTTGCGCTCGCCGCGCGGGGCGCCGTCACCACGGCCTCCCTCGCTACGGCCGCCTTCGCGACGACCGCCACGGCTCTCGCCACGACCGCCGCCACCGGGCTTGCCGGAACGGCTGCGGCCACCGCCGCGACGTTCCTCGTCGGCGGCGCGCTGCTCGCGCGCTTCCTTGAAGATCGCGCCGATGCTTTCGTTCTCGCCTTCGGCATCGCCCTCGGCGCCTTCGGGCAGCTCGCGCGGCGCACGCGGGATGGCGACCAGCAGGTCGGCGTCGACCGGCGCCACCGGCAGCTTCTGTTCGATGTAGGCCTCGATGTCCGGCAGCGACATCGCGTAACGCTCGCAGGCGAAGCTGATCGCGTCGCCTTCCGCGCCCAGGCGCGCCGTGCGGCCGATGCGGTGGACGTAATCCTCGGCATCGAACGGCAGGTCGTAGTTGTAGACGTGCGAGACGCCGTCGATGTGCAGGCCGCGCGCGGCCACGTCGGTGGCGACCAGGATCTCGAGCTGGCCCTTCTGGAAGCGGTTGAGCAGGGTCTCGCGCTTCTTCTGCGGCACGTCGCCCGACAGCACGCCGACGCGGTAACCGCCCTTCTCCAGCGCGCGCGCGACACGTTCGACGAACGCCTTGGTGTTCACGAACACCATCGTCCGCGCGCCTTCGCTGCGCGAGAGCAGGCCGAGCAGCAGCGGGATCTTCTCGTCGTCGGCCGGGAAGAACACCTTCTGGCGCACGCGCGCGGCGGTGACCGTCTCGGCCTCGACGACGAGCTTCTCCGGCTCGTTCATGTGCTCGTACGCCAGCTCCAGCACGCGGTGGCTGAGCGTGGCGCTGAACAGCAGCGTCTGGCGCTCGGTGCGGATCGGCATGCGGCGCAGCAGGAAACGGATGTCCTTGATGAAGCCCAGGTCGAACATGCGGTCGGCTTCGTCCAGCACGCACATCTCGCAGGCGTGCAGCGACACGACCTTGTGCTGCTTGACGTAGTCGATCAGGCGGCCGGGCGTGGCGATGATGATGTCGGCGCCCTTCTGCAGCAGCTCGCGCTGCTTGTCGTAATCGACGCCGCCGTAGACCAGGGCGAACTTCAGGCCGAGGTCGGAGCCGAACTTCACCGCATCCTTGTGGATCTGGATGGCCAGCTCGCGCGTGGGCGCCAGGATCAGCGCGCGCGGATCCTCGGGCTTGCGCTCGGCCAGCGCCGGACGGGTCAGCAGGCGGTTCATCACCGCGACCAGGAACGCCAGCGTCTTGCCGGTGCCGGTCTGCGCCTGGCCGGCAACGTCACGACCCTGCAATGCGATGGGAAGCGTCAGCGCCTGGATGGGCGTGCAGCGGGTGAAGCCGGCGGCTTCAAGCCCGGCCAGCAGGCTGGGATGCAGGTCGAAGGAAGAGAAGGAAACGTCGGTTAAAGGCTTGTCGCTCATCAGCTTTGGAAGTCCGCGCGCGCCGTGCAGTTGCGGCATGCAATGTTGCGTTGGCGCGCTTGCGTGGGTGGCGTCCGCATCGCAGACTGCCGGGGCCGGGCCCGGTCGGGCGCCGGCTCGGAAAGGGGTCGGGAACCGGCCGATCGGACCGCTGGTCCGGGCTTGAAGTCCCCGCGAAACGCCCCAGTTTACCGTAACGACCGATCCGGCACGCCCGAGGGCCAGGCCGGGCCGTTCACCCCGTCCGTGGGACGGCCCGAGGGCCGTCCGCCATGCCCCATCCGCAGGAGAATCCCGTGAGCGATAAAATTTTGCACGTTGGCGATGCCGACTTCGACGCCGCCGTGCTGCAGTCGTCCGAACCGGTTCTGGTCGATTTCTGGGCCGAATGGTGCGGTCCCTGCAAGATGATCGCCCCCGCGCTGGACGAGCTGGCCGCCGCCTACGACGGCAAGGTCAAGATCGCCAAGGTCAACGTCGACCACAACCGCGCCACGGCGATGAAGTACCACGTCCGCTCGATCCCGATGCTGCTGCTGTTCAAGAACGGCCAGGTCCAGGCGACCCAGATCGGCGCCGTCGGCAAGGCCCAGCTGAGCCAGATGATCGACAAGGCGATCTGACGCCTGCCGCATTGCCCTCTCCCTCCAGGGGAGAGGGTCCGGGCGAAGCCGCCCGGCCCTTCCGCTCCAATCGCCTGTTGCCGCACGGTTTCCCGACCGCCCCGGCCACGTGAACGCCTGCTGTCCCGGCGCTTGCCGCCGCGCGAAGGCAGTGCTAGTTTTCATTCCACCCGGCGTTCCTGACCTTCCTGGACTTCACCGTCCGGACCCGTCTTGCGCCGCACCCCACTTTCGAAACCATCGTCCCTGACGTTCCGCTCGCCCTCTGCGAGCGCTCGCCGCTTAGCGAGGATTCCCTGCTTGTCCGATAACACCCCTGACGCCGGCGAAGTCGCCGAGAAGCGCGTGCGCAAGGCACGCGTGAGCAAGGCCGCCGACAACGCGCCGGCCGCCGTCTCCACCGACTCCGCTCCGGCCGCTCCCAGCCCGCCGCCCGCGCCGCGCGCCGAAGCGCCGGCCCAGGCCGCCGCGCCTGCCCAGTCCGAACCCCGCGCCGAAGGCGCCCCGGCCGCCCAGGGCGGTGAAGGTGGCGGCCACCAGCGCGAGAACCGCGATGGCGACAACCGTGGCGGCAACAACCGCCGCGACCGCTTCCGCAACCGCCGCGAACGCCAGCGCGAGCGCTACCAGAACGGCGGCATGCAGGACGATGGCGGCAACGGCGAACAGTTCGTGCCGCGCCCGCACCCGCAGGTGCCGGAAGGCTTCCCGCAGTACTCGCTGGGCGACCTCAAGCGCATGCCCACGCCGAAGCTGCTGGACGTGGCCGACCAGCTGCAGATCCAGGAAGGCGTCGCCCGTGCCCGCAAGCAGGACGTCATCTTCGCCGTCCTGAAGGTCCTGACCCGCCACGGCGAAGGCGTCGCCGCCGACGGCGTGCTGGAAATCCTGCCGGACGGCTTCGGCTTCCTGCGCGCCGCCGAGGCCAGCTACCTGGCCGGCCCGGACGACGTGTACATCTCGCCCAGCCAGATCCGCCGCTTCAACCTGCGCACCGGCGACCACCTGTCCGGCCGCATCCGCTGGCCGAAGGACGGCGAACGCTACTTCGCGCTGGCCGTGGTCGACACGATCAACGGCGAGCCGCTGGAAGCGTCCAAGAACAAGGTCCTGTTCGAGAACCTCACCCCGCTGTTCCCGCGCAAGCGCTTCCGCCTGGAACGCGGCGACGGTTCGACCGAGGACATCACGGGTCGAATCCTCGACCTGATGGCGCCGCAGGGCAAAGGCCAGCGCGCCCTGATCGTCTCGCCGCCGAAGGCGGGCAAGACGATGATGATGCAGCAGGTGGCCACGGCCATCACCAGCAATCATCCGGACGTGCACCTGATCGTGCTGCTCGTCGACGAGCGCCCGGAAGAAGTGACCGAAATGCAGCGCACCGTGCGCGGCGAGGTCGTTTCCTCCACGTTCGACGAACCCGCCGGCCGCCACGTGCAGGTCGCCGAGATGGTGATCGAGCGCGCCAAGCGCCTGGTCGAGCACAAGAAGGACGTCGTCATCCTGCTCGACTCCATCACCCGACTGGCGCGTGCGTACAACAACGTCGTGCCGTCCTCGGGCAAGGTGCTCACCGGTGGTGTCGACGCCAACGCGCTGCATCGCCCGAAGCGTTTCTTCGGCGCCGCGCGTAACGTCGAGGAAGGCGGTTCGCTGACCATCATCGCCACCGCGCTGATCGACACCGGCAGCAAGATGGACGAGGTGATCTACGAAGAGTTCAAGGGCACCGGCAACTCCGAAGTGCACCTGGACCGCCGCATCGCCGAGAAGCGCGTCTACCCGGCCATCAACATCAACCGCTCCGGCACGCGTCGCGAAGACCTGCTGATCGAGCCGGAACTGCTGCAGAAGATCTGGATCCTGCGCAAGCTGCTGCACGGCATGGACGAGATCGGCGCGATGGAGTTCCTGCTGGACAAGATGAAGACCAGCAAGTCGAACGACGAGTTCTTCAGTTCGATGAAGCGCTGAGGTTTGCCTTAGTCGCAGATGAAAACGCCCCGCGATTGCGGGGCGTTTTCGTTTGGATCACTGCAGCGCCGAGATCGCAATCGCGATCCGCGATCGCTCAGGATTCTTCCAGCGACGTGAGCAGGCGCGGGCCTTTTCCGACCGGATAGATGCCCCAGGCGGCGAGGGCGTCGGCGCTCGCGCTGTCCGGTTCCGGCGGTAGCCACGAAGCATGCTGGCGCGGACCGGGCACGTAGGCCTGCCACTGGCCCGCCTTTTCCAGCTTCTGCCCGCCCATCACGTAATCCACCGGCACGCGCACCGACACGAACGGTGCGTCGGCGTCCTCGCCACGCGTGGGATAGTCGAAGCGCCAGCGCTTCGCCGCGCCGATCGCGGACTCCGCCAGCACCACGCGGAACCGCTTCATGTCCGACTCCGAACCCAGCGTGCGCAGGTTCACCTGTTCCGCGACGGCGTCTTCGACGCTGCCGTCGCGACCGATGCGAAGCACGAGGTAAACCGTGCCACCGACGCCGGCGTCCACCGCGGACTCCGGATAGCGCGGCGGCGACAGCCTTCCGCGCGCGTTCGCGCCCTCTTCCTTCTCGTACGTGGTGCCGAACGTGGCGCCGCCGATGCGGAACAGGAAGCGGTCGCCGTCCTTCTTGGTCACCAGGCGCATCTGCATCGGCGAGCGGGCCCGCACGGCCTTGCCGTCCACCTGCACCGGTTCGAAGTGCCACGCGCGAACCCGCTTGTCGACGATCTCCAGCATCGCCTTCGGCACCGCGTCGGCCTGCTTGAGCTCGTAGCCGGTGACCTTGCCTTCTTCGTCGATGTCGATCGTGCCCTGCACCAGCATGCTGGCCTCGATCTGCTTGCGCACTTCATCCTTGCTGTTCGCGGCCTGCGCCGCGTTCGTGCCGAGCAGCAGCGCCAGCGACACCGCCAGGCTCACCATCCATCCATTCATCGATCCATTCCCCCTGGGGCGCCTCCATGGCGTCCAGCGCGCAGCATGACCGGATCGGTCCGCTGCCGCCATATCGTCACGAACCGTTGAGCGAGGTCAGCAGCCGCAGCATTCCCTTGCCGACCGGAGCGATGTCGTCGCCTGCGATCGCGTCGGAACTGGACGCGTCGAAATCGGCGGCATTCATCCACGGTGCCCGCTGGCGCGGTCCCGGCACGTAGAGTTCCCACTGGCCGTAGGACGGGGCGGAACGGCCCTGCGCGATGAAGGAGAACGGAATACGCACCTGCCAGAAAGGCTCGTCGACTTCGTCCCCGCGCGTCGGCGGGTCGAACGTCCACTCGCGCGCAGCCCGCAACGCCGCATTGGCGAGCATGTTGCGCCAGCCATCCATCGCCCGTTCGCGATCGACCGTGGTGAGGTTCACCTGCTCGGCGAATGCGTCCACCACGCGGCCGTCGCGACCGATCTTCGCCACGATGTATACGACGCCGCCCATGTCGCTGCGGGCCGCGGGCATCGGATAGACGGGGCGCTCGATCTTCCGGCGGTTCGGACGCTCTTCGGGCGGCGTGTCGACGCGGAAATCGGCCTTGGCGATTTCGATTTCGTAGGTGTCGGCGTCGGCCGACTTGCGCGCGATGATGCGCAGGCTCATGCGGGTGCGCGCGGGCACGGCCTTTCCGTCGACCAGCACCGGTTCGAAGCGCCAGGACGCGGCCGCGCGGTCGGTCACCTTGCCCACGGCCGGTGGCAGTTTCGCGGCTTCATCGAGCGTATACGCCGTGACCGTGCCGTCCGGCGAGACGTCGATCGTGCCCGTGGCCACCAGCGTCATTTCAGCCTTCGCGCGCACCGCGTCGTACACGCCGGCCGACGCGCTGGAGACGACCGACATCAGCACCGCGACGACCGTGGATTTCCATACCTTCATTGTGGCTCCCTGTTGTTCGAAGATGCGGCGTCGACGATGCGGCGGAAGTAACTCGGCCGGCACGCATAGCGGGCATAATCACCGAACGGAGGCGACGATGCACGGCGGTGGTCTGGAACTGGCACTGGTATTCCTGCTGGCCGCGGTGATCGCGGTGCCGGTATTCCGTCGTTTTGGCCTCGGCGCCGTACTGGGTTACCTCGCCGCGGGCGTGACGCTGGGGCCGTACGGGCTTCGCTTCGTCGCCAACGCCGAACCGGTGCTCACCGCCGCCGAGATCGGCGTGGTGATGCTGCTGTTCGTCATCGGCCTGGAACTCTCGCCGGCGCGACTTCGCGTGATGCGCAAGCCGATCTTCGGCGCCGGTGGCGCGCAGGTGGCGTTGAGTGCGCTGGCCATCGGCGCGGCGGCGATGATCGCTGGCTCACCGTGGCAGGCAGCGCTGGTGATCGGCATGGGCCTGGCGTTCTCGTCCACCGCGATCGGCCTGCAGCTGCTGTCCGAACGCAAGGCGATGACGACCGACCACGGGCGTCTGGGCTTCGCGATCCTGCTGTTCCAGGATCTCGCGGCGATCCCGCTGCTGGCGGCGATTCCGCTGCTCGGTCGCGCCGGCACGGCCGACAACCTGGGCTGGGACGAAATCGCCAAAGCCCTGGGCGCGATCGCCGCGGTCGTCATCGGCGGACGCTTCGTGCTGCGCCAGGTGTTCCGCGTGGTCGCGCGCGCACAGATGCCGGAAGTGTTTACCGGCGCGGCATTGCTCGTGGTGCTCGGCACCGCGTGGATCATGCAGGGCGCGGGCCTGTCGGCAGGCCTGGGCGCGTTCCTCGCGGGCGTACTCCTGGCCGACTCGGAATTCCGCCACGAACTCGAAGCGCAGATCGATCCGTTCAAGGGACTGCTGCTCGGCCTGTTCTTCATGGCCGTGGGCATGAGCATCGACCTGGATCGCCTGCTGTCCGAACCGGTGCTGATCACCGGCCTCGCCATCGCGCTGCTGATGGTGAAGTTCTCGATCCTCTACTTCGTCGGCCACCTGCCGGGCGGCTTGAACACGCGCGAATCGCTGCGCCTGGGCGCGGTGCTCGCGCTGGGTGGCGAGTTCGCGTTCGTGATCTTCAACGAAGCGGTGAAGTCGGGCCTGATCGACGACCCGACGCGCGACCGCCTTGTCGCCGCGGTCGGCATTTCGATGGCGCTCACGCCGTTGCTGGTCATCGCGATCGCGCGTCTGCTGTCCGCGTCGAAGCCGCGCACGCAAGCGCGCGAGTTCGACACCATTCCCAACGACCAGCCGGAAGTGCTGATCGCCGGCTTCGGGCGCTTCGGGCAGATCGTCGCGCGCCTGTTGCTGGCGCAGCACACGCGCTTCATCGCGATCGAGCACAGCGCCGACCAGGTCGACTTCGTGCGCCGCTTCGGCAATCCGGTGTTTTACGGCGATCCCGCCAAGCCCGAACTGCTGCGCTCCTGTGGCGCGGACCAGGTGAAGGTTTTCGTCATCGCGATCGACGGCGTCGAGGAGAACCTGCGCACCGTGGAGACGATCCGCCGCCTGTATCCGGACGCGACGATCTTCGCCCGCGCACGCGACCGTCGCCATGCCTGGGAACTGATGGACCTGGGCGCGCGCGCGATCCGCGAGACGTTCTACAGCAGCCTGAAGATGGGCGAGAAGGTGCTGGTGGAACTGGGTTTGCCCGAAGAGGTCGCGCGCCAGCATGCCGAGCAGTTCCGCGAACACGACCTGCGCCTGCTGCATGCGCAGTCGCTGATCCGCGACGACGAGGACGCGTTGCTGCAATCCACGCAGGATGCGCGCCGCGAACTGGAGGAACTGTTCGATGCCGACACCGGCGCGGGCGTGCTCAACGAGATCGCGGATGCGACGCGCAAGGACATGGCGGAGGTTGACGAGGAGGAGTGAGCCCCGCTGACTCGTCATTCCAGCGAAAGCTGGAACCCACCTGGATTCTGCTTGCCTGCACCGCCGAGCGCGCGGAGCCCCCGTTTTCGTAGCCCGGGTAAGCGAAGCGCACCCGGGACCTGTCACGCCCGACCCGGGCGCGCTTCGCTTACCCGGGCTATGGCATCGGGATGGGTTCCAGCTTTCGCTGGGTAAGGAGCCTTACCTCGGCTCGCGCAGGAACCTCGCCATCGACAGATTCTGCCCCGGCGTCGCCGGTGCGAATTCCGCCGCGATGTCGATGAAGCCGCGCATCACCGCGATCTCGCGCGGCGTGCGGTTGAGCGCGTCGCGCATGTCGGGATCGGCGCCAGCGCGCAGCAGGAACTGTACGACACGCGGCAAACCATGCAGCGCCGCCAGGTGCAGCGGGCCGAAGCCGCGCGGATCCTTGGTGTCGAGCGAGGCGTCGTGGTCGATCAGCAACTGCAGGCCGGCGACGAGCACATCCTCGTCGGCGTCGCTGCCCGGTTCGGCACGCGCGCCAAGCAACAGCAGCAGCGGCGTCGCGCCGGCGGCCGGCTGGTCGGCATCCACGCCGGCCAGCAGCAAGGTGTCGAACAACGCGACCAGGCGCGAACGCTCACGCGCGTTGAAGCCGTACATCGCCGCGCAATGCAGTGCCTGGCGGCCCTGCGCGTCGCAGGCCTGCACGTCGGCACCGGCGGTGAGCAGGCGCGCGGCGAGATCGGTCAGACCCAGCGCGCACGCGACCATCAGCACCGTCAGGTCGCCCGGCAGGCGCTGCTCCAGCGGTGCGCCGGCGGCGAGCAGGCGATCGACGATGTCGGCATGGCGCATGCTCACGGCCGCCGACAGCGGCGTCGCGCCGGAGTTCGCGGTGCGCTCCGGATCGGCGCCACGCGCGAGCAGCAGGTCGACCACGGCGCGATGACCGCCGCCGGCCGCGCGCAGCAGCGCGGTGCAGCCCTGCGAGTCGATGGCGTCCACCGGCAGGCCGAGGTCGACCAGACGACGCACCGCATCGGCATCGCCGACGATGGCCGCGGCCGGAATGTCCTGCGCCTGCAACGGACGACGCGGCAGCGGCCACCCGCGCCAGTCGAGCCAGTCGGCGAGGTCGCGACGACCCGACGACAACGCGACGCCGAGCGGCGTCTGGCCGTCGG
>Ga0102593_1002231_pt1 | contig 15431 bp, 15 predicted proteins | sample AraplaCol_mMS_r2_2_FD_76862 | JGI IMG/M metagenome (GOLD analysis project Ga0102593, IMG submission 76862) | Arabidopsis root microbial communities from North Carolina, USA - plate scrape MF_Col_mMS_r2 (SPADES assembly) (version 2) | ecosystem: Host-associated > Plants > Roots > Endosphere...
AATGCAAGTCATTCGTGATGGTTTTTGATAGATTATATCAAGCCTGCATTGAGCGCTTTCCAAAGTCAACCTATTCTCCCAGGCAAGGGCAACGGGAGGCGGATAATGGCGACCCAGACAAAGAAGCGCGACTACGACCTTCTCGGCGAAAGCGGCCGCACCGCCGTCGAGACGGGGCTGGCGGCAGCCGAATGGTATCACACCGACATTCCCCGCAAGGAGATGAAGGCGCTGATGCAGCGCTCCGATGCGCCGGCGATCCGCGACACGGCCCTCTGGCTGGGCAGCATGGTCGTCCTTGCCGGGCTCGGCATTTATTTCTGGGGCTCGTGGATCGCGCTGCCCTTCTTCCTCGCCTACGGCGTGCTCTACGGCTCGGCCTCCGACAGCCGCTGGCACGAATGCGGCCATGGCACCGCCTTCAAGACGCGCTGGATGAACGATGTCGTCTACCAGATTGCCTGCTTCATGATCATGCGCAATCCGGTGACCTGGCGCTGGAGCCATGCGCGCCATCACACCGACACAGTGATCGTCGGCCGCGATCCCGAGATCGCCGTCATGCGACCGCCCGATCTCTTCCGGCTGGTGCTTAATTTCTTCGGCATCCTCGACGCCTGGCATGCGATCGTCGACATGCTGCGCAATGCCTTCGGCGGCGTCAGCGCGGCGGAAAAAACCTTCATTCCCGAGATGGAGCAGCCGAAGGCCATCCGCATCGCCCGCATCTGGCTGGCGATTTATATCGCGACGATCGCGGCCGCGATCGCCATGGGTTCGATCCTGCCGCTGATGCTGATCGGCCTGCCGCGCCTCTACGGCGCCTGGCACCATGTGCTGACCGGACTGCTGCAGCATGGCGGCCTTGCCGACAATGTGACCGACCATCGGCTGAACAGCCGCACGGTCTATATGAACCCCATCAGCCGCTTCATCTACTGGAACATGAACTACCACGTCGAGCATCACATGTTTCCGATGGTGCCCTACCACGCGCTGCCCCAGCTGCACGCGATGACCAAGCACGACCTGCCGGCACCGAACCCGTCGATCTTGTCCGGCTATCGCGAGATGATCCCTGCCTTCCTGCGCCAGCTGCGCAACGAGGATTATTTCCTGAAGCGCGAACTGCCGGCCACCGCGCGGCCCTATCGCGAGGAATTTCACAACGAGCTGGCCCCGGCCGCGCAATAACGACAATCAAGGGAGGACAAGATGAGCGGAAATTGGATCCAGGTCTGCGACAAGGACGAGATCGACGAGGAGGATGTCATCCGCTTCGATCACGGCGGGCGCACCTTCGCGGTCTATCGCAGTCCGGACGACGAATTCTTCGCGACCGACGGGCTCTGCACGCATGAACATATCCACCTCGCCGACGGGCTTGTCATGGATGAGATCATCGAATGTCCAAAACATAATGGCCGCTTCAACTACAAGACGGGCGAAGCCAAGGGTGCGCCGGTCTGCGTCAATCTCAAGACCTATCCTGTCAAGATCGAAGACGGCGCCGTCTTCATCTCGCTGTGAGGGAGGCCGGCATGGCTCATTACGTCATCCTGGGCGCGGGCGAATGCGGTGCGCGCGCCGCCTTCGCCTTGCGGGAAAAGGGCTTTGCCGGCGAGATAACGCTAGTCGGCGCCGAGCCGCTTCCGCCCTATGAACGGCCGCCGCTTTCGAAGGCCGGCTCCACCGATGCAAGCGATCCGAAATTCATCGCCGCGGCGGAAAAATATGTCGAAAACGGCATCCGGCTGCTGACCGGCCTGGAGGCAAGGGCTTTCGATCCCGCATCCAGGACCGTCACGCTTTCGGACGGGACGGTGCTTTCCTACAGCAAGCTTCTGCTTGCGACGGGTGCGGCCGCGCGGTCGTTCCCCGGCGCACCCGAAGGCAGCCCGCATATTCGTTCGCTGCGGACGCATTACGATGCGGCAGCACTGCGCGATGCGATGAAGCCGGGACGGCATATCGCCATCATCGGTGGCGGGTTCATCGGACTGGAACTTGCGGCCACGGCGCGGCTGCTTGGCGCCGAGGTCACCGTCATCGAGGGGCTGGAACGCGTGCTGAAGCGCGGCGTTCCGGAGGAGATCGCCCAGTTGCTCACCGAGCGCCACCGCACCGAGGGCGTCGATATCCGCTGCGGCGTCTCCATCGAGGCGCTGACTGCGGAAAACGGCAAAGCCCAGATCCGATTGTCGACCGGCGAGGTGATCGAGGCCGATCTCGTCCTCGTCGGCATCGGTGCACGCCCGAATGTCGAGATCGCCGAAAGGGCCGGGCTGGCAATCGACAACGGCATTGCGGTCGACACCTATCTCCAGACCTCTGCTCCTGATGTCTTCGCAGCCGGTGACTGCTGCTCCTTTCCGCTGTCGATCTATGGTGGCCGGCGGGTGCGGCTCGAATCCTGGCGCAATGCCCAGGAGCAGGGCACATTGGCGGCGGCCAACATGCTCGGCCTTAACGAGGCCGTTTCGGCGGTGCCGTGGTTCTGGTCGGATCAATACGACATGACGCTGCAGATATCAGGCCTTGCCGAAGGGGCCGCCACGCATCAGCGCCGCGAGCTCGGCGCAGGCGCCTTCATTCTCTTCCATCTCGACGCCGGCGGACGATTGATCGCCGCAAGCGGCATCGGGCCGGGCAATGCGGTGGCACGCGACATCAGGCTCGCCGAAATGCTGATCGCAGCGCGCGCCCATCCGAACCCGGCAGCACTTGCAGCCAGCGACATCAAGCTGAAATCCCTGCTGGCCGCCTGAGCTGCCCGATATTTTCACCCGATTTTTTCAAAGGAATTGATGATGAAAAAACATAGACGCGCAACCGTCGCCGATCTGCTTTCGGAAAAAGGCAAGCGCCAGCTCACCATGCTGCGCGTCACCTCGCTGGAGGAGGCGGAAGCCGCCGAAAAGGCCGGGATCGACATCGTCTCCGTACCGCCCTCTCTGCTCGGCCCGGTCTTTCGCGAGATCGCCCCCACTCCCTTTGCCATTCCGGGGCTCGAATATGGCGACCATGTCTCGGCCGAGGACTATCTGCGTGCGGCCTTTGCGGCGCTGAAGGCAGGCGGCGACGCGGTCTATTGCGCCGCAAGCCTGCAGACGATCCGGCGCATGCGGGACGAGGGTATCCCAGTCTGCGGTCATCTCGGACTGATCCCTTCGAAGGCGACCTGGACAGGCGGCTTCCGCGCCGTCGGCAAGACGGCGGCGAGTGCCGCCGAGATCTGGCGGCAGACCAAGGCGCTGGAAGAGGCCGGCGCCTTCGCCGCCGAAATCGAAGTCGTCCCAGGGGATGTGGCCGCCGCCATCAGCAGCAACACCTCGATGCTGATGATCTCCATGGGCGCAGGCAGCGGCTGCGACGCCCAATATCTCTTCGCCGACGACGTGCTCGGCGCCAATCGCGACCACTATCCGCGCCACGCCAAGATCTATCGCGACTTTGCCACCGAACACGACCGGCTGCAGCGCGAGCGCATCGCCGCCTTTACGGAATTTGCCGAGGATGTCAGGACCGGCGCCTATCCGGAAAAGCGCCATCTCGTCGGTATCGACAACGCGGAACTGGAAATCTTCCTGCAGCGGCTGAAAAGCGAGACGGGCAATAGCTGAGGGCAAACGCGCTCTGTTGCCTCGATCATGTGGGAAGCGCCGCAAAGGCGCTTCCCCTCCATTGGCTTCCGTCCCGGCCTGTGTCAGAAATTATCCGTTCGATTCATTCGGAACGGAGTATTCGGTCCCCTGTGACGATCGGCTTTGCGCATGCGGAATTGATTGCGGTGCTCGTCGCGGTGACGGGGGACGAGCCGCGCGTAATGACCATCCGTTCCGGCAATGCGCTGCCGTCAGGCCCCTTCGAAATGGGCCATCGCACCCTGCAATCGGGCCTGCGCGAATGGGTGCAGGAGCAGACAGAACACCCCGTTGGTTATCTCGAACAGCTCTATACCTTCGCCGACCGCGACCGGAACAACGACATCCCAGGCGGGCGGACGATTTCGATCAGCTATCTCGGCCTCGTCAACGAGCAGTCAGGCGCCGGACGGCCGGGATGGCACGGCTGGTACGAATATTTCCCCTGGGAAGACCACCGGCAGGGCCGGCCAGCCGTGCTTGACGAGATCATGGCGCGCCTGAGGAGCTGGGCCGACGCCGATCCGGCAAGGCGCGACCATCGCCATCGCCGGGCGGATTTCACCTTCGGCCTCGATGGCGGCGGCTGGAACGAGGATCTGGCCCTGCAGCGCTACGAACTGCTTTACGAGGCGGGACTCGTCTCGGAAGCCGGATGCGGGGCGGAGGCCAATCTCGGCCGCGCGATGTTTGCCGATCACCGCCGTATTCTCGCAACCGGGATCGCCCGGCTGCGCGCCAAGATCAAATACCGCCCCGTCGTCTTCGAGCTGATGCCGGAAAGCTTCACGCTCCTCAGGCTCCAGCGCACCATCGAAGCCTTGGCGGGGCTGACGCTGCACAAGCAGAACTTCCGCCGCCTCATCGAACAGCAGGAACTGGTCGAGGAAACCGGCGGCACCGAAAGCGAAACCGGCGGCCGGCCGGCCAAGCTTTTCCGCTTTCGCCACACCGTGCTCGAAGAACGGGCGCTGGCAGGAACGAAATTACCGCTCTCCCGCAATTGACATATGCTCACCGTGAGAATATCTCTTTGCCTATGATATGCTCAAATGGAGCATAATTAGGAGCCGGTCATGAATTATCCTGTTTCCGCATCCTCGCTCTACGAGCGCGTCAGCCGCGTCATTCCCAAAGCCGAATGGATGACGTTCGAAAATGACGTCGACGCGATCCTCGAGCTCAAGCGCCGCCGCAACGCCGTCATTCTCGCGCATAACTATCAGACACCGGAGATCTTCCACGGCGTGGCCGATATCGTCGGCGACAGCCTGGCGCTCGCCCGCAAGGCAATCGAGGTCGATGCCGATGTTATCGTGCTTGCCGGCGTGCATTTCATGGCCGAGACCGCCAAGCTGCTGAACCCCGAGAAAACCGTACTGATTCCGGATCTCGCCGCCGGCTGTTCGCTGGCGGATTCGATCACGCCCGAGGATATCGCCCTGCTGCGCCAGGCCCATCCCGGCGTGCCCATCGTCACCTATGTCAATACCTCGGCCGCAGTGAAGGCTGCCTCCGATATCTGCTGCACCTCGGGCAATGCCAAACAGGTGGTGGAATCGCTCGGTGTGCCGAAGGTGCTGATGATCCCGGACGAATATTTGGCGCGCAACGTCGCCCGCGAGACTGATGTCGAGATCATCGCCTGGCACGGCCATTGCGAAGTGCATGAACTCTTCACCGCCGAAGACGTGCGCCAGCTGCGCGAAAACCATCCCGGCGTAACCGTGCTCGCCCATCCCGAATGCCCGCCCGATGTGGTGGCCGAAGCTGATTTCGCTGGCTCCACCGCTGTCATGTCGGATTATGTCGGCAGGCAGAAACCGGCGCGCGTCGTGCTGCTCACCGAATGCTCGATGAGCGACAATGTCGCCGTGCACCATCCCGATGTCGAATTCATTCGCCCCTGCAATCTCTGCCCGCATATGAAGCGCATCACGCTTGCCAATATCCGGACGGCACTCGAGGAAAACCGCCACGAGGTGACGGTCGATCCGGCGATTGCTGTCGCCGCGCGCCGCGCCGTCGAAAGGATGCTGGCGATATGACCGAGATTCTCGAGCATCTTGCCGGACGCACGGTAATCGTCGGCAGCGGGCTTGCGGGGTTGATGACCGCGCTGACGCTGGCGCCCGAACCTTCCGTGATAGTCACCCGCGCGGCCCTTGGCGCGGAAACATCGAGCGCCTGGGCGCAGGGCGGCATCGCCGCCAGCGTCGGCGCCGACGACAGTGCGGCGCTGCATCTTGCCGATACGCTTGCCGCCGGCGACGGGCTTTGCGATCCGGCGGTCGCCGCCGGTATCATCGCCGAGGCACCGGCGGCGATCGCCGCGCTGGAGCAAGCCGGCGTGCGGTTCGACCGGAATGCCGCCGGCGAACTCTCGCTCGGGCTGGAGGCTGCGCACAATCGCCGCCGTATTGTCCATGCCGAAGGCGATGGCTCGGGTGCGGCGATCATCGCCGCGCTGATCAAGGCGGTGATGACAACGCCTGCCATCACTGTCCTCGAAGGTTTCGAGGCGCGGCGGATTCTGATGGACGGCGAGCAGGTCGCCGGCCTGCTCTGCGCGACCGCGAATGGCGCCGCCATTCTGCCGACTTCACGGGTGGTGCTCGCCACCGGCGGCATTGGCGGGCTTTACGACGCGACCACCAATCCGATGGGCAATTTTGGCCAGGGGATCGCGCTCGCAGCAAGGGCCGGTGCCGCGCTCGCCGATATGGAATTCGTTCAGTTCCATCCAACCGCACTCGATTCACGCCGCAGGCCGCTGGCGCTCATCAGCGAGGCAGTGCGCGGGGAGGGGGCTTTGCTCGTCAACGAACGCGGCGAACGGTTCATGGCCCGCATTCCAGGGGCCGAGCTTGCACCGCGTGACGTGGTGGCGCGGGCGATCAGCGCCGAAATCGCCCGCGGCGGACGAGTCTTTCTCGATGCCCGCGATGCTCTCGGCAGCCGCTTTGCCGCTCGCTTTCCTGTCATCTCGAGCCTTTGCGGCGAGGCCGGCATCGATCCGGCGAGAGACCTCATTCCTGTGCGCCCGGCCGTTCACTATCACATGGGCGGCGTGGCCACGGATGCAAATGGCCGCAGTTCGGTTCCCGGTCTCTGGGTCGCCGGAGAGGCGGCCTCGACCGGCCTGCACGGCGCAAACCGGCTTGCCAGCAATTCGCTGCTGGAGGCGGCTGTCATGGGCATGCGGGCGGCACGCGACATTTCAGGCATGCCGGCGAGTGGTACCGGCACTATCTCCGCCGGGAGTCTCCCGGCGCCGGCCGATGCGTCAGTCGTGCGGCCGATCGTCTCGCGCCATCTCGGCGTGTTGCGCAATGCCGGCGCCCTTCATGGCGCGATCGCCGCACTGCTGCCGCTTGCCGAAGGCAACGGCCCTGCCGCCGATCCGGCTATCGTCGCGCTGCTGATCGCCGTCTTTGCCAGCCTGCGAATGGAATCGCGCGGTGCCCATGCCCGCACCGACTTTCCGCTGAAGCTCGCCGACGCCAACCGGCGCCAGATGCACCTTTCCCAAGCGCTGGAGATCGCCCGCGCGACGCCGCCCTATGCCCTTGCAAGGAGTGCCTGAGATGAGCCTTGTTCCCCTTCCGCGCCTGATCGTCGAACCCTTGGTGCGGGCCGCCCTTCTCGAAGATCTCGGTCTTGCCGGCGATATCACCTCTGCATCGGTTATCCCTCGCGATCACCACTCGACGGTGGTAATGGCGGCCCGCCAGCCGGGCGTGATTGCCGGTCTCGATGCGGCCGAACTCGCCTTCGCCCTCGTCGATCCCGAGATCGTCATGCGCCGCCATCTCCAGGACGGCGACGCGGTAAAACCCGGCGATGTGATCGCCACCATTGAAGGCCCTTCGCGTGGCCTGCTGAGCGCCGAGCGCACCGCGCTGAATTTCCTCGGCCATCTCTCAGGCATCGCCACAGTGACGGCAGGGATCGCCGCCGCCATCAGGGGCACCAAGGCTTCCGTCGCCTGCACGCGCAAGACGACGCCCGGCCTCAGGGCGCTGGAGAAATATGCGGTGCGGGCCGGTGGCGGCATGAACCATCGTTTCGCACTCTATGATGCGGTGCTGATCAAGGACAACCACGTCGCCATCGCCGGTGGGGTCGCTGAAGCGATCCGCCGGGCGCGGGCAGGCGTCGGCCACATGGTGAAGATCGAGGTCGAAGTGGACACCCTCGATCAGCTGCGTGAAGCTATGGAGACCGGCGTCGATGCCGTTCTGCTCGACAATATGACGCCGGATCAGCTGCGCGAGGCCGTCGCCGTCGTCGCCGGCCGAGCCATCACCGAAGCATCCGGCCGCGTCACACCGATAACGGCTGCCGCAATCGCTGCTTCCGGTGTCGACCTCATTTCCGTCGGCTGGCTGACACACAGCGCCCCGGTGCTGGATATCGGGCTCGATTTCGTCGAGGCCGCGGCCGCAACGGGGGTTAGCCCGAAACGGATTGCACAGGCGCTGTGATCCCTCAAGCCTGCTTCGGCTGGGCTTCTTTGTCGCTGTCGAATTCCAGCAGTTCGATCATGACGCCGAGATCGGGCACCGTGTCGTAATAGGCATAGCGCCCGTGGCCACCGTCGAATTCGCCCGAAGGGCACCACGACGGAAGACGGTTGGGCTGCGACCGGCGACGGCATCATCGAGTGGGAAAAATTCGTACCACTCTTCCGCGAGACAAAGGCCGAGCATATCGTCACCGAGCATGACAATCCGGCCGACTGGCGCCGCTTCGCCCGGCGTTCGATCGAGCACATCAAGGCGCTCGGCCTTTAACGCGGCCGCGATTTGGTTGGGAATAGCGGGTGATAAGGACCATCGGCAGTGGAAATAACTTTCCGCCACGACACGCAAACCGCATCCTCACGAAAGTGTTGGCAAGCATTTCCTCCCCGTGTGGCGCGAGAATATGCAAATATTCGCTGAAAATTCTTCTTTTTAAAGCAAAACCGCTATGCGCCGGCCTCTTATGGCTCTAACATGCTTTGGATTGGCCGGTGCGCTTGTGCGCCTTGGCTTTCAGGGGTGAGAACCGAGATGCGATGGACATCCGGCAGATGCTGACGAACAGGCTGTGCCTGCTCGGAAGACCGCGATTGCTGGCGGCGGGGACGGAACTCCCCTTGCCGGAGAAGTCTTATTTTCTCCTCGCCATGCTCGCCGCCGAACCCAATTTCGAACTCGACCGCGAAACCGTCAGGCGACAGCTCTGGCAATCGGAACTACCGGAAAAACGGGCCGGCAGCCTGCGCCAGCTGCTGGCGCGCATCGAGCAGAGCGTTCCCGCCGGCCTTCCGCAGCTGCTTGCCGCGACCCGAACCCATATCGGCCTTGCCGATGGCTGGGAGGTCGATGTTCATATCCTGAAACAGAAAGGGCCACTCGCACCCGAAGACGGCGGCCTGCTGAACGGCGAATTGCTCGAAGGCGTCAAATCGCCGACGCAGGGCGCCGAGGACTGGCTGACCTTCGAGCGCCAGCGCGTCGACGAACTGCGCTCCGCCCATCTCACCCGGCTGGTCGAGACATCAGAAGACAGATCTGATGAAGAGCAGGTCACGCTTGCCAGGCGCCTGCTGGAACTCGACCCTGCCAGCGAGACGGCCTATCGCGCCTTGATGCGCACCTATGTCAGGATGAACGATCCGGCAGCGGCGCGTCAGGCCTATCTGAAGTGCAAGAGCCAGCTGAAGGACGATTTCGACACCGAGCCGGAAGAAAGCACCACTGCTCTTGCCCGCGAACTCAACCTGGTGCCGGCAGCACAGGCGACGTCGGGACATCCTCAGTCGGCGCTTAACCTTTCCGTCAATACGGTCGGCCAGCCGCGCATCATCATTCTGCCGCCGGAAAGTATCTTCACCGATCCGCTGATGGAGCGCGTCGGCAGGGCGCTTCTCGAAGACGTCACCATCGGCCTCAGCCAGCAGCGCGGCTTCAAGGTGATCGCTGCGCATACGAGCCTGGAGATCCTCAGCCGTTCGATCGATCCGTCGCGTGCCGTGCCCGGTCCGCTCGACCTCAGCTTTGACTATGCGGTCTATGTCACCATCCAGGGCCGCGACGAGGATGTCTTTGCGACCTGCCGGCTGACGCGGACGACCACCTCGGAAGTGATCTGGGCCATCGAACTGCCGCTGGTCATGCAGAAGATCAGCGAATCCTTCGCGCATCTGACGCGGCGGATCGTCTCCTCGCTCGCCGACACGATCGAGCGCCACGAACTGGCGATACCGATCGGCGAGGCGCCGCCGTCCGCCTACCGTCTCTACCTGGAAGGCAAGCGGCTGATCGCCCAGACCGATCTGCAGCATCTGCGCCAGGCGCGCAAATGGTTCAAATCCTCGCTCAATCGTTACGAACATTTCTCTGCCGCCCATGCTGGCATGTCGCGCGCGCTCGGCATGGAATGGCTGATCCGCGGCATGCGGGACAAGGAACTGCTTGACGAGGCGAACGGTGCTGCCCGGCAGGCGCAGCAGTCCGACCCGAACAGCGGCCGGGCCTACCGCGAGCTCGGCTTCGTGGCGCTTTATCGCCGCCGCTTTGACGAAAGCCTGGAATATTTCCAGCAGGCCCAGGATCTCAATCCCAACGACGCCGACATCCTCGCCGATTTCGCTGACGCGCTTTCTCATGATGGCGATTTCGATCGAGCGCTGGAGCTCAGCCGCGCGGCCTTCAAACTCAATCCGCTGCCGCCGGACTATTATTACTGGAACCTCGGCGGCATCCACTTCATGCGCGAAGAATATGAAATGGCGATCGAGGCGTTGGAACCGGTGAAGGCGAAGCAGGCAACGGCCCGTCTGCTCGCCGCCTCGCATGCCATGGCCGGCGATACGAGCAAGGCCAGGAATTACGCTAGGGTGGTATTGGAAAACTTCCCGGATTTCCGCAGCGAGGACATCCGTCATTTCGTCCCCGATCGCGATCCCGCCTATACGGAACCGTTGATAAAGGGCCTGCATCTTGCCGGTCTTCCCTGATTGCATCGCCTTTTAACGAAGCCTGTAACGCTTAAATGACGCAGGCAATGTTTCCCTCTGATGGTTAACGGCAGCAAGGCGCTGCCTGACCAATCGGAGATGGAACATGAAGACGAATGCTGAAACCACTGCAGCTCAGACACAGTCTCTGCGCTTTTCTGCCGCCGCCAGGGCTGCCCTGAAGCAGGACGAACTCAACGTTTCCGCAAATGCGCTCGAGAGCCTGACGCATGCGCTGAGGTTCCGCTAAGGAACAGATCGGTATGTCCGCTTTCACCGACCTTGAAACGCTAGCCGGTGACCTTAAACGATCATCGGCCGGTGTCAGCGATTATCATGACCGCGCGGTCACGCCGGCTCAGACCCTCGCAGCCGTCAGGCCGCATCTGCGCGAATTCGGCATCACGCGCGTCGGTCTGCTGACTGCACTCGATGTCTTGAACATCCCCGTCGCCTTCGCAACGAGGCCGAACAGCCATACGCTGTCGGTGTTTCAGGGCAAGGGTATCGATAATGATGCCGCCATGACCTCGGCGGCGATGGAAGCAGTCGAGACGCGGATCGCCGAAATTGCCCCCGCCGACCTGACGCAGGCGACGATCGACAGCATGCGGGCGGAGCGGGCCGCGATGATCGATCTCGACAATGTCGCACGCTGCGCGCCCGACGAGATCGGCAGCAAGCCTATTCCCTGGTGCACGGGGCTCGACATCCTTTCCGGCAGCAGTGTCTTCGTGCCCTGGTGGCTCGTCGGTCTCGATCATCGCGGCGAGAGGCCGCCGGGCTTCGAGCAGTCGAGCGACGGGCTTGCCTCCGGCAACACGCCGTCCGAGGCGGTCCTGCATGGGCTTTGCGAGCTGGTGGAGCGCGACGCCTGGGCCTTGACCCAGCTGAAATCGCCGGAGCGCCTGAAGGAGAGCCGCGTCGACCCTGCCTCCTTCGGCGATGCGGTTATCGACGTCATGACCGACCGGATCACACGCGCCGGCATGAAATTGCTGCTGCTCGACATGACGACGGATATCGGCGTTCCCGCTTTTCTGGCGGTCATCATGCCAGGCAATCTTTCCGACCGTGTCGACGCGCGCTGGTCGCATGTCTGCGGTGGTTGCGGCTGCCACCCCGATCCTGTGCGCGCCGCGCTGCGCGCCATCACCGAAGCGGCGCAGAGCCGGCTGACCGCGATCGCCGGCAGCCGCGACGATTTCTCGCCGCGCATCTATCAGCGGCTCGACCGGAGCGCGGCGATGCAGCAGGTGGTCGAACTTTGCGAGGGCGACGGTCGGATGCGCGCGTTCCACGACCGTCATCGCCGCCCGGCGACGATCCAGGATACCATCGCCCATATTTCCGACCGACTGGCGGCGACCGGCATCGAGCAGATCATCGTCGTGCCCTTTCCGCATCGATCCCTGCCGATCTCGGTCGTCAGAGTGATCGTGCCGGGACTGGAGGTCGATATATCAGGCCAATACATCCAGCTCGGCATGCGCGCGGTCAACACCATAAAAGGAGCCGAATCATGAAGGTGCTGTTCGTCGGCCCGAGCCTTGGCAGTGATCTTGCCGCTGCAAGAGCCATGTCTCCTTTCATCGACTTCCGGCCGCCGGCCGCCGCCGGCGACATCCTGAAGGCCGTTCGGGCCGGCGCCACGGCGATCGGCCTCGTCGATGGCTATTTCGGCGACCTGCCTTCGGTCTGGCACAAGGAAATACTTTACGCACTCGAACATGATGTCGCCGTTGCCGGCGGGGCCAGCATGGGGGCGTTGCGGGCAGCCGAATGCGCCCCCTTCGGCATGGTCGGGCTCGGTGCGATCTTCGAAGATTACGAGTCCGGACGGCTGCTCGACGATGAGGCCGTCGCGCTGGTGCATGCGCCGCAGGAGCTCGGCTGGCTGCCGCTTTCCGTTCCCTGGGTCGATTTCGAGCCGACGATCGATGCGCTTCACGCCAAAGGCGAGATTTCGCCCGGCGAGCGCAAGAAGCTGTTGCTGGCCGGCCGGTTTCTGCATTTCTCCGAACGCACCTATGCGAAGGTGGCCGACGAGTGCCATTTCCGCAAGCCGCGCCGCGACCATATCCTCGCCGCCATCCGCGGCAGCCGTGTCGAGCGCAAGCGCAACGACGCGCGACTGGTGCTGGAATGGCTGAGCCGGGATAAATTCCTCCCCGTCAACCGCGACTGGCGCTTTGCCGCGACCTCACATTGGGAGCTCTTGCACGCCGAAGTCACGCGCAATGCGGTTCCTGTAACGCTTGAATAACGGTCGCGGCGGAATGATGCAGCACTGATGGAATCGTAGGGTTCCACGACCAAAGAGGCGGGAACGATGTTTGATCAATACAACGAGGGTACCGGCAGCGAATACGCAAGGATCTTCCGGCTGCTGTCGGCAGCCAAGGATGAGGCTGAAAAGCTTCAGCTGCGCAATCTGATGCACCTGACGAACATGGCGCTGCTGCAGGTCGTCATCGATTGGGACGGCATAGATCCCGACAGGGAGCTTGACGTCAATCTCGAGAAGCTGCTCGGCAGCAAAGCCAAGATCGCAATGAAGGATGCCAGCGAGAATCTAATCCTGATCGATCGCCATTGAGCCCGATCGATTGCTACTGATCCGATCAACCGCTATTGATCCTCATGCGGTCCGTTTGGAGCGCGTGAAGGACAACCGGTCTATTCGGCCGCTTCGGTTTCCAACTGTTCGGTGTTGGCAATTGCCTGGACGAGCTTCAGGATCTTCTTGCGAAGCGCTTCGTTCTTGATCGAAAAGAACGCCGCATTGAGAAGGACGCCTTCGCGCGAAATAACGAATTCCTCGCTCGGAGCGGGGTTGTCGTTGGCCGTATCAGGGGTCGACAGATCGTCAAAAAACGTCCTGACATCGACCTTAAGCGCGCCGGCGATTTCGACCAGCATGCTGGCGGAAACGCGGTTGGAACCCTTTTCGTACTTCTGGATCTGCTGGAACGTTACGCCAACACGATCGCCCAGTTCCGTCTGAGAAACTTTCCTCAACAGACGCTGGATACGGATCGTCTTTCCGACGTGAACATCGACGGAATGCGGTTCTTCTTTCATCTCATTTTCCCTTCTGAAGGCAGCGGACAGGGGTCATTCCCCATATCCGTGTCAACAACTTTTAGCCGAGATAAATAAGGCTAGCAATTGCTTGCATGTAGATAGCGTTAAGCCCGAAAATCGGGCGTTTTTTGTCCCGGAATGGTACAAAAAACATGCCGAAATGGCACGCCCAGGAGACCGGTCGCTTTATTTTGTGACGTCAGAGCGACCAGAGGCGCTGCGCATTGGCGAAAAGCAACTTCGAGCGCTCTGCCTCGCTGCTACCTGAGAGCATCGCATGGGTCGCCGCGACCCAGGTAGAGAGGCCGCCACCGAGCGTGCAGACTGGCCAATCGCTGCCCCAGACGACGCGGTCCCAGCCGAAACTTGCGATCACATGTTCGAGATAGGGCTGCAGCGTTTCTGCCGTCCATGTCTTCGCATCGGCATAGGCGACCACGCCGGAGACCTTGCAGACCACGTTCGGCCGCCGGGCAATCTCTGATAGGCCGGCCTTCCATGGCTGGAAGGCGTCCGAGCGGATATCCGGCACGCCGCAATGGTCGAGCACGAACTGCACATCAGGCGCAAGATCGACGAGGGCGGTTACACGGCTCGCCTGATGCGGCAATGTGCAGAGGTCGAAAGTCAGGCCGCTGCCGCTCATGCGCCTGATGTTTTCGCGAAACAGGGCGCCTTCGGAAACATCATCGGGCACGACATGCAGCACGCGGCGGAACCCCTTGACGAAGGGATCGGCCTTCTGCCGCTCGAGATAGGCGGCAAAGCCTTCCTCTTCGGGCCGGCAGGAGACGATGGCGCCGGCAATCAGACTGCCTTGCTTTTTGGCGATGCTGGCGACGTGATTGGTCTCGGCTTGCATCGCGGCGGGATCGACGTCGACCTCCATATGCAGCACCGTGGTGATGCCGCAGCGCCGCGCTTCAGTCGCGTAGGTCTCGTAGAGGAAATCATGATCGAGAGCGGGCGCGCCGGAGAGCCAGGGATAGGGCAGGGCCGATCGATCGATGATGTGCAGATGGGTGTCGATGAACACGCTCTTCTCCTCCCAGAGTGGTTTGGCGGCAAACCTATTCCTGGTGAATGGATTGTTCAAATAGAAATTCTTAGGCCTCAGGCCGGGTTGACGACATCGGCGCCGGCAAGCAGCGAAAGCTGGGCGGCGGTCTTCTGCACCAGCGTGATCGCCTGCGTGATATCGGGAGCGGACGGCGCATTGACGAGCGCGATAAAGGGGCAGGTGAGGGCGGCGATGCAGCGGCGGTCCGGTCCAAGAACGGGAGCGGAAAGATTGTAGACGCCTGATGTCTGGGCGCTCGCCATCATCTCGTAGCCGCGCTCGCGGATCTGGTGGAGACGATCGTAGAATTCGGGGCCGAGTTCGATGTCCGAGCGGCTGCGCACATGTTCCGAGATCATCATCTCCCGCTCCTCCTCGCTGCGGAAGGCAAGCAGCACATGGCCCGAGCCGGTGTCGAAGAGGCTGATATGGGCGCCAATGCGGATCGAGAATCCCCAATAGTCCGGCGCCTCCTGTTGGGCGATGACAACAGCCGCGCCACGATCGAAGACGGCAAGATGATTGGCCTGGCGTGTGCGCTGAGCGAGATCGCGCATCAGCGGTGTGGCATAGGAGGCGAGCCGGCGCACCGGCGCGTGCAGTTGCGCAAGACCGAAGAGCTTCAGCGTCA
>Ga0102593_1002232_pt1 | contig 15430 bp, 6 predicted proteins | sample AraplaCol_mMS_r2_2_FD_76862 | JGI IMG/M metagenome (GOLD analysis project Ga0102593, IMG submission 76862) | Arabidopsis root microbial communities from North Carolina, USA - plate scrape MF_Col_mMS_r2 (SPADES assembly) (version 2) | ecosystem: Host-associated > Plants > Roots > Endosphere...
AAAAACAAAAATTTAAAAAAAAAAAAAATTTTTTTAAAAAAAAAAAAAAAAAAAAAAAAAAAAAAAAATTTTTTATTTAAAAAAAAAAAAAAAAAAAACAAAAAAAAAACAATCGACAATTTTGGATTATAATAAAATTCCGGAGAGAGAATATCCGAATCCGGATCTCTAGTAATCGACAGATTCCGATTCGGTACCACTAAAAAAAGAAAAATATAGATTAGTATTCTATCAATACAGCGCAACAACAACAGATCGAGATTTGTTCGACTATCAGCTGTAGACAACTGTATCGATATTATACTGTAGATTGTATTGGAACCGACGATAAAAAATATTCGGTTGTATTCCGTAGTTTTTACAGCTGACAATCTGTTCGATTAGCCGGCCACCGAATATACAGACCAATATCCAGATATTCTGATATCCGGTATTTTGTTTCTATATACGGAGCTGGTTCTCTGTTATATAGATATACAGATTCCGAACTGTCCGGGATCGATAGCGGATCTGCTGTTGCCGCTGACAATTACAGTCGGCTATTGTATTTCTGTCCGCCAGTATTGTAGTCTGATAGATATCGATTACTGTCTGGTAATACTGGAGAAACTGTCGGAATCGAAAAAAAAGATCGGCAATTAGAGCCGGAATCAGTTTTTTATTCCGAATCCAGCTATCGAAAATATAGCCGGCTATAATACTATTTTTTTTCCGATTACTGTATAAAATATAGTCGAGAATATCCAGTCTATATATATTGAGAATTTTCGTTCTACGGAATAGATACTGCTGAAAAAGATATTTGATAAATCGAGTTTTTCCGATATAGATTGTATCCAGAAAAATAGTATTGCTATTTCTATCTCGATCGATCCGCGTAATAGTAGTCTAAAAATAGTTAATCCAATTCCAAAAACTGTAATAGAAATTCCGTACTGTATAGTACCAGATAGTTTGTTTCTGGACGGAAATACTACTGATTGTCAGATTATATCCAGTCTGTATAGCGGCAGCCGCGGTGGATCCAGAGACAAAGATATAGAGATTGATATTTCGATTCAGAATTATCCAGTCGACAGTCCGAATCCGCTCCGCAATATTTATATCAGAAAAAATATATATAATCCGGAAAAAAAGATCTCCAAAAATCTGTTCCAGTCGATAAAGACGGATAAATTCGAGATAGTAGAGATTTTTCTCGGCGAGAAATTGTACAGATATAATCAGATATTGTTGAATATAAAAGACTGTCTGGACAGTTAGTCGGTCTGCGAACCGTCCGGCGATATATAGAATACTGTAGATAATAGCAATAGCAAAAAAAAATTATCTATTCTGATTATAGAGTACGGAACTCTCGAGTGGATAATATAGAAACAGAAAATCTATACAGATATTACAGTAATCCAATATAGTTTCCGTAAATATATTAGACTCCGGATAGCCGGCGGTTCGGATTATAGAAAAATTTCTCTATTCTACAGTCGATAGAATAGTAGTTGTATAGTTGGTGATTAGTATCTGGAGTTTCCAGAATCGGAATTGCTGGCAGAGAAAATATTTGGTTTTATTATATCGTCGCCAGTTATAAAAATTGTAAAATTTTTCGACAATATCAGTATCTAAAAATTTTTGATCGAGATTGGAATATTTGGTTTTGCAATCTACGAAAAATTGAGAGATACGGAAAAAATAAAATAAAATTAACTGTTGTCAAAAACTGTAGAGATATCTGTAGATAAAACTGTTTTCCGGAATAAAAAAAAAATTCAGCTATATTTTCCGGATATAACTATTGTATTTTTTATAGAAAACGAAATCGGCTGCGGTAGTTACAGAATAGTGGATAGAAAAAAAATCGACCGGAATTCTACCAGAATCTATAATATCCGATTGAGTATTTCAATAGTAGATCTGAACAACTGATCTGCCGATTGGATTGCAAAATAAATTTTTAGAATTTACAAAACTGGATTGGATTTGTGGACAATTGTAAAATTAATATTGTATTTATAGATTCTATATATTCTGGATTTTTTTGATATCAAAAATAGATAAAATATTCTGAAATAGAGATCGAATAGAACAAAAAATTCTAGACTATTAACAATAGTAATTCTGAAATTCAGATTTATTGAATTGGAATTGCTGATAGTTTTTATTTAAATCGAAAAAAATAAAAACAAAGAATTGTATCTAACAGACTGCGGTTGAAAATAAAAAAATTTTTTTTGGTTTCCAAAAATCAAAAATTTGAGCAATTGTTTTTTCTATCTATTTGCAAACGGATAGAAAAAAATACAAAAAGAATAACAGAATTTATAGAAAAAATAGAGATTTGATAGATATTAATTATCAATAGTCAAAAAAAATTTTTAGAGACAAAAAAAAATTTTTGGATACAGTATTATATATATTCTGGAGAAGAGAGAGAAGAGAATTGAAGTAAATCAAAATAGAATATATTTATTAGTAGAAAATCGAGAATAATTCTATATTCTGTTTTCAGATTGATTGCTGATAAATATACTAAAAAAAATATACTGAACAAAATCCGAAAAACTAGAAAATTCCAAAAACTATTGTATCAGATTAAAAAAATTATTTTTGTAAATACGGAAAAAAACTGTATTGATCAAAATCCAGAAAAATTCAATCTAGATAAATCCAGTAAATATAAAAACTATAGTTTTATCTGCTATCAAAGAAATTTTTTCTATTTTTTCCAACTGAATTTTTTTATTATCAATCCAGTAAATACAAAAACTATAGTTTTATCTACTATTAAAAAAATTTTCTCTATTTTTTCCAACTGAATTTTTTTACTACCGATTCAGTAAATATAAAAACTATAATTTTATCTACTACCAAAAAAATTTTTTCTATTTTTTTCTACTAAATTTTACTATTTTTCGATCTCGTTTCTATTTTTTTTTATATTTTCGGATTTGTACTATTATCAGTTTTGTCTCTGTATTTTCTGTTCCACTATAAATCGGATTCAAAAACTGTACAATTCCGTCGATATCGAATCAGAAAATCTGAAACTGTTTCGGATATTTTATACAATCCAAAAAAAAAGGATCTACCGTAAATATATCCGAATACAGTTGACAACCGCGGAAAACAAAATTCTATATCTAATATACTATATAGAAATCCAGCGGAAAATCTGGTTCTGGCGATCTATTCTGTTTCTAGTCCGAATCGGCTGTAGTATTTTTGATATCAGAATTGTCTATATATATAAATCTGATTCTGATAATCGGATCGAATCTAATCTGAATTAGTTTTGTACAGTCCGGTCTGTCTATATCAATATATTTCTGATTGTATTCCGCGGAATTTCTATAAATATTTTCTATATAAATTTTCCAGATAGTAAATTTTTTGAAAAAACTGTCCGGTTTCCAGATAGTTTCGGTAGAATCTATATAAACTGTAAATAGAAAAATCAGATCGATTGGTATTTGTTCAGAAACTGTATCGAATATCGATATTTGATACTGGATAGAGACAAAATTCTAGAATTGTTGTTGGTAGAACAGTTGATTGACTAGAGAATTTGAAAAACTAGTTCGAGAATAGTTACAGTTTGTATATTATTGTTTTTATAGAAAAATAAAACAGATATCAATTGTTATAGAATAGAATTCGGTATATTTCCGAACAGTATAATAAAAAAAAAATCTGATAGATAGTATTGTTGAGAATCAATAAATTATATAATTAACTACAGTTTGATTTGTAATTTCTGTATAACAGAATAGTATATATAAATAGCAAATTATTGTATTTTCTATAATCTCTGTAGACAAAACTGCCGTCGAAAATATAAAAATATTTTATTTATCCGGATCTGTTGAAACTCTATACTAGCTATCTCGAAGAGAATATATATCAGAGTTTTTTTATTATAAATCTGGAATCCAAACTGCCGATACTATACAGTACGGATTCGATCTAACAGATTCTGAAATTCTGTCTGACCAGTTTCTCTGTATATTATTATAACCACTATCGGAAATAGTATATATAGATATCGATATTTTTTTTGCTGCAGATCAGCTATATACAGAATTTGCGGAAAACTGTAGACAAAACAGTATAAATAGATAGTATATCGAATCCGAGTATTCTATTGGTTATAGAATTCCCGGACTGTCTGGCTATAGATATTTGTATAATAAATCAATTTATAATTATCCGGATACTGGTTTACGGTACAGATCCAGTATTGCCGAATCTACTGCTGGATTTCGGTTTCAAAATCTGTCAGATCAGTAGTATTGATCTGCTGGATTTTCAGCTGTTTCTGGATATATTGTATACGGACAAAATTTTGCTGTTTTATTGTAAACCGATATTCGATTGGAATTGTATAGAAGATTTCGATTTCCGGTTCAGAGATTTCGGAAATAGAATCTGGCCGGAATAGAGATTGAGACAGAATACTGGAGAGATAGTAGATAGAAAAAACGGTTTTATTGTAATAGATAATCGAGAGATTTTGATAGAGTAGTTGATAAAATAATTTCGGATAAAAAATTGTTGGAAAAATTTTGTATAGAAATAGACCAGAATTGGACTCTGGTTTAGAGATAGTACAATCGGACTACTATACTGATATATATATTTTATACAGTTTTTCTCTATTCTGATATTGTATACAGATACAGCTATCTAAATACTGATTAAAAAAAATCCGCCGGCAGATTAAATTTTCGGGATCGAGTTACTACTGTATAATCTCTTTTTCGGCAGAATCGGTCTCCGGAATCCGGATCCAGAATAGTAGATCGGTTATAATATAAAACTGGATTAGAATTGTCTTGCTGGAAAATCTATTTTGTTCTGTTTGTTCTGTTTTCTGTATATAATCTAATAGATTCTATAGTCAGTCGATATAGATAATTGTACAAATATTAGAGATATCTATATCTATACCAAAAATATTTATTGCTATAAACAAAATATTCGGAATATAGCGGAAACAATCAAATATACTTTTTTTATCGATCTATTTTGAATAGAATATTTTACAGTCCAGAAATACTGCCAAAAATACTGTCTGGAAAACAGTCAATATATAGATCAGTATACAGTCTGATTGTATTTACCGGCGATAGTTCTGAATCAGACAGATAATTATAGAATTCTAAAATTACTGATTTATATTCTGAATAGATAGATCGATCCGAGAACAAAAGAACCGATATATAATATTGGAACAGATAGTACAATTATACAGAAAACAGATATTCTCCGATTTTATATATAGACGGCGCCAGAAATAGAATTCTAGTATTAAAGAGAGAATAGCCGTCAAAAAAATTATCTGTATATTCAGATTCTGAAACCGGCCAAACTGGACAAAATTTGGACAAAAAATAGAACTAGAGTTTAAAATCAAATAATATTTATCGATTACAATCCGGTCGAGACAGCAGAGAATTTGTTGACAGACTAAAAAAATACAAAAAACTATAGTTAATACAGATTCTGGAATAACCAGAACAATAGAAATTTTGTCCGGAGAATACTGGTTTTTCCAGAGTATACAGAATATTTCTATAGCTAAACAATATTTTCGGAATTCGGTACAAAATACTACAAAAAATACAACAATTACTATCAGATTTTTCGAGATCCAGATAGATAGTAAAAAAAAAAAATTTTTATTTCTGTTTGTAGATATTACCGCGACAATAGAACTGATTCTCTACTGAATAGTCTGTATTATAGATTTTTGAATTTCTCGGAATTGTATCTGTAAATTATCTATAAAATACTGGAGAGTTTTATCCGGATTGGTCTGAACAAATATAAATCGACGAGATATCTGATTTTTCTGCTGTTTATTTTTTTACAGAATCTGTTTATATTTCTTTTACTGCTATATAGTAGTTATCTGATTTTCTGAAAATCCAAAAAAATTATACCAGTTCTGACTGATTTTACGGAATATTGTACAGCAGAATACAAAAATATCCGGAATTTTATATATCTATCGTCTGTAGACAATTCCGGCTATATATACTAAATATCCGGTCTGAAGATCCAGATAATTTGTTTTGCTATTATTGTCAGAAAAATTATTCGAATAATTTTTTTTATTGGTTTTCTGATTCAAAAAATTATTTGTACAGAAAAAACAACAACTGATTGCGATAGCAATATTTCGCTATACAGCGATATTCAAAATCTGACCGGCAAAACCAATTTTTGATTCGCACTGAAAAATTTTCCGGAAATATTCCGAGATCTATATTTGCTGATTTAAAAAATCCGGATTTCAAAAAAATACAGTCTGGCTGGTAGATAATAGCCGGTTCTCGGAATAGTAAAAAATTTCAAACTGTTCTACTAATAATAGAATCAGCTAGAGATATTGAATAAAAAAACTATCAATTGTTCGAGAAAAATACCGATAGATTATTTTAATATTATTGCTGATATAGAATTCTTTATAATATTGTACAGCTAGAATTATTAAACTATTTTTAATAAAAATATTCCAGTAGATATTCTCGGTATTTCGATACCGAATCGAAAAAAATTCGGAAATTCGGTCCGGCTGACCGGTACAGAAATAGATCAAGATACTAAATTTTTTTCGAAACCGACAGATATAATCGAAATAATACTGGATAGTATTTGTACAAAATTCTGTACAATAGAAATCCAGAAATCGCTGCTGAAAAAAAAATTTCTGTTGGATACAATTTATCAGTTACTGATTGTTCTGTACCGATCAGACTGTCCGAAAATCTTGAAAAAAATTCTATTCAGAGAAATTCTCGGCTGGATTGTCTATTAGAATATTCTACGGAATCGAGAAAACAGATATAGTAGAATCCAACAGAAAAAATTCGAACAAAAAAAAAGTTTTCAAAATAGCTATAAAACTGTGGATTCAGCTACAGAGATTGTCTATAGTAAATAAAAGATTTTTATAGAGTAATCGGTTCTGGTCAATCCAGCCAATATATCCAGACTCTGTTGTATTGTAGTTTATTTTTATAGTATAGATACAAAAATCGAGAATTTACTGGAATAGAATATTTGTACTACAAACTATAAAACAGTTTACTATTAATTGGATCTATTTTTGGAAAATTTTGGTAGACCGATATTGGATAATCTGATTAAATAGTAATATTAAAAAAAATAATAAAAAATTTGAAGAATAGAAACTAGAAAATAAAGAATTTTTATAGTTTTTGTTTTTGTATACAAAACAGTATTCCGGATTATCGAGCAGATTTACCAAATTTTGATTATCAGACAGATATTGGTCTAAAAAACTCTGGATAATCTACTCAATATACAGATCTAGCCAGAAAATACAACCAAAAACAAAAAACCGGACAATTTTAATAATCTTTGAAAACAGAGAAAAATAACTATCTGGATTCTGCTATCCGGTTTGAGATTTTCCGAAAACAGCAAAAATACAGATTAAACTATATTTGTATTTGTCTGTTCCAATCCGCTGATTCAGAAATTCAAAACAAAAATCAAAACAAATATTTTTCAATAGCCGATAGTGGAATTTGGTAGAAAGTTCGGAGTTGGTATAAAATTTTTTTTTCTCTAATAGATCGGAGAAATCTGCGACAGATATTACTGATATAGCGGATAAAATAAACTACCAGAGAGTATTCCAGATATAGTATTGACAGCGATTGAAACAGTAGTATAGACAATCAGTATTAGAGATCTGCTGTATACAGATAAAAAAACAGACAATCTACTACCAGAAATAAATATATTTAGTAATCGATTCCAGATCTATATAGATCTGTAGTAGAATCTTAGAAAGAATATCGGTCTCGGTCCGTATAATCTCTGTACAGATCAGATATCTATACTGTTTGACAATCTGCTGATTTGTATAAACTATATAATTTACTGTCTGGCAGATCTGAGAGACTGGATCTTCCGGATCGGAATCCGGTATCTGAATAAAAAATAACAGAGTCTCCGACGATCGGTCAGTAAGATATTGTATCTATTTTGTATAACGGAGCTACGGAGTAGTTTTATTAATCTCAATAGTCTCAACAGTACAGATAGATAGACGGAATATATACTGGTATTGGATTTCAAACTGTTCGAAAAGAGTATCTACTGATAAAATCTCTGATCGCGGATTTGGTATTTGTACAGCCGATTGAATTGTAAAAAAATTTGAATAAAATTCTTGACGGAAGAACCGCTGGCAGAGAATTCTTTGGATATATTGGTCAAGTTCAGACTGTATAGTAAGACTGAATAATCGGGGGACTAGCCAGTAATAATATATCCGCCAGTATTTTTTGATATCTTTGATTGTACAATATATATACTGACAATCAGAATTCCGGCGGTACTGGATACTATCTTCGAAAATCGGAAGATCTTCTAGATACTCTGGAAAATTATTTGTACAGTTGGTTATTTCACTATAATCGAATATTTTACCGATCTCAGACCAGCGGATAAAAATATACTGCTGGATATTTTCTGTAATACAGAAGGAAATATTATGTTTGTAAAAAACAGATCGGAGATAAATAGTAATCTGTTTTGGTTGTACAGCTATTTGACAAGATTTATACACTAAAATCGGAAGTAGTAGAAGAATAGTAAATAGTTCTTTAGTTATACAAAAAATTTCAGAAATTATATTGATAATAATAGAGATACAGAGAATAGTATAGATATTAAATATATATATTCAGGGGTATATTTGAGATCTATCAAAATATAGAACTATACAGCTAAAAATAGGTCTTCCCGGTCGTACTCCATCAAATACAATTCCGAAAACTCGATATTTAGGGTTAGCTTGTACGAATACTATAGATAACTGAAGAAGATAAGATTAAAATACGAGAGAGAAATTTGATCAATTTAGAATTTGCGAAAATTTGAGTCTGATCGAACAAGAAAAACTGCTTGCAGTCAGATCGAGAATATAAAGTGCAGTGGGATCGAGTGGGTCCAATTCTGCCTATACTTAAGCACTCTCACCGACTTGCAGTCAGGCCCACTGCACCCGGTCCCTTGGGATAGCCCCCAGGTGTGATTGAATCACGAACTAGATAACTATACGGATACCTTCTTCGAGTCCGAGAATGCGTTCTAGTCATCCGGACATTCAGCAAATTGCGCCAAGATCTATGGCAAGCATAGAATCTCCAGTTCCAAGATTGCAGTAGGCGATATAGGGGCCGCCAAGAGTTGCGAGGATCCTATAAGCTTCTGGTTCCACTGCCCAAACACATACTAGGGCTCGGAAGTACCAAAGAATATTCATAGAAGGAAATGAGGTCTAAGACTATGTAAAGAGTGTTCAGATACTCGTATGTAATTTTTATACAAGTTTTATATTGCTGTGACCCACTTCTGGGGGACCCTCTTTTTGTGAACTACGAAACCTTCTAGTCTTCCTAGCGCGAGTAGTTCCGTTTGCTGCCCGTACGAAAAATACGACCCTTTCACTTTGGGTCACTTTGGGGTACCTCGCCCTACTGCACCCAAATTTCTCTTTCTTGGTCTCTCTCCTTTGGACGTTTGATTTCGCCGCTGATATCAGTTGACATTGGCTATCAACCTTGGGCTGTTCAGTGCTAGCTTAATCACATCTGAGCCTTTCAGCCCTGGTATTTTCAAATCCTCACTATGTTCGATCTCAAGAAGCAGGTTCTCGCTTTCGGTCTGATGGTATCCCTGGGGATGGCCGAGACTACGGACCTTGGATTCGCAGAGGTTGACTTGGTCTTCCCACGAGACGGCACCTTTGGGTTGATGCCACTCGCCCCCGTCGTTTTCGCGATTCAGAACCCCGCGGCGATTGATCGACTCTATCCCTATATTGATTACGGAGTGTGGCCCGTGGATCTTCCGCCGGGTAATCAATCACTGAACAGGATGTTGGTGGAACAATATCTGCCAAATACAACGGCTACGACGGGCTCTGTGGAATTTCTTGCGGCTAGGATCTCAAACACGCTGAACACTGAGAATGATTGGGAATTCGTTTGGAGAATGGAATGGACCAACTGCTCGACGTCGGCTAACGAGACCACTTCGGACGGTGAGCCCAAGGTCAACTTGGACAAGGGATGGGACGGCCAATCTGTCCGTTTTACTACGAAGAAAGGGGCAACACAGCCCAATTTGACCGCCCTTACTGCCGATGACAAATGCGGTGATGCCTCGGCGCTTGCATTCAATATCACAAAGACCCTGGAAGCCCAATCGGGCTACTATAACGGCGAAAAATGCGCCGTGCTCGCGAGTCCCGCTCCTACGCCTGCTCCTTGTAAGGCCAGTGTCGCACCGGCGGCCGCCTCAAGCATCTCGTCCACCCTCACTGCAGCACAGTGCGTTTTATATACACCTGGTATAAGCTGTCCACCTAAAAAGGACGCGGCTACTGTCAACAATGCGGCCTCTCAGCTGACATTGTGGACTGCTGGAATACTAATTGTTCGCGAGCTGTTGATTTAGTAGCGAATTCGCTCATATTTTCTTTGTATTTGAACAATCTCTATATATCAACTATTATTTGTCCAATGGGTACAGGCAGTTACAATACCGCTATAGTTTATAAGCTAGGGAAGAAGACCAATGCTGGGCCACATCTAGCCTTACTTTTCTGTTTCTGCCAGTTAGTACTCTTGACTGTTTCGGCAAGTACATACCGCACCCGGCCTTTGATCTAGTAGTATGTAGTAACGATGAACAATGCCACTGTTCTAGCCTCAAGTATCGTGAACCGGCGCTCATCCTGAATCACAAGCGAAAGGACGGAGTATTCTCGGTCAGTCTAATTTGATTTTGATGGTGGTCCTGTGGCTTGCCAAGAGTAATATCAAGCTTCAGTGGAATGGTAAACTGGACTGGTAGCACGAGCCTCCGAGAGACCCTTTCCCTCAAGCCACATAAACTAGTTAAAATGAGTGTCGTGGGGTCATGACTTCTCGGGGCTTCGCTACTGTTTATTATCCGTCGAATCTGTGAGCATGATGATTCTACTCGTCAGAAATGCCGGAGTTGTTGGCCTCCGTCCTCCCGACATGCTTAGTCCTGCAGCTTAACGGAGTACTTCGGATATGGCAATGTCTTGGCGTCACAAGTACGAACAATTTACAGAAGACTGAATCTTTTTTCTCGGCGAGGCTTTTTTTTATCAGAGCCGCAAGTATTATTCTGGACGGAGGGCTCCGTCCGGAGAACCCAGCGAAACCATACGTAGGACTACATATGCATTTGGTGCCATCATGGCCTTTTGACCAATATCGGTCCTCTTAACTCTATGAGAAGGTCGGCATGATAGAAGCAAAGGAAAATGATCCCTTCGAATGCCTCCGGCAGACTTTTGTAACCAACCAACAGTACCGATTCCATAGGGCTAGATTTCATACTTTGCACAGGTCGATCCTCGGCAATCTCTAAGTCCAAGACACCGGGGGCGGAAAAGCGGGCGGAAGGTGGGTCGACCCTGGTGATCTCTCAGAAACCAATGAGCATCACTAATCTTAGCCCTATCCCCATTGCGCGGTCGGTCCACCAATCGGAGATCACAACGGAAGTGTATGGATGGAGAGATAGTCAGGTAGACATTATATACAAGATAGTTTCGAACATGAGGTCCAAGGTTAAGCATACCAAGTTGGAGCCCAACCGAGATCTACGATAGATCAATGCTCAGACTGATGCCTAGACTGAAATTTGAGCTTGGTAGGACATGGGCTGTTGGTCCAGGGTTTGTGAGGGAAGCGTATCTTTAGTGCCTTGGCATACCTCCAACGTTACAATCTGTAAACGATGTACTAGTATATTGTATACAAGTGTATCCGGTATATCCGTTCCTCTATAGTTCCTATTTGGGAAATTTGGATGGAGTAGTATCAATTTCGCACGATTGAGCACTTGATACGGAATATAATCCACTCCAATTTGCGCCGCCATGATCGATTCAACTGAGACAGCACTACTCGTAAATTCAGTCACTACGGTGCCGGCGAAATTGGGTACGGATCAACGTGGCTTCCAAAGACAATGGAGGAAGAGTAGTCGACTATTTCATTAGGGGGCCAATTGTGTCGAGAAATCTTCCTCGAGATACGTATAAAAGGCTCCAGGTTATCCAAAGATATATATAGTCCCAAGATAATCGGGTCGAACTCGTTCCTGGATATCATTATTCACAGCCGATCAGCCATCTACATCGTCAGTATATACGGAAAATCCGCTCTTCTCTTGACCCTCCTACCGGAGTTGCTTGCTGCACGCTCCATTGGAAATACTTTCTCCCGTCGCGGTGTCGACTGCAGTTTTAGTACTGCTCCCAGCACAGACGACACCTGTAAAACCTTTGCCGATAGCTGGGGCATCGACGTTGACGACCTCAAATCTCTCAACCCTGATTTGGATTGCTCCAAATTCGACGAGGAAACTGAGTACTGTATCTCTGGAGAGACAAATAATGATGAGCCTACCAAGACTACAACTACTTCCATGGCTCCTGAAACAACGACCGGGGTAACGACCTCCAGCTCGACCAAGACTACTAAAACTCCCTCCACAACCTCTTCGGTCAGTGACCACAAACCCACTCAGCCTGGGATATCTGAGAACTGTAACAAGTTCCACAAGATAGTGGATGAGGACAGCTGTGATGCCATCGAGGCTTCAGCCGGGATTACCCATTCACAATTCTCCAAATGGAATCCCTACATCAACAACAGTATATCTGCTCGTCCTTCCAATTATTGGTCTTTTTTATTCCAGCCTGACTAACTCTTGGTATTCAGAATGCTCCAACATCTGGTTGGACTACTACGTCTGCATCCACGTACCTGGTACAACCACAACCTCTGCTGCTCCTACACCCACTGACGACGGCAAGCCCCCCACCCAGTCCGGTATCGCAGCCAACTGCGATAAGTTCCATAAAGTTAGCTCTGGAGATCAGTGTGATTCTATCGAGACTGAGTTCAAGATCACCCACGATCAATTCATCAAATAGAACCCTTCTATAAACTCCGGTACGTAACAGAACCCTCTCGGAATCTTTTTCTTTGTTGAATGAAGTCTTATATTTTCCCACCAGGCTGCACCAACTTGCAGTTAGACTACAACGTCTGTGTCCACATCCCGGGCGCGGTCAACACCCACGGCCCTACGCCGCAGATACCCAACCTGACCACAGACTGCAAGAAGTACCACAAGATAACTGATGGAGAGTTGCCCTGAAATACAGAAAGAGGCTGGCGGTATTACTCTCGCTCAGTTCCGAAAGTGGAATCCCACTGTCGATGCCAAGTGTAGCAATCTTTGGAACGGGTACTACGTGTGCACAGGTGTTTAAGTTGGTTTAATCACGAAAAGTTCACATGAGAACAATGATGTACTCTGGTATATAATGGGTATCAATGAGACTTGGGAAGCGATTACTCGAGCTCAGCACCTATCAGTGTTTTGGATTATGTTTCAGATATTGTTATCAATATGGGAGCCCTTCATTTTTCTAAATCTCGACCTGTGGAAAGAACTTGTAAAGTTGAAGCTACTCGGAACTGACTGTCCGGCGATTAGCCAGATCGAGGAAAGAGAAAAATACAGAGGCATATCTATCCCTAGCTTCCCCCCTGCGTTTGGCGAGGATAGATAACTGACAGCATTGATTTCTTCTCTATCCCCAGGGCTGAACTTGGTGCCGGTTACTATATTATAGTAGAAGGGAAAATTGTGATATATCTTGCTATAAGAGACTATAGTATAGACAGGCTGTTATATTGTAACTAACTATAAGAAAAGGCGCTATAGAAAAAGTATAGTAACTACTAGTATTAATATTGGAAGTAATCTATATACTATATACCTATATACTAGTTATGAAAGTATCACCAGTTCCGGGGTATTATTAGATAGGAGAGATAAGTAACTAAACGAACTCAGAAAAATTCAAGTTGGCGACTGGTACTACCTGGTAGAAGATTTATAGGCCCTGATTAAACTAGATAGACCCATTAAAACTTAAAGCAATTAATAATATAGCGAAAAGCTAAATATCATGTTCTTGACTAGAAGACACTATACACAAATTTAATATTCTATATTTCCTAAATATAGGATTAATATTCCCTACATTTATAAAAACTCCTTACTAGCGGTGGACACAAGAGCAGAGCTAATCCTTGGATAATTGCCTAAGTACAAATAATATAAACTGATTAGACCTGCCAGTGTGCATTAGGCGGCCCATGGGCCGAAATCTGGCTACCCGTCCATGGGCATGTCGAAAGGTACCCATTCAGCCAAGACTTTTTGTATATATTTTGATTTTCAGGTTTATTAAAAGATGTATATTTCAAAATAACTATCTTCATTATAGCTCAATACTAAATAAAGTACAGAAGAGTGAATAAACCTAAGATACAACTCAGAAGAATCACATGATATTATATTTTGCTATGGGCATGCCCATGGCGGATTTGCCAATGTGCATACTTACTAGTATGGGCCATATACAGGTCTAAAATTGATCTACAAGAGCGGAGCTGAAGCCTGTTCATCTGGTTTGCAAAATGGGTCCTGCGTTAACTCATCTATAATAGGAGTAAAATTAAACCAATTAAATTGATTGACAAATATAAGACGGCTCTTGAGCTCCCAGCCACTCTGGGCGTATCTGTCGGGAGAGTGGACGACCGTGGATCACGTTACTCTAATACTTTAGCCTAGGCCTCGCCAAAACCCACCCACTGCCCAAACCTGTTGAAATACCCCGGTTGCTGGAATAATAATTAGGCTGGGATTACGTGCATACTTATATACTTGACTTCTCAGTCTACTTGTATTTTACACAACACATCCAACACAACAACACAAAAACCCCCTCATTATTACAAACGCTGAAGCATTACTTAATATTTCAATAAAACCCACCCGCGAAAACCTAGCCCGTAGATCGGGTTATGTCTTAGTCAGCAAACCCATAGATAGATTGTTATCTAAAGAGAAATACCGGGTTACAGTTAACTGGGCCCCAAAAAGTAACGTGACTTGACCCACTTTCCGGATTATTGATATTCCGTTTTTTGGGGCCCAGTCAGTCTTGCCAGTACACTGGGCCCCAAAATATTTTGGGGTCCAGTATATATATATAAGTATAATTAAGATATATAATTGGTTGATTTACTCTACTAGAAAATAGAGTAAATATATTTGCCAAGATTCTAAATTCTAAATAATTGAATCTCAATATCTACAGTATACTATAATAAAATATTGATTCTAAATATATATCTACTATATAGATAGTAAAAATAGAGATAGTAGATAAATAATTCTTTGATTGTTTTTTTTTTTTTTTTGGTTTTTAATTTTTCTTATTTTGCCGTTTTTTTTTTAAATAAATTTTTTTTTTTTT
>Ga0102593_1002234_pt1 | contig 15411 bp, 11 predicted proteins | sample AraplaCol_mMS_r2_2_FD_76862 | JGI IMG/M metagenome (GOLD analysis project Ga0102593, IMG submission 76862) | Arabidopsis root microbial communities from North Carolina, USA - plate scrape MF_Col_mMS_r2 (SPADES assembly) (version 2) | ecosystem: Host-associated > Plants > Roots > Endosphere...
GTGAGATCGTTGACGATGGAGGCGCGAATCCTGGCCAGGTCCGTCGAGCTCGCGTCGTAGAAGCCCGCCCCTGTGCGTACCCCGCGGGCGGCGATCTCCACGTACCAGCCGCACGCCGGGCCCGCCCCGACGTACGCGCCCTGGTGGGTCTTGTACGGCGTCTTGTCCTTGGCGAACCTGACGTCGCGGAAGGGCCGGAAGACCTTGGCGGTGCCGAACTCCGGCTCCAGTGCCGTCACCAGGGCCGTGGTCGGTGCCTTCACGCACGTGAGGTAGACGTCGCGATGGGCCTCCCAGAACGACTTGGTGTTGTCCATCTCCAAGTCGTCGTAGAAGTCGAGTGCGGCTTCCGGGAAACCGGCGAACCCACTCGTCGACTCGGTCACGCTGCGAGCGTAGCGACGTGATCGCCGGGACGGGAAGGGTGTAGCCGGGGTCTCGGGCGGGTAGGTGGATTGTCGAGCACGAGAACCAGATAGAGGGAGAAACGACGCATGGCAGGTTTCACGATTCCGGGTATGTCCGACAAGGACGCCAGCGAGGTCGCCACTCTGCTGCAGAAGCAACTCAGCACCTACAACGACCTGCACCTCACGTTGAAGCACGTGCACTGGAACGTCGTGGGCCCGAACTTCATCGGGGTCCACGAGATGATCGACCCCCAGGTCGAGTTGGTTCGGGGCTATGCCGACGAGGCCGCCGAGCGCATCGCCACGCTGGGCGCGTCCCCGCAGGGCACCCCGGGCGCAATCCTCAAGGACCGCACGTGGGACGACTACTCGGTGGGCCGCGACACGGTGCTGGCGCACCTGGCGGCGCTGGACCTGGTCTACAACGGGGTCAACGAGGACACCCGCAAGGCCATCGAGACGCTCGAGGAACTCGACCCGGTGTCCCAGGACATGCTCATCGGCCACGCCGCAGAACTGGAGAAGTTCCAGTGGTTCGTCCGGGCCCACCTGGAGAACTCGGGCGGCGAATTGGCCAACGAGGGCACGAGCACCGAGAAGAGCGCGGCCAACAAGGCCAAGCAGTAGCGATCACCGGTTGAGCACACAGCCGCAGCGGGCCCGCACCCCATCGGGATGCGGGCCCGCGTTGCGTCCTACGGTCGATCACGCACGCCGACAACGCCTTTGGGCTACTCGAACTCGTCCTTGACGATCTTGGCCTCGCCGCGACGTTCGGCCTCGGCGCTCTCGCGGTTGATCCGCTGCGATTCGTAGATGGAGACGTTGCTGCGCGTGATGAGCAGGTAGGCGATGCCCACGGTGATCATCGCGCCGGGCAGCACCGAGAACGACCCCGTCATCTCGGCCACCATGAGCATCAACGCCAGTGGTGCGTGGGCGACGCTGCCGAAGCACGCCATCATGGCGACCACCACGAAGACGCCTGGGCCGCCGGGAAGTGCCGGCATTCCGGCCAGATCGGCCAGGCGCCAGATGGCCGCACCGACGAATCCGCCGATCACCATGCCGGGGCCGAAGATCCCGCCGGAACCGCCGGTGCCGATCGACAACGACGTCGCGAGGATCTTGGCGAAGGGCAGGATCAGCACGATCCACAGGGGGATGGTCATCAGCGTGTCGCGGGCCGACGCCAGTTGAACCCAGCCGTAGCCGCTGGCCAGGATCTGCGGGATGAGCAACGCCAGCAGTCCGACGAGGAGACCGCCCACGGCGGGCTTGATCACGCGGCCGCCCGGCAGTCGTCCGGTCAGTGCGACGGTGCCGTAGAAGACCTTGGCGTAGAGGTAGCCGACACCCGCCGAGACGACGCCGATCAGCAGGAACCAGCCCAACTGGGTGGGCACGAACTGGTAGTCGCGGGCCACGAAGCCGAACAGCGGCTCGAATCCCAGCAGCGAGCCGTAGACGGCGTAGGCGGTGCCGGAGGTGATGAATCCGGGGACCAGTGCGCGGTAGTCGAAGTCCTCCCGGTAGACGATGGACGCCGCCAGGACGGCCCCGCCCAGCGGTGCACCGAAGATGGCGCCGATGCCGGACCCGATGCCCAGGGACACCGCCACGCGCCCGTCGACGTCGGACAGATCCAGCCGGCGCGCCAGGAGCGAGCCGAAGCCCGCCGAGATCTGCGCGGTCGGGCCTTCGCGGCCGGCCGATCCGCCCGAGCCGATCGTCAGCGCGCTGGACACCAGCTTGACCAGCACCGCCCGCGAGCGGATGGACCGGGGATCGGTGTGAACGGCTTCGATCGCGCTGTCGGTCCCGTGACCGGCGGCTTCCGGGGCGAACTTGGCGACCAGCAGCGCCGACACCAGCGCGCCGCCGAACGTGACCAGCGGAATGGCCCAGGCCCGGCTGAAACCGGTGGACCCTCGTTGCCCGCCCTCGGCGGCTGCCGTCGGCGGTTGGTAGCTGCCGAGATCGCCGAGTAGGAAGTCCCCGGCTTACTTCAACGCCAGGTAGAAGACGACGGCGCCCAGACCGGCGATGATGCCGATCGCCACGCCGAGGATCAGCCATTTGCGCAGATACCCGGAGTTTCGGACGACGGCGCCTATCCGGCCGCCGGTGCTGCGACCCTGGCTCATGCGCGGATGCTAACAGCGGAGGATGGGCGCCCCCGGCACCCGCCGAAGTGCGTTCTGCGACACACGAGGTGGCCCGCCCGCGGTGTGCTTCGCACCGGGGGTGCGCGGTATTCGTGGCCGCCGCGTCGGCGCATCGCCGGGGCGCTCCGGCTCGGAGCGCCCACCGGTGCGGCCGAAACCCTTGTCGCAGCGCAGGATTGGACCCCTGGCGCCCCGACGTAGCGGCCGCGGGTGCGGCGACGGCCGACGGGCGGGGTGGGCGTACCCCCGCGCAGCAGCCCTCGACGCCGTCGTCCCGCCGGAGGATCAATCGTCAGCAAATTTCTCATCTCACCGTAGATCGAGGCCAATGGTGTTTGGAGTGCGTACGGCAAACTATACGGTGATACCCCGTTTCGTCGGGTAAGGGGCACGGGCACCTGCCGTGCCGACCCCCGCACCGTCACCGGCGCACCGCAACAACGGATTTCGTCGCCGCCTCGCCGCGCCGGATGCCAGGACCCCGCATCGGCCCAGGAAGATCGTTAGGCTCGACTAAGTTGGCATGTCAGGCGGGGTTTGTCATATCGTTTCCCCATTCGTGGCGAGTGGGAAGTCCCGTCGTTCAGTGCTGCACGCAGATCGACCCATCGCCCGCCGGCAACAGTCGTCATCGACGGCTGTCAGCATCAGGCTTCCATGACGGTGTGAAGGGCAGGTGGGAATGGCGCCCAGCGACCATGGCTCGAGGCAGGGAGGCCGTGCACAGGGCCTCTACAACCCGGCCTACGAGCACGATTCCTGCGGCGTGGCGATGGTGGCCGACATGCACGGCCGACGCAGCCGCGACATCGTCGACAAGGCCATCACCGCCCTGCTGAACATGGAGCACCGGGGTGCCCAGGGTGCGGAACCGAACACCGGTGACGGCGCTGGCATCCTGCTGCAGGTCCCCGACGACTTCCTGCGCGCGGTGGTCGACTTCGACCTGCCGCCCGCCGGCACCTACGCCACCGGCATCGCGTTCCTGCCGCAGTCCTCCCGCGACGCCGCGTCGGCGGCCGAGTCGGTGCAGAAGATCGTCGAGGCCGAAGGTCTGACCTTGCTGGGTTGGCGCGACGTGCCGACCGACGATTCCTCCCTCGGCGCGCTGGCTCGCGACGCGATGCCCACGTTCCGGCAGATCTTCATCTCCCTCGGCGAGCGGAGCGAGGGTCCGTGGAGCGACGACGACGTGATGGCGCTGGAGCGCCGCGCCTACGTCATACGCAAGCGTGCCGAGCACGAGCTGGGCACCAAGGGCCCGGGCCAGGATGGTCCCGGTCGCGAAACCGTGTACTTCCCAAGCCTTTCCAGTCAGACGTTCGTCTACAAGGGCATGCTGACCACCCCGCAGCTCAAGGCGTTCTACCTGGACCTGCAGGACGAGCGACTGACCAGCGCGCTGGGCATCGTCCACTCCCGCTTCTCGACCAACACGTTCCCGTCGTGGCCGCTGGCGCACCCGTTCCGCCGCGTCGCCCACAACGGCGAGATCAACACCGTCACCGGCAACGAGAACTGGATGCGCGCGCGTGAGGCGCTCATCAAGACCGACGTCTTCGGCTCGCACGCCGACGTCGACAAGATCTTCCCGGTCTGCACCCCCGGCGCGTCGGACACCGCCCGCTTCGACGAGGTCCTGGAGCTGCTGCACCTCGGTGGGCGCAGCCTGCCGCACGCCATGCTGATGATGATTCCCGAGGCGTGGGAGCGCCACGAGAGCATGGATCCCGCGCGTCGCGCGTTCTACGAGTACCACTCGTCGCTGATGGAGCCGTGGGACGGCCCGGCGTCGGTGTGCTTCACCGACGGCACCGTCATCGGCGCCGTGCTGGACCGCAACGGTCTGCGGCCCTCCCGGATCTGGGTCACCGAGGACGGTCTCGTCGTCCTGGCGTCGGAGGCCGGCGTGCTCAACCTCGACCCGTCGACGGTGGTGCAGAAGATGCGCCTTCAGCCCGGCCGGATGTTCCTGGTGGACACCGCGCAGGGCCGCATCGTCTCCGACGAGGAAGTCAAGGCCGAACTGGCCGCCGAGAAGCCGTATCAGGAATGGCTCGAGGCCGGCCTGTTCCACCTCGGCGACCTGCCCCCCGGTGACTACGTGCGCATGCCGCACCACCGCGTCGTGCTCCGTCAGCAGGCCTTCGGGTTCACCTACGAAGAGCTCAACCTGCTCGTTGCGCCGATGGCGCGCAGTGGCGCGGAGGCGATCGGCTCGATGGGCACCGACACTCCGGTCGCCGTGCTGTCGTCCCGGCCGCGCATGCTCTACGACTACTTCCAGCAGCTGTTCGCCCAGGTGACCAACCCGCCGCTGGACGCCATCCGCGAAGAGGTGGTCACCAGCCTGCAGGGCACCGTCGGCCCCGAGGGCGATCTGCTCAACCCGACCGCCGACTCCTGTCGTCAGATCGTGTTGACCAATCCGATCCTGCGCAACGCCGAGCTGTCGAAGCTGATCTGCGTCGACCCCGACCACGAGATCCGCGGCCACAAGCACGGTCTGCGGGCGGCGGTCATCCGCTGCCTCTACCCCGTGGCCCGCGGCGGTCAGGGCCTCAAGGAAGCCCTCGACGACGTCCGTGCCAAGGTCTCCGCGGCCATCCGTGACGGTGCCCGCATCATCGTGCTGTCCGACCGCGAGTCCAGTGAGTCCTTGGCCCCGATCCCGTCGCTGCTGAGCGTCGCCGCCGTGCACCACCACCTGGTGCGCGACCGGACCCGCACGCAGGTCGGTCTGGTCGTCGAATCGGGCGACGCCCGCGAGGTGCACCACATGGCCGCCCTGTGCGGTTTCGGCGCCGCCGCGATCAACCCCTACATGGCGTTCGAATCCATCGAGGACATGGTCGACCGGGGCGTGATCACCGGCATCTCCAGCGACCAGGCCAAGGCCAACTACGTCAAGGCCGCGGGCAAGGGCGTGCTGAAGGTGATGTCGAAGATGGGCATCTCGACGCTGGCGTCCTACACCGGCGCCCAGCTGTTCCAGGCCATCGGCATCAGCCAGCAAGTGCTCGACGACTACTTCACCGGGCTGCATTGCCCGGTCGGCGGCATCGACCTCGACGACATCGCCGCCGACGTCGCGTCCCGCCACACGCTGGCCTACCTGGACCGTCCCGACGAGCGCGCCCACCGCGAGCTCGAGGTCGGCGGCGAATACCAGTGGCGCCGGGAGGGTGAGTACCACCTCTTCAACCCCGACACCGTGTTCAAGCTGCAGCACGCCACCCGCACCGGCCAGTACGCGATCTTCAAGGAGTACACCAAGCTGGTCGACGACCAGAGCGAGCGGTTCGCCTCGCTGCGTGGGCTGCTGAAGTTCCGCGAGGGAGTGCGCCCTCCGGTGCCGCTCGACGAGGTCGAACCCGTCTCGGAGATCGTCAAGCGATTCTCCACCGGCGCAATGAGTTACGGCTCGATCTCGGCCGAGGCCCACGAGACGCTGGCCATCGCGATGAACCGTCTCGGCGGCCGCTCCAACTCCGGTGAGGGCGGCGAATCGGTCGACCGCTTCGACCCCGACGCCAACGGCGACTGGCGCCGCAGCGCCATCAAGCAGGTGGCCTCGGGCCGGTTCGGCGTGACGAGCCACTACCTGACCAACTGCACCGACATCCAGATCAAGATGGCTCAGGGCGCGAAGCCCGGTGAGGGCGGCCAACTTCCGGGCCACAAGGTCTACCCGTGGGTCGCCGAGGTGCGGCACTCGACGCCGGGCGTCGGGCTGATCTCACCGCCGCCGCACCACGACATCTACTCGATCGAGGATCTCGCGCAGCTGATCCACGATCTGAAGAACGCCAACCCGAGTGCGCGCGTGCACGTGAAGCTGGTGTCGGAGAACGGCGTCGGCACCGTCGCCGCCGGCGTCTCCAAGGCGCACGCCGACGTGGTGCTGATCTCCGGGCACGACGGCGGTACGGGTGCCACCCCGCTCACGTCGCAGAAGCATGCCGGTGCCCCGTGGGAGCTCGGCTTGGCCGAGACGCAGCAGACGTTGCTGCTCAACGGTCTTCGCGATCGCATCGTCGTGCAGGTGGACGGTCAGCTCAAGACGGGCCGTGACGTCGTCGTCGCCGCGCTGCTCGGCGGCGAGGAGTTCGGCTTCGCGACGGCCCCGTTGGTGGTGGCCGGCTGCATCATGATGCGGGTGTGCCACCTCGACACCTGCCCGGTCGGCGTCGCCACCCAGAACCCGTTGCTGCGCGAGCGGTTCAACGGCAAGCCCGAGTTCGTCGAGAACTTCTTCCGGTTCATCGCCGAGGAGGTCCGGGAACTGATGGCGCAGTTGGGCTTCCGCACCGTCAACGAGATGGTGGGTCAGGTCGGCACGCTGGACACCCACCAGGCCGCCGCGCACTGGAAGGCGCGCAAGCTGGATCTCTCGCCGGTTCTGGTCGAACCCGACTCGGCGTTCATGAACCAGGATCTGTACTGCAGCTCGCGCCAGGACCACGGGCTGGACAAGGCCCTGGACCAGCAGCTCATCGCTCAGAGCCGCGAGGCGCTCGACACCGGCGCGCCGGTGAAGTTCCGCACCACCATCGCCAACGTCAACCGCACGGTCGGCACCATGCTCGGTCACGAGCTGACCAAGGTCCATGGTGGGCAAGGGCTTCCAGACGGCACCATCGACATCACGTTCGACGGGTCGGCGGGCAACAGCTTCGGGGCGTTCCTGCCCAAGGGCATCACGCTGCGCGTGTACGGCGACGCCAACGACTACGTCGGCAAGGGTCTGTCCGGTGGGCGCATCGCGGTGCGACCGTCGGAGTCCGCGCCCGCCGAGTTCGTCGCCGAGGACAACATCATCGCCGGCAACGTCGTCCTGTTCGGTGCCACCAGTGGTCAGGCCTTCCTGCGGGGTCAGGTGGGCGAGCGGTTCGCGGTGCGCAACTCGGGTGCCCACGCGGTGGTCGAGGGTGTCGGCGACCATGGCTGTGAGTACATGACCGGGGGCAAGGTGGCCATCCTCGGGCCCACCGGTCGCAACTTCGCCGCGGGCATGTCCGGCGGCATCGCCTACGTCTACGACCTGCACGGCACGTTGTCCGACAACCTCAACGGTGAGATGGTCGAGCTCGAGCGGTTGGACGACGACGACGTCACGTGGCTGCGCGACATCCTCGTCGCGCACGTCGACGCCACCGATTCGGCCGTCGGCCAACGGGTTCTGTCCGATTGGGAGTCTCAACTGAAGCACTTCGTGAAGGTCATGCCGCGCGACTACCGGTCGGTTCTGACCGCCATCGCCGAAGCCGAACGCAACGGCGAGGACGTCGACGACGCGATCATGGCGGCGGCTCGTGGCTGATCCGCGCGGCTTCCTCAAGCACACCCACCGCGAGACGCCGCAGCGTCGTCCCGTCCCGCTGCGCCTGCGCGACTGGAACGAGGTCTACGAGGACTTCCCCCACGACGTGCTGCAGAACCAGGCAGCCCGGTGCATGGACTGCGGTATTCCGTTCTGCCACAACGGGTGCCCCCTCGGCAATCTCATTCCCGAGTGGAACGACCTGGTGTTCAAGGACCGGTGGCACGACGCCATCGAGCGGCTGCACGCCACCAACAACTTTCCGGAGTTCACCGGGCGGCTGTGCCCGGCGCCGTGCGAGGCGTCGTGCGTCCTGGGCATCAACCAGGACCCGGTCACCATCAAGCAGGTCGAGGTCGAGATCATCGACAACGCCTTCGACGAGGGCTGGGTGCAACCCCTGCCGCCGCACCGCCTGACCAACAAGAAGGTCGCGGTCGTCGGGTCCGGTCCCGCGGGGCTGGCTGCGGCACAGCAGCTGACGCGGGCCGGGCACCAGGTGACGGTGTTCGAGCGCGCCGACCGGGTGGGCGGGCTCCTGCGCTACGGCATCCCCGAGTTCAAGATGGAGAAGCGCCACATCGACCGTCGTCTGGAGCAGATGACGGCCGAGGGCACGACGTTCCGCACCGGCGTCGACGTCGGCGTCGACCTCACCGCGCAGCAGCTGCGGCTGAACTACGACGCCGTGGTCCTCAGCGGCGGCGCCACGGCGTGGCGCGACCTGCCGATCCCCGGCCGTGACCTCGACGGCATCCACCAGGCCATGGAGTACCTGCCGTGGGCCAACCGCGTGCAGAACGGCGACCCGGTGGTCGGGGACGACGGCGAGCCGCCGATCACCGCCAAGGGCAAGAAGGTCGTCATCATCGGTGGCGGTGACACCGGGGCGGACTGCCTGGGCACCTCGCACCGGCAAGGCGCCGCCAGCGTGCACCAGTTCGAGATCATGCCGCGTCCTCCGGAGGAGCGCGCCGACTCGACGCCGTGGCCGACCTACCCGCTGATGTACCGGGTGGCCTCCGCGCACGAAGAGGGCGGCGAGCGGATCTTCTCGGTCAACACCGAGGAGTTCATCGGCGTCGACGGTCACGTCACGGCGCTCAAGGTGCACGAAGTCGAGATGCGCGACGGCAAGTTCGCCAAGGTCGAGGGCAGCGACTTCGAACTCGAAGCCGACCTGGTGCTGCTGGCCATGGGCTTCGTCGGCCCGGAGAAGTCGGGCCTGCTGGCCGACCTGCGCGTCGAGCTGACCGATCGCGGAAACGTCAAGCGCGATGACGACTTCCAGACCTCGGTGCCCGGCGTGTTCGTCGCCGGGGACATGGGGCGTGGGCAGTCGCTCATCGTCTGGGCGATCGCCGAGGGCCGGGCCGCCGCCGCGGGCGTCGACGCGTATCTCATGGGTCAGACGGCGTTGCCGGCGCCGATCAAGCCGACGGCCGCACCGCAGCGCTGATCTCCGCTCGCCGAGACTACGGTTCTTGCCCGATTGGGCTCTGAAATGCGTCAAGAACCGTAGTCTCGCGGCCCGGCGCGAGTCCCATTAACCACATCAGTCACACGAGAAACATCCGACTTTTGTTCGGCGCGTCCCCTGGTGTTAGCCAGATCACAGGTGTCTAATGATTCCCGGGGGTCATGCGCCAGTGTTACCCCGCGGTGAGCCAGACGACGGCAGGAGTGAGCACCGTGTACAGCAATCCAATCGTCCGTTCTCGTATGGGCCGTATGGCCTGGTCGCTGCTTCGGCACCCGGTGCGAAGCCGCGACTTTCCGGCCAAGCACGAACGCTTGATGACGGCCGCGGAACTCGTCCGCTACGGCATCTGACCCATCTGCGTCATCCCCACGACGCCCTGGGGAAAGTTTGCTTAGGTCATTTATCGACCCGGGCGTCAGTAACCCTTAGAGAGTGATCGATTCCCGGCTGCGGTGTGCCTCGCCGGTGACCGCGTCGAAGAAGTACGTGCGCTCCGGGGGCAGCGACACCCCGATCGGCGTTCCAGGGTCCAGCATCATGCCCGCCGGCGCGTGCACGATCATCCGGGTGTCCTCACCCACCAGCGCCGTGACCAGCGTGTGGCTGCCCAGCGGCTCGACGAAGTCCACGCGGGCCGGCACCATGCCGTCGGCGCGGGTCGTGTGCACCGAGAGGTGCTCGGGTCGGGCGCCGACCGTGACGGGCCCGTCCGGGGTCGCCGCCGGGGCGATCGCCACATCCGCGACGTGGAGCATCCCGCCACGGACGACGCCCGGCAGCAGGTTCATCGGGGGACTGCCCATGAACGCCGCCACGAAGGTGTTGGCCGGCCGGTTGTAGATGTCGTCGGTGGTGCCGACCTGCTGCACCTCGCCCCCGGACATGACGCACAGCCGGTCCCCGAGCGTCATCGCCTCCACTTGATCGTGGGTGACGTAGATCGAGGTGACGGGCACCTCCCGGTGCAGGCGCTTCAGATCGCCGCGGACCTGGTTGCGCAACTTCGCGTCGAGGTTGGACAGGGGTTCGTCGAGCAGGAACGCCTGCGGTTGACGGACCAGCGCCCGCCCCATGGCCACCCGCTGCCGCTGCCCACCCGAGAGCTGGCCGGGCTTGCGGTCCAGCAGACCGCCGATCTCGAGCAGGTCGGCGGTCTCGCGCACGCGCCGCTCGATCTCCGCTCGAGGCGTCCGGCGCTGGCGCAACCCGTAGGCCAGGTTCCGGTACACCGTCATGTGCGGGTACAGCGCGTAGTTCTGGAACACCATCGCGATGTCGCGGTCGCCGGGGGCCAGGCCGTTGACCACCGCCCCGCCGATCCGGATCTCCCCGGAGGTCGGCTTGTCGAGGCCGGCCAGTAGCCGCAACGCGGTGCTCTTGCCGCACCCCGACGGACCGACCAAGATCAGGAATTCGCCGTCGCCCACGGTCAGGTCGAGACCCTTGAGGGCGGTGACCCCGCCGGCGTACTGCCGGGTGACGCCGCGAAACTCTACCTCTGCCAACGTAAAACCCCTCAACCCTTGATTCCGGTACTGGCGACCGACTGGACGAAGTAGCGCTGGGCGCCGATGAACACCAGCAGCATCGGCAGCAGGCTCATCACGTTCGCCGCCATCAGCAGCGGCCACTTGACGCGGTGTGCACCCTGAAAGTAGCTCAGCCCCAACGGGATCGTCATCTGGTCCTGGGAGGTGATGACGATCAACGGCCACAGGAAGTCGTTCCAGGACGTCAGCACGGTCAAGGCCGCCAGCGTGGACATGGCCGGCAGCGACAGCGGCAGCACGATCTTGAACAAAACGCCAAGGCGTGACGTGCCGTCCACCCGGGCGGCCTCCTCGAGTTCGACCGGCACGGTCGTGAAGAACTGACGCAGGAAGAAGATTCCGAACGCCGTCGCCAGGTTGGGCAGCATCAGGGCTCCGATGTGGTCGATGCCCAGACCCGCCCAGACGTTGTCGCCGAACCACTTCACGATGAGGAACACCGGAATCATGGTGACCTGGAACGGCACCATGAGGGTCGCCATCAGCGTCACGAACAACGCGCCGCGGCCTAGGAAGCGGATGCGGGCGAAGGCATACCCGGCGAGACTGCAGACCACCAGGTTGCTGATCAGCACCACCACGGTGACCATCGCGCTGTTGAGGAAGAAGTGGCCGAACGGCGCCGATGCCCATGCCTCGGAGTAGTTCTCGAACCGCGGCGTCTCGGGCAACAGCTTCGGCGGAAAGTGATTGGTCTCGCTCTCGGTCTGCAGCGAGGTGACGAGCATCCACAGCAGTGGCAGGATCAGCACGAAGGTCATCGGGATCAGCACCAGATGCCACGGGCTGAACGGCAGCCTCCGTCGGCGCGGGGGCACCGACTCGCGCTGTGGCGCAGTCGTTTCGGTGACGGGACGTTCGGTGGTCGTCATCAGTTCTGCACGTGCTTCCGCGCGAGCCGGAACTGGACGGCGGTGATGATCAGGATGACGACGAACAGGGCGTAGGCCATCGCGGCGGCGTACCCGGCGTCGAAGTGCACGAAGGCGCGGTCCCACAGGTAGTAGACGATCACGGTGGTCGCCCGCAGCGGGCCACCCCGGGTGGTGGCGTACACCTCGTCGAAGAGTTGCAGCGCGTTGATGGTCAACCACACCAGCAGGAACAGGTTGGCCGGCCCGAGCAGCGGCACCGTGATGGTGCGGAAGCGGGTGGGGGCGCTGGCGCCGTCGATCATCGCCGCCTCGTGCAGTTCGGGCGGAACACCCTGCAGCGCTGCCAAATACACGATCACCGAGAACCCCGTCCACCCCCAGATCGTCATCGCCACGATGACGAACAGCGCCTGCGACGGCGAGGCCAGGAAGGGCTGAGACGAGATCCCGACGGCGTTGAGCCCCGCGTTGACCAGACCGTAGTCGCGGTCGGTCAGCCACAGGAAGATGATGCCCTGGGAGATCGTCGAGACCGCCATCGTGATGTAGGCGGCGGTGCGGTACACCGAGATGAAGCGCACCGACCGATTCATCGCCGCGGCGACGAACAGACCCACGAGCATCGTGCCGGGAACGAAGAGCGCGGTGTAGACGATGGTGTGCTTGATCGCCTCGACGAAGACCGGGTCCTCGGCCAGCTTGCGGTAGTTGGCCAACCCGACCCACGGCGTCTGCGGCCGCAGCAGGTCGGACTGCTGGAACGACAACTGCAACGACATCAGCACGGGCAGCAGGCCGAAGATGCCGATCAGCACTGCGGCGGGGCTCACCAACGCCCACCCCGCCACCGTGTCGGTGCGACCCAGTCGTCGCAGCAGTGACGGCATACCGCCTCCCGTCCTACTTCTCGGCCAGGGCCGTGTCGGCGGCCTGCGCGGCGGAGTCGAGGGCTGCCGCAGGCTGCTCCTTGCCGAGCATGACCGACACGATGGCCTGTCCCAGCGCCTCGGAGACGTCGGGGTACTGGCTCACCGTAGGCCGCACCTTCTTCACGTTGTCGAGGTTCTCGACGAACGTCGAGGTGCCCGGCACGTTCTCGTTGAGCTTGCTCAGCACCGACTGGTCCTGACCGACCGACGTCCGGATGGGCAGATCGCCGGTGCCCAGGGAGAACGCCTTGACCTGCTCGGGCGCCGAGAGCCACTTCACGAAGTCGATCGCTGCCCGCTTCTTGGCGTCACCGTTGTCGAACACCACCCAGTTGTCCGGGCCGGCGATGGTCTGGTGGCCGCCACTGGAGCCGGCGAAGGTGGGCATCACCTGCACGCCGTAGGAGATGTCGGACAGCTGGCTCAAATCCCATGGGCCCGTGACCAACATCGCCACCTTGCCGCTGTTCATCAGCTTCGGGCCGTTCTCGTTGGTGGTGTCGAGGTAGACCGACTTGTCGTTCACGGCCATCTGCTGCAGCACCGTCAGCGCCTTGACGCCCTCGGGGGAGTTGAACGCCGCCTTGGTGCTGTCGGAGTTCAGGATCTCTCCGCCGGCCTCCCAGAGCATCGGGAGGTAGTGCCACGTGGTGTCCTCGCTGCCGTCGGCCGGAATCAGCCAGCCGTACTGCCCCTTGCTCGGATCGGTGAGCTTGGCGGCGGCGGCCCGGAAGTCGTCCCACGTCCAATCCTTGGTCGGCGGTGCGACACCCGCCTCGGCGAAGAGCTTCTCGTTGTAGACGATGGCGAGATTGTCCACCAGGGCCGGCACGCCGACGACCTTCTCGCCGACCGTCGCGGCTTCACGCTCGGCCGGGTAGAAGTCGTCCCACTTCCAGTCGGGCTGCTTGACCTCCTCGGCCATGTCGACGACCTGAGGGATCTGGGCGATGTTCGGTGACCAGGAGCCGAACATGTAGGCAACGTCCGGCGCGCTGCCGCCGCGCACTGCCGTCAGGACCTTCTGCAGCACCAGGTCGTTGCTGGAGTACAGCTCGCTGACCTTCACGTCGGGATGATCCTTGTTGTACTGGGCGACCAGACCCTTGAACACCTCACCCTCGGTGTCCTGGTAGCCGTGCCACACCGCGATCTCCGTCGGACCCGACGGTGACGAGCCGCCCCCGCCACAGGCGGTGAGGACGAACGCCAGGACGGCGACCAACGCGATGCAGAGCCGAGATCGGATCATTCGTGACACTCCTTGGTGGGTTCTCATGGTGCGAGCGTGGTGCGGAGCGGTTCGGGCAGCAGATCACCGTGCGCGACGGTCAGGTCGTCGCACAGCTTCCAGATCTCGTCGACGGTAAGCGTGGCGGCGGTGTTGGGGTCGACCATCGCGGCGGCCCGGACCAGTCGCGGGTCGCCGTCGACGGCGGCCCGGACCGCGAGTTCGACCGGGCCGAGGAAGTTGCGGTTGAGCGCGGCGCACTGCGGGGGCAGGTCACCCACCCTCGTCGGGTGGGCTCCCAGGGCGTCGAGCAGGGTGGGCACCTCGACGGCCAACCCGTCGGGCAGGTTGGTGATCAAACCGTCGTTGGCGACGTTGGCCGAGATCACCCGTGGTGTCCCGGTCTCGAAGGAGTGGATCACCTGGGGTGCGTACTCGGTGGACTCGGTGTCGATGCCCAACGTCGCGTTCCCAGCCAATTCCGAACGCACCCGGTCGTATTCGGCGAGGTTGGCCTCACTGATGCGGACGTAGGCGCCGACGTCGAGTCGCAGCCGGTCGACCTCCTCGGGGTGACGCAGATACCAGGGCACGTACTCACTGGAGTGCTCACTTGTCTCGGTGGGGTAGTAGCCCAGGCGGCGGTACATGTCGACCCGTACCCGTCGGCGCAGCTCCGGATCCTCGGAGATGCGTTGGTCCAGAATCGGATACAGATTCTGACCGCCACGCTCCCAGCGCAGCACCCACGCCTGATGGTTCACGCCGGCCGACCAGTAGGACACCTCGTCGAACGGCACGTCGACGATCTCGCAGAGTCCCCGCATCGTCCAATACACCGAGTGACACAGCCCCAGCACCTTCAACTGCGGTGCCACGTGCCGCAGGTAGGTCACGTTCATCGCCATGGGGTTGGTGTAGTTCAGCAGCCACGCGTCGGGACACACCTCGAGCATGTCCGCGGCGGTGCCGGCGAGCACCGGGAAGGTACGCAACCCCCGAAAGATGCCGCCGATGCCGATGGTGTCTCCGATGGTCTGGTGCAGGGCGTACTTCTCGGGAATGTCGAAGTCCCGCACGGTCGCGGCGTGCATGCCGACCTGAATCACGTTGATGACGTAGTCGGCGCCGGCCAGCGCGCGGCGCCGGTCGGCGATCGCCACCACCTCCGGCTGCGCGCCCGCCGCCGACGCGGTTGCGTGGGCGATGGCCTCGGCGGTCTCGAGGCGTTCGGCGTCGATGTCGTGCAGGACCACCCGTACCGACCCCAGTTCGGGGAAGGAGAAGACGTCGCCGAGGAGCTCGCGGGTGAACTCGACGCTGCCTGCGCCGATGATCACGATGGTGGGCTTCATGCGCGTTCCTCATGGGCCGTCGGCTCGAGGACGGCTGCCGTCGGTGCCTCACCGCGCCGCTCGTCGGCGTAGACCATCAGCGTCGAA
>Ga0102593_1002237_pt1 | contig 15395 bp, 16 predicted proteins | sample AraplaCol_mMS_r2_2_FD_76862 | JGI IMG/M metagenome (GOLD analysis project Ga0102593, IMG submission 76862) | Arabidopsis root microbial communities from North Carolina, USA - plate scrape MF_Col_mMS_r2 (SPADES assembly) (version 2) | ecosystem: Host-associated > Plants > Roots > Endosphere...
CTGCTCCTGCAGCAGCGCATTGGTGCGCTGCACCTCTTCATGACGCACGAGCAGGCGGTCCACACGCTCGGCGATCTGGTCGATGGGGCTGGAGGCGGGCATGGTTGGCGATTGTAGTTTCCCGCCGAACAACGGACCGCGCAACTTTTGGCTTACTGCGCGGTCGAAGGCCCTAAAATCCTGCCCGTTGGTGCCTGCGGTGTGGTTCACACGCCGCGGTTCAACGGGAAGCAGGAGTGAACGCCGCCGGAAACGGAACCGGGCCGAAGCCGCCTGCGCTGCCCCCGCAACGGTCAAGCAGTCGACGCACACGCGTCAATCTCGTCCATCCAGCCACTGGGTGCCCTGAAACAGGCACCTGGGAAGGCGGTGAGGTCGCACTGCCAGCCCGGATACCGGCCAACGAGGCGGCTGCCGCATGCGCGATCGATTCCGACGCACGAGGCAGCCATTGCGCCCAAACGCTGGCGGGGAGGCCGGTGACGGGCATAGACGTGTCGTTCGCTCCATTCATGACTTCCTGTGGTTCCCTTTCCCTCGGCCGTGTTCCCGCGCGCCGTCGCCGCTTTGCCTGCCTGCCGCTCGCGCTGGCCTCCGCTTTCGGCGGCATGGCGCTCCTTCAACTGCCGCTCGCGGCGCATGCGCAGCAAGCCACGTCCGCCCCTTCTCTAGGCGAGACCGTGGTCACGGCCAACCGAACGCCGCAGCCGCTGTCGGACCTGGTGGCCGACGTATCGGTCATCGACAGGCAGACCATCGAGCGCAGTGGCGCGGTCGGCGTGGCCGACGTGCTGGCGCGCCTTCCCGGCATCGAGATCACGCGCAATGGCAGCGTGGGCAACACCACCAGCCTCTACATTCGCGGCGCGGAGACGCGCTTCACGGCCGTGTACGTCGATGGCGTGCGCGTCGATTCGCAAGCGACTGGCGGCGCCGGCTGGGAGAGCATTCCTCTCTCGCAGATCGACCGCATCGAAGTGCTTCGCGGCCCGGCTGCGGCGGTGTACGGCTCCGACGCCGTGGGCGGCGTGATCCAGCTCTTCACCAAGCGCGGCGAAGAAGGCGTGTCTCCTTATGCGGGTGTCGGCTTCGGCAGCCACGGTTTGCGCAAGGCCGAGGCCGGCGTGAGCGGAAAGTCCGGCGCGCTGGACTATTCGCTGGGTGTTGCGCATGAGGAGAGCAGGGGCTTCAACGTGCAGCCCCTGGACAAGCGCACGCCATCGAGAGACGGCTACACCAGCCCCGACCGGGACGGCTACCGCAGCAACTCCGGCAACCTGCGGCTCGGCTATCAACTCACCCCCGACCAGCGGCTCGACGCCACGCTGCTCTACAGCGACATGGAAGCGGGCTACGACGCACAGGTCAGCGCCAGGGCCCGCCCGCCGATCCAATTCAGGAACGACATCGGCAACAACACGCTGCGCACGGCCGGGCTTTCGTGGTCGGCCAAATGGAACGACGTCTACAGCACGCGCGTGCAGGTCACCGATTCGCAAGCGGTCTACAAGACCCAGCCTTCGTTCTATCGCACCGAGACGAACCTTCGCGGCTACCTGTTCCAGAACGAATTCCGCTTCGGCCCTCACCTGGTGACGGCCTCGCTCGAACGCCGCGAAGACGCGCTGGAAAACGCACCCACCACCTTCACCGGCCTGCTCGCGAGCAAGCGCTCGCAAGATGCAGTCTCGCTCGGCTACGGCTTCGTGCAAGGTGCGCATTCGCTTCAATTGCATGTGCGCCGCGACGACGACAGCGAGTTCGGCGGCAAGACCACCGGCAGCGCGGCCTACGGCTTCTCGATCACACCCAAGCTGCGCGCTACGGTGTCGGCTGGAACGTCTTTCCGCGCGCCCACGCTGTACCAGCGTTTCAGCGAATACGGCACGCCCAGCCTTAAGCCCGAGTCGGGCCGCAACGTCGAACTGGGCATGCGTTACACCGATGGCGGCACGCATGCGGGCATCGTGGTCTACCAGAACCGCGTCAACAACCTGATCGTGTTCGATGGCTCGGCCACAAACTGCCCCTCCGGCTTCGGCTGCTATGCCAGCACCGCGCGCGCCCGCTACCAGGGCGTGACGCTGTCGGGCGGCCATCGCATCGGCGACGTGACCTTGCGCGCATCGGCGGACTTCCAGGATCCGCGCGACCTGGACACCGACCACCTGCTGGCGCGACGCGCCCGCCGTCACGGCACGCTGGGCGCCGACTGGCGCGTTGCCGGCTGGACGCTGGGCGCCGAGATCCAATCGTCGAGCAAGCGCTTCGACGATGCGGCCAACACCCGCACCCTGGGCGGCTACACGGTGCTGAACCTGGTGGCCAGCACGCAGATCACGCGCGACATCGGCCTGGTGGCGCGCGTGGACAATGTGGGCGACAAGGACTACACACTGGCGCGCGGCTACGCCACCGGCGGCCGCAACGCTTACATCGGCCTGAAGTGGACACCGCAATAAGCCAACCCGGCACAAACGGCGAACCCGGCGCTGCTGCGCATCCCCATGCCTGAGCACGAACTCATCCTCGGCGGTCAAAAGAGCGGCAAGTCGCGGCGCGCCGAAGAGCGCGCCATCGATTGGCTGGCCGAGGCGCCTGCAACGCGGCGCGCCGTGCTCATTGCCACGGGCCAAGCCCACGACGACGAAATGCGCGAGCGCATCGCACGTCATCAGGCGGACCGCGCGCAGCGCGTGCCCGCCATGCGCACCGTGGAAGAACCCGTCGAGCTGGCGCGCGAAATCGTCACCCAGAGTGCGCCCGACACGCTGGTGGTGATCGACTGCCTCACGCTCTGGCTCACCAACCTGCTGATGCCGCTGCGCTCCGAATCGGCGAGGCCGATCACGCGCACGCCGGTGGCGCATGTCGCCATGCTGCTCGTTGCGTTGCGCGAAGCACGCGGACCGGTGGTGCTGGTCGGCAACGAGATCGGCCTGGGCGTGATTCCGCTTGGCGGCGAAACGCGGGCCTTCGTCGATGCGCTGGGCAGGCTCAACCAGGACGTGGCGGCCGCGTGCGGCCGAGTCACGCTGATGGTGGCCGGATTGCCGCTGACCTTGAAGGCGCCTGCCGCATGAGAAGGCACTGGATTCGCACCTTCTCGCTCGCCATCGGCCTGGGCGTTTTCGCACTGGCCGCGCATGCTCTGGACGTGGTCGACGAGCGCGGCGTGACGGTGAGCCTGCCGCAGCCGCCGCAGCGCATCGTCACGCTCCTGCCGTCATTGACCGAAGGGGTCTGCGCGCTGGGTGCGTGCGCCCGGCTGGTGGGCATCGATAACTATTCCAATTCGCCGAACGCGGTGCTTGCCTTGCCTCGGCTGGGCGGCGGAATCGATCCCAACGTCGAAGCCATCGTCGCGCTGCGGCCCGACGCGGTGCTGCTTGCCAAGTCATCGCGCGTGACGCAGAGGCTCGAGGCGCTGGGCCTCAAGGTGGTGGTGCTCGAACCCAAGAGCCATGCCGACGTGCGGCGCGTGCTCGACAAGCTCGACCAGGTGCTCGGCACGCATGAAGCCGCGAACATCTGGCGCGTGATCGATGCCAGCGTGTCGGCTGCCGCCCAGTCGCTGCCCGCCAGTGCGAAGGGCCAGCGCGTCTACTTCGAGGTCAACAGCGCACCCTATGCGGCCGGCGAGTCTTCGTTCATCGGCGAGACGCTCACGCGCCTGGGCATGAAGAACATCGTGCCCGCGTCGCTCGGCCCTTTTCCCAAGCTCAACCCCGAATACGTGGTGCGCGCCAATCCCGATCTCATCATGGTCAGCGTGCGCAGCGCCGCGGGCATGGAGCAGCGACCCGGCTGGAGCGGCATCCGCGCGGTGCGCGAAGGGCGCATCTGCCGCTTCGATGCCGCGCAGGCCGACGTGCTCGTGCGCCCCGGCCCGCGCATGGACGAGGCCGCGAGGCTCATGGCCCGTTGCATCGCGGAGAAAGCCGGTTGAGCCGCGCGGATCTCATGCATACACATCATCGGCGCCGCGTCTGGCTCTTCGGCATCGCCTTGCTGGGCGTGGGCGGCGCATTGGCGGTGTTCGGCCTGGGCATCGGCAGCACCGGCTTCCAGAGCCTGCTGGCGGCGCAGCACGATGCGGTGGCGTTGCAGATCGTGTGGGACATCCGGCTGCCGCGCACGCTCGGCGCGTGGCTTGCGGGTGCACTGCTCGGCCTCGCGGGTTCGGTGGCCCAGGGCTTGTTCCGCAATCCGCTGGCCGATCCCTACCTGCTCGGCAGCGCCTCGGGCGCCTCGCTGGGCGTGGCCTTGGCGCTCATGCTGTTCGGTGGCTCGGCCGCCAGCATGCAATGGGCGATGCGCCTGGGGCTCACTGGCGCGGCCTTCGTGGGGGCGGTGTGCGCGGTGATGCTCACGCTGATGCTGGCGCGCGGGGTGCAGCAGACCTTGCGGCTGCTGCTCGCCGGCGTGATCGTCGGCGTGGTGCTCGGCGCCGCCAAGGACCTGATCGCCATCGCCTCGGCCGACATCCTGCAGGCGCTGCAAGGTTTCGTCCTGGGCAGCACCGGCCTGGTCGGCTGGAGCGCATGCACGGTGATGGCCGCGGTCGGCGCGGTGTGCCTGCTGCTGGCATGGGCGCTCGCGCCGGTGCTCGATGGCCTCGCGCTCGGAGAAGCGACAGCGCGCAGCCTGGGGCTCCCGCTGGGTGCGATGCGCGCCGCGCTGGTGGTGGTGCTCGCGCTGGCCACCGGCGCGGCCGTGGCGCAGACCGGCCTGATTGCTTTCGTGGGCCTGGCCGCGCCGCACCTCGTGCGTTCCGTGGTCAAGACCACGCACGCGGGGCTGATCGTGCTGTCGGCCGCGATGGGTGGCTTGCTGCTGATGGCTGCCGACCTGCTGGCGCGCTGGCTCATTGCGCCGCAGGAACTGCCCGTGGGCGTGCTCACCGCCGTGCTCGGCGGCAGCTACCTGCTGTGGCTGATGCACCGGCGCGGCGCGCGAGGGGGCGTGGCATGAGCGGCCTTATCCCGGCACTCGAAGCGCGCAGCGTGAGCGCCACGCTCGGCACCGCAGAGGTGCTGCACGGCATCGATTTGAAGCTCGGCGCCGCGCGCTGGACCAGCATCGTCGGGCCGAATGGCGCCGGCAAGTCGACCTTGCTCAAGGCGCTGGCGGGGTTGCTCCCGCATCGCGGCGATGTCTTTCTCTTCGGCGAAGCGGCGGCCAAGGTGCCGGGCCGCGTTCGCGCACAGCGCCTTTCGTGGCTGGGCCAGGGCGGCGCTGCCGGCGAGGGCAGTGCCGACGACCTGATGGTCTACGACATCGCCATGCTCGGCCGCCTGCCGCACCAGCGCTGGCTCGCTGCGCCGAGCAAGGACGACCGAGAGGCCGTGGAGCGCGCGCTGCGCAGCACCCAGGCCTGGGAGTGGCGCGAACGGCCGCTCGGCCAGCTTTCGGGCGGCGAGCGCCAGCGCGTGCTGCTGGCCCGCGCATTGGCCGTAGAGGCCGAGCTGCTGCTGATGGATGAGCCGCTCGCCAACCTCGACCCCCCGCACCAATCCGACTGGATGCAGACCACGCGCGCCCTGGTGGCCGAGGGCCGCACCGTGGTCAGCGTGCTGCACGAACTCCCGATGGCGCTGGCCGCCGACGAACTGGTGGTAATGAACCACGGCCGGGTGGTGCACCATGGCGCTAGCAGCGACACGGCTACGCACGCCGCGCTCGAAGAGGTGTTCGACCATCGCATCCGCGTGCACCGGGTGGCCGACCAGTGGATCGCGCTGCCGAACTGACGAGCATCAACACAAGGCCTCCATACATCATGCAAATCGAAACTCCCCCCACCGAGAAGCCGTACGACAAAGCCGAAGGCGAGCGCCGCGGCATCGTCATCGTCAACACCGGCGACGGCAAGGGCAAGAGCACCGCGGCCTTCGGCCTCGCGCTGCGCGCGCACGGCCGTGGCAAGGCCGTGAAGATCTACCAGTTCATGAAAGTGCCCTCGGCCCGTTTCGGCGAGCACCGCATGTTCGAGCAGCTCGGCATTCCGATCCAAGGCCTGGGCGACGGCTTCAGCTGGAAGAGCCAGGACCTCGAGCACTCGGCCGAGCTGGCGCGCGAGGGCTGGGAAAAAGCCAGGGCGGCGATTTTGTCCGGCGAGTTCTTCCTGGTGGTGCTCGACGAGATTACTTATCCGCTCATCTACGGCTGGCTGCCGCTTCAGGGTGTGCTCGAAACGCTGCGCGAGCGGCCCAAGCACGTGCACGTGGTGCTGACCGGCCGCCGCTGCCCGCCCGAGATCATCGAGCTGGCCGACACCGTGACCGAGATGACCATGATCAAGCATGCCTTCAAGGCCGGTATTCCGGCGCAGCGCGGCATCGAGGACTGAGTTCAATGTCGCAAGCCTTCGCCGCCCACGAGGTGAGGGCGGTGTACCGCGCCATCCATGAGCGGCGCGACATGCGTCACTTCGCAGGGGGGCAGGTGGCGCCCGAGTTGCTGCGCCGGCTGCTCGAAGCGGCGCACCACGCGCCCAGTGTCGGATTCATGCAGCCGTGGCGGTTCATTCGCGTTCGCGACGGTGCCTTGCGCCAGCGTCTGCACGATGTGATCGAGCGCGAACGCGTGCTGACGGCCCGCGCCCTCGGCGAGCGCGAGGACGCGTTCATGCGGCTCAAGGTGCAGGGCGTGCTCGATGCGGCCGAACTGCTGGCCGTGTCGCTGGCCGACGGCCGTGAGCAGCATGTGTTCGGCCGACGCACCTTGCCGCAGATGGACCTGGCCTCGGCGTCCTGCGCCATCCAGAACCTCTGGCTTGCGGCGCGTGCCGAAGGGCTGGGCATGGGCTGGGTCTCGCTGTTCGATCCCGCCGAGGTGTCGGCCCTGCTGGGCCTGCCCGAGGGTGCGGAACCGATCGCGCTGCTGTGCCTGGGCCCGGTGCACGATTTCTACGAAGAGCCGATGCTGCAACGCGAACGCTGGGCCCGTCGCGAGCCCTTGTCGGCGCTGGTGTTCGACGAACGTTGGGGCCAGCCATCGGACCTGTTTCCCACCGCGTCTTCCGTGGGGCCTGCCTGATGCTGGCCTTCGAACACGCACTGGCCGTCGCCGCCGCGCTGTGGCTTGCGCTTGCCATCGACCGCTGGCTAGGCGAGCCCGCCGCGCGCTGGCATCCGGTGGTGTGGATGGGGCAGTACCTCGGCTGGATCGGCTCGGGCATCGCACCGCCGGTGGCCAAGGCGAAGCCGCGCGACCTGTCGCTCTTCTTGATTGGGGTGCTGACGTGGTGCGTGGGTGCGATTTGCGCGGGGGTGGTCGCCACCGGCGTGCAGGCCGCAATGGTGCAATGGCTGCCCGCATGGGCGCTGGCGATGGCGCTGGCTCTTGCGCTGAAGCCGCTTTTCGCGTGGCGCATGCTGCACGACGAAGTGCTCGCGGTCGAGGCGGCGCTGGGCGTTTCGCTCGATGCGGGGCGCGCGCAGCTCGCGCGCCTGGTGAGCCGTGATGTGTCCGTGCTCAGCGAACGCGAGGTGCGCGAAAGCGCCATCGAATCGCTGGCCGAGAACCTCAACGATTCGCTCGTGGCACCACTGTTCTGGTTCGTGCTGCTGGGCTTGCCGGGCGCGGCGGTTTATCGCTTCGCAAACACGGCCGATGCCATGTGGGGCTATCGCGGCGAGCGCAATGGCCGCGATTGGACCTGGTTCGGCAAATGGGCCGCACGCGCTGACGACGTGCTCTCCTGGCTGCCGGCGCGGCTCACGGCCTTGCTGCTCGCGCTCGCGGCGTGGCAGTGGCCTATGGGCATGGCGCGCGAGGCGCGGCGCACCCCGTCGCCCAATAGCGGCTGGCCCATGGCGGCCATGGCTCTGCTGCTCGGTGTGCGGCTCGCCAAGCCGGAGGTCTATGCCCTGAATGCCGAAGGCCGGCCGGCGGAAGCAGCTGATACCGATCGCGCGGCGCAACTGGGCGGCAGGGCGGCGCTTGTGCTGGCCGTGTGTGCATCATTGGCAATCTTTGCGATCACGAGACCGGCATGACAGAGGAAGACGAAGCTGCGGTGCATGGTGGGCCGGACGAGGGCGGCACCCCGTGGCACGATTTTTCGACCAACGGCAATGCGACGGGATCGTGCCCTGCTGCGCTGGCGGCGCTGCGCGCGGCGGACGCGGCCCACTATCCTGACCCTGCCTACGTCAAGCTGCGCGGCGCGCTGGCGAAGTTTCATGGCGTGGCGCCGGAGCGCATCGTGATCGCGGCCAGCGCCAGCGAATTCATCCATCGCATCAGCGCCGCCTTTGCACAGCAGGGTGGCCGCGAGGCTTGGTTGCCTCTGCACAGCTACGGCGACTACGAGCGTGCGGCCTTGACCTGGGGGCTTGAAGTGCTGCGGTCCCCCCAGCCGCACGGCGCGGCGGCGCTGCGCTGGTGTTGCGAGCCGTCGAGCCCGCTCGGCCAGCCACAGCCCGATCTCGGGATGCATGCAGCGGCCGCCGGTCTCTGCGTACTCGACCTGGCCTACGAGCCGCTGCGCCTCGAGGGCACCGCAACGATCGATGCGGCCGGGCGCAATCGCGTCTGGCAGCTGTGGACGCCCAACAAGGCGATGGGCCTCACCGGCGTTCGCGCGGCCTACGCCATTGCGCCTGACGGCGAAGCGGCCGCGCCGTTGTTGCAGCGTCTCGCACGCCTGGCGCCGTCATGGCCGGTCGGCGCCCATGGCGTGGCCTTGCTCGAAACCTGGATCGGCGCCGAAGCCCAGTCCTGGCTCGCGCAAAGCCTGAACACCTTGCGGACATGGAAGGCGCAGCAGCACACCCTCTGCGAATCATTGGGGTGGCAATGCCTGTCCAGCGATGCCAACTTCTTCTGCGCGCGCACCAATGCGCCTTATCCGCGGCTCGCCGCGGCCCTGCGTGCCGAAGGCATCAAGCTGCGCGACTGCGCTTCCTTCGGCCTGCCGGGATTCGTGCGCCTGGGCGTGCTGCCGCCGCAGAGCCAGCAGGCGCTGAAAGAAGCCTGGACGCGCGCCGCTGTCTCGGCCGAACATTGAACGCCGACTCCGTTCGCAGGACATCCGCATGCTCTACGCCATCACCACGCTCTTTCTTTGCCAACTGGCCGGCGAACTGCTCGTGCAGTGGCTGGGCCTGCCGATCCCCGGCCCGCTGATCGGCATGCTGCTGCTCTTCATCGTGCTGCTCGTTCGCGGCGGCGTGCCCGATGCTCTCGGAGACACTGCTGGCCATCTGCTGCGCAACCTCATGCTGCTGTTCGTTCCCGCCGTGACCGGGGTCATGCTGCATTTCGAACGGGTGGGGCGCGAATGGCTGCCGTTCCTTGCGGCGGGCATTGTGGGCGCGGCCTTCACCATGACGGTGACCGCGCTCACCCTGCGCTGGATGATCCGCATCACGGGCAAGGATGCCGAATGACTTCGCCCGCAAAGTTGTCGGAGATATGGGTCTTTCTCGCGCAGTCGCCGCTGCTGTGGCTGTCGCTCACCTTGCTGGCCTATCTGGGCGCACTGTGGCTGCATCAGCGCAGCGGTGGCAGGCCGCTGGTCAATCCGGTGCTGGTGTCGGTGATCGCCATCGTGAGCGTGCTGCTCATCACGCGCACGCCCTATGACACGTACTTCGAAGGTGCCAAGTTCGTGCATTTCCTCATCGGGCCGGCCACCGTGGCCCTGGCGGTTCCGCTTTACGGCCAGCTCGGACGGCTGCGTCGCCTGTGGCTGCCGATCGGCGTGGCGCTGCTGGTGGGCTCGGTGGCGGCCATCGTGTCAGCGATCGGTATTGCCTGGGCGCTGGGCGGATCGCACGAGCTGATGATGTCGCTCGCGCCCAAGTCGGCGACGATGCCGATTGCGATGGGCGTCGCCGAGAAGATCGGCGGACTGCCGTCGCTTGCCGCGGTTGCGGCCGCCGTCGCGGGCATCTCGGGCGCCATCATGGCCACCGGCTTGCTGAATCTGCTGCGCATCCGGGAGCCCGCGGTGCGCGGCTTTGCGGTGGGCATGGCGGCGCACGGCATCGGCACCGCGCGCGCCATTCAGGTGAACGAAACGGCCGGCGCATTCTCCGCGTTGGCCCTGGGGCTCAACGGCATCGCAACGGCGCTGCTGGTGCCGTTGCTGGTCAGGCTGATGGGCGTTTGAGGGCGTTCGCAGCCGATGGCCTCCTGACGCAGAATAGTGCGCATCGTTATGGCGCTGGAGAGCAAGGCATGGCCCAGTACACCGCAGAAATCCTCTGGCAAAGAGGCGAGCAGGACTTCCTCGGCAACACCTACAGCAGAAGGCATTCGATGCGCTTCGATGGCGGCGCGGAAGTGCCCGGCTCCTCGTCGCCGCACGTGGTGCCGCTGCCGTTCTCCGATTCAGCAGCGGTCGATCCTGAAGAAGCTTTCGTCGCTTCGCTGTCGAGCTGCCACATGCTGTGGTTTCTCACCATGGCCATGAAGCGCAAGTTCAACGTCGACCGCTACTTCGACGCGGCGAGCGGCATCATGGAAAAGAACGCCGAAGGCAAGCTCGCGATGACGGTGGTCACGCTCCGGCCTGCGGTCACGTTCTCGGGCGACAACCTGCCCACGCGCGAGCAGATCGAACACATGCACCATCGGGCGCACGAAGAGTGCTTCATTGCCAACTCGGTGAAGACCGAGGTGCGTTGCGAGCCGGTGTTCGCAGCTCCCGATTGAGGCGCTGAAACCTCGGAATGCCGGTCGCGCCGCGTGCGGTCGAACGATTCAGCCGGCGAAGAAAACGTCAAGCGTCGGAAAGCGGTCGCCACCGTGGATGCAGTCCCACAGGTAGATCGCGAAGCCGAGGTCGCCGGTCCAGAGCGAATAGCGCAGCCTGCCGTGTGTGGCGAAGTCGGCCTCGACCTGTGCGATGCCGTGCATGGCAAAGGCGCGGGCGCGCTCTAGCCACATTGGGTCGTTGAAGCGGCGATGGAGTTTGAGAAAGGTGTAGCCATTGCCGCCGGTGCCGTGGCACAGGTTCGAGCCCTTGCGCAGCGGGCCGGCGCGCCACGTGGTTTCGCCCGCGCCGAGCAACAGGTCGTCGAGCGCGTCGCCGGGAAAGTCGGCAAGGCAGATCACGAAACCGGGCGCACCATGGCACATCTGCACGAGCTTCGGCCGCGTCGCGTCGGGCAGCGGCGTGAGACGAGGGCGCCAGTTCACCATCGGGCCTTCGCGGTCAGCGGTTTGCCGCACAGTGTTGGCGATGCAGTCCTGCCAAGCCTGCCATTCGGCCGTGTCGAGCAGATGGCGCCCATGAATCAGCGGCACCGCGGTGGCGACGAAGCCGTGCACCGCGTCGATGTAGGTCGACCTTTGGCCATAGAGTTGCTGCGTCCAATAGTGGCAGCCGAACTGATCCGACCATTCGAGCTGCGACCACAGCTTTTGCGCGGTGGCCCGATAGAGCTGCTGCCAGCGCGCCTCGCCGGTGCGCTCATGCATGAACAGCGCGGCCAGCAGGGTGCCGGGCGAACCCCACATCAACTCGCGCGCCGGGTCTTCGATGTTGGCTTCGACGAGGCGGGCCAGTTCGGCGGCAATCGACTCGGAAGGGGCGAACCAGTGGCGAAGCAGCTGAATGCTGGTGTCGCCCATCATGTAAGAGGCGAAGGCGGGGTGATGCTCGCGGCCCATGGCTGCCCGGTTGAGCGCGAGCAGCGGCTCGACGAAGGGCGTGTAGTTACGCTCCAACCGCACCGCGCCGAGGGCTTCGAGATAGCGCAAGGCCCAGATCACGCCGCTCGCGCCGAAGTAGAGCAGGTACTGCGGCGCAGGGTCCTTGTCGTCCTGCGGGTGCATGGGCCACAGGCCCTGCGGCGAGAAGCGTGTTTCGGTCTCGCGCACGATGCGTTCGATGGCGCCGCGCGCGCGGTCTTCATCCCATGCCGGCGCGTTCAGCGGTTCATGGCGCTCTTGCGAAAAGAGCTGCCGGACCTCTTCGCTCATCGCCGCTGCAGCCGCGGGCTCTTCGCGAACAGTTCGGCCGCCCAGTCCACGAACGCCCGCACCTTCGCGCTCAGGTGGCGGTTGGGCGGGTAGACCACGTGAATCGGCAGCGGGTCGCGGTGCCACTCGGGCAGCACCTCAATCAGTTCGCCGCTTTCCAGCAGCGGCTCGGCCATGAAGGTGATGCACTGCGAAATGCCGAAGCCGCCGAGCACGGCCGCCATGTGGGCGTTGCTCTCATTCACCGACACGCGGTAGGGCCCGTTGAGCTCGATGGACTCGTCGCCCTTCTTGAATTCGTGCGGATAAACGCGCCGCGTGCTGCCCGAAAAGTAGCTCACCACGTGATGTCGCTTCTCGATGTCGTTCGGATGCTGCGGATGGCCATAGCGCTTGATGTACGCCGGCGACGCCACCGTCACGAAGTGCAGGGTGCCGATGCGCCGGGCCACCAGGGACTGGTCGCTTAGTTCGCCGGCCCGGATCACGCAGTCCACGTTGTCGGTGATGAGGTCGACCGTGCGGTCGCTCACGCCCAGGTCGACCTGGATCTCGGGATAGCGGTCGCAGAAGGTGGCCAGCGCCGGCAGGATGATGAGCCGCGCCACCGAGGTGCCGACGTCGATGCGCAGCCGCCCCGTGGGGTTGGCCTGCGCATTGGTCATGCTGGATTCGATGTCGTCGAAGTCGTTCAAGAGGCGCGCCGCGCGCTCGTAGTAGGCGGCACCGTCCGGCGTCACGGTCACGCGCCGCGTGGTACGGTTGAGCAGCTTCACCCGCAGGCGCGATTCCAGCGCCTGGATTTGCTTGGTGACCGTTCCCTTGGGCAGGGCGAGCGAGTCCGCCGCCCGGGTGAACGTGCCTGCTTCCACGACGCGGACAAAGATCCGCATGGCCTGGATTTGATCCATTGATGACTGTTCCTGGGAGCCCGGCCATGCCGGGAGGACGCGGATTCTCACACAAGGTGACAATCCCACAGCGTTTCCCGGATTGTTAGCCGTTTGGAAACAGAGTAGGGGCAGGTTGCCTGTTTAACCCCACACTGGCCGCCTTATATTTCGACTATCGCCAATCCTCCTGAGGTTGCCTCCATGTCACCCCGTCCGTCGTCCCGCTCTGCCGAAGCCGCCGCTCTCGCCGCGGCAGAAGGCGTGGAAGCCGATCTTTCGATCGAGCTGCCCGGCCGCGACCCCGTGGGCGCCCGGGTGTATGGGCAGCGCCCCCGGGGCGAGACCGTGCCGCTGGTGCTGCACTTCCACGGCGGCACCTTCGTTTGCGGCAACCTGGACAACGGACGCAACGTGGCGCGGCTCCTGGCCGGCGCGGGCGCGGTGGTGGTGTCGGTGGCCTATCCGCTCGCGCCCGAATCGCCATTCCCCGAGCCTATCGAGGTGGGCTATGCCGCGCTCGAGTGGCTCTACAAGCAGCGCGTGAAGCTCGGCGGCAAGGGCGCCCAGGTGTACCTGGCCGGCGAGGAAGCCGGCGGCAACCTGGCGGCCGGCGTGGCGTTAGTCGCCCGCGACCGGGCGCATCCGCCGCTGGCGGGGCAAATCCTGCTGTCGCCCATGCTCGACCCGTGCGCGGGCACGGCGTCGCTGCGCAAGGCCACCAACGACGAGGCCGAATGCCGTTGGGCCAAGGGCTGGGAAAAGTACCTGAGCTGCCCGTCCAACGCCATGCACCCCTATGCGGTGCCGAGCGGATCGCTCCGCCTGACTTCGCTGGCGCCCGCCCTGGTGCTGGTGGGCGCCGACGATGCGATGCGTGACGAGGCGATGACTTTTGCCGGGCGCCTGCGTGCGGCCGGCATTGAAGTCACGAGCAGCGTGCTGCCCGGCGCCGCGAATTGGCCCAAGGCCCTGTACGACCCCGAGCCCTCGGGCTGCGAGGCGTGCGAGGCCAGCGTGCAGCAGCATTTCCGCGAATTTTTCAGTGCCACTACGCCGCCTCCCGTAGCGCCAAAGCCCAGCTAGGCGGGCCAGTCGCGGCAGCCTGGCTGACGACGCGACCCCGCCCTCGGCCCACCGGTAATCCCGGTCATTTTCGAGTTCCGCCTCCTGGTGCCACAAGCACCGGGATGGCCTGTTGCATCCCAAAACGTCATCGAGAAGGACGAATCACCATGTCGAACAACAATCAAAAACTGTCTTCCGCCGCCCGCAAGGGACTGTGGCCCGCCGTGACCGGCCTCACTGCTGTGCTGGCGGTGGCCGCCGCGGTGCTGGGCATGCACAGCTTCAAGGCCGAGGCCACGGCGCCCGCCGCGGCGCAGCAGGGCACGCCGGTGTCGGTGGCGGCCGTGGCGTCGAGCGAGATCAATGCCTGGGACGAGTTCTCGGGCAGGCTCGAGGCAGTGCAGCGTGTGGATGTGCGCTCCCGTGTGGCGGGTGCCGTGCAGGCGGTGCACTTTCGCGAGGGCGCGCTGGTGAAGCAGGGCGACCTGCTGATCACCATCGACCCGGCACCCTACGCGGCCGAAGTGGAGCGCGCCGAAGCGCAGGTGGCATCGGCCCAGGCCCGCCAGGCCTTCAGCCGCAGCGAGCAGGAACGCGCCAAGCGCCTGTGGGACCAGCAAGCCATCGCTCAGCGCGAATACGACGAACGCGTGAACGCCAGCCGTGAGGCCGACGCCAACCTGCGTGCTTCGCAAGCCTCGCTGCAGTCGGCGCGCCTGAACCTGGGCTACACGCAAGTGCGTGCGCCGGTGTCAGGCCGCATCGGCAAGCTCGAAGTGACCCAGGGCAACCTGGTGGCGGCGGGCCCTGGTGCGCCGGTGCTGACCACGCTGGTGTCGGTGAGCCCGATCTATGCGAGCTTCGATGCCGACGAGCAGGTGATCACGCGGGCCCTGAAAGACCTGCCGAGCGGCTCCAGCGCCCGCGGCCAGATCGAGAGCATTCCGGTGCAGATGGGCACCGCCGGTGTCGAGGGCACGCCTTTCCTGGGCAAGCTGCAGCTGATCGACAACCAGGTCGACGCCCGCAGCGGCACGGTGCGCGTGCGTGCCTCCTTCGACAACAAGGATGGCGCGCTCATTCCGGGCCAGTTTGCCCGCATCCGCATGGGTCAGGCGCGCAGCGACTCCGCGCTCTTGGTGAGCGAACGCGCCATCGGCACCGACCAGAACAAGAAGTTCGTGCTGGTCGTTGGCGAGGACAACAAGGCGATGTACCGCGAAGTGACGCTCGGCGCCTCGATCAACGGGCTGCGCGTCGTGAGCAAGGGCCTGAAGGCCGGCGACCGCGTGGTGGTGAACGGCCTGCAGCACATCCGACCCGGCGCGCTGGTGGTGCCGCAGACGGTGACGATGGACGCCAAGGCCGATACCAAGCAACAACAACCGGAACGCGTCGCGGAAGCCGCGAAGTCCTGAACTCGGAGGGGAGCGCGTTTGCGCTCGCCGGAGAAACAACATGAATCTCTCTAAATTCTTCATCGACCGGCCGATCTTT
>Ga0102593_1002240_pt1 | contig 15371 bp, 15 predicted proteins | sample AraplaCol_mMS_r2_2_FD_76862 | JGI IMG/M metagenome (GOLD analysis project Ga0102593, IMG submission 76862) | Arabidopsis root microbial communities from North Carolina, USA - plate scrape MF_Col_mMS_r2 (SPADES assembly) (version 2) | ecosystem: Host-associated > Plants > Roots > Endosphere...
TCTCCAGTTGACAGGCAATCTATCATCTGAAAACGTATGATCTGTCCAAAGAGATACATTGGCCGAAAACGTCCCGCAGCCAATGAGCAAAGACCGCTCGCCTCGACGCAGAGCGGCACGGGGAGAACCTGGAGGATACCTATGACGAGGATTTCACTCGGTGGTGCCATCCTGCGCGGCACTGTTTCCACTGCTTTGATGGTATCGTTGCTGTCCGCGTCGGCGCTGGGAGCGCCGGTCGACCTGAGCAAGTGGTCGCCGGAATATGTGCGCTCCATTGCCGGCACGCAGGATTTTGACACGGCGGCCGATTGCGGCAAGGTCACCCCGCTCGACTATAAGGGGCGACTGACTTTCTGGTATCAGGGCGTGTTCGAGGGCGATCCCGATCTCCTGCGCCAGTATTACAAGGAGTTCTTCGAGACCTTCCGCAAAACCTATCCGAACATCCAGCTTGAGGAGCAAGCCCTCACTTATAACGACCTGCTGGATAAGTTCCGGACCGCGCTCCTTGGCAATGCAGCGCCCATGGCGGTCCGCCTGCAGATCCTGGGTGGCACCGAGTTCGCCTCGAAGGGCTATTTGCAGCCGCTCAAACCCGAGGACGTAGGCTATTCGACCGAGGATTTCTGGCCCGGCGCAATGAAGGCTGTAACCTGGGATGGGGTAACCTACGGCATCCCGACCAATAACGAGACGATGGCGTTCATTTGGAATGCCGACATCTTCAAGCGTGCAGGCCTCGATCCGGACAAGGCTCCGGCAACTTGGGACGACGTCGTCAAGGATTCGAAGCAGATCCACGACAAGCTCGGCATTGCCGGTTACGGCCTCGTGGCTCGCAAGAATGCCGGCAATACGCCGTACCGCTTTATGCCGCAGCTGTGGGCCTATGGCGGTGGCGTCTTCGACGAAGCGACCGCCAACCCGACCTATAAGGAGGTCGAGCTCAACAGTCCGCAGAGCAAGGCGGCATTGCAAGCCTCCTACGATATGTATGTTCGCGACAAGTCGGTTCCGGTTTCGGCGCTCACCAACCAGCAGGCCGACAACCAGCCTCTTTTCCTCGCCGGCCAACTCGGGATGATGATCTCGCACCCGTCCGACTACAACGTCATGCTCGACCTGCAGAAAAAGGCGACGGATACCGACAAGGACAAGGCGCAGACGGTAATCGACAATATGCGCTACGGCCTGATTCCGACTGGCCCCGACGGCAAGCGTGCGGTCGTGTTCGGCGGCTCCAACATTCACATCCTGAAGCCCGAATATGTCGAGGGCGGCAAGGTAGACGAGCCGGCTGCAAAGGCGATCATCTGCATGTGGACGAGCCCGGAATGGTCGCTGAAGATGGCCTATGCCGGCTCGAACCCGGGAAACCTCAACGGCTTCAAGACCAAATGGATGAAGGAACGTCTGGATAATATCAAGTTCCTCGATGTCACGACCTCGATGCTGCCATACGGCATTCCGTTCCCGGCGCTGCCACAGTCCCCCGAGATCATGAACATCATCGTCCCGGATATGCTGCAGAATGCCCTGACCGGGGCCATGACCGTCGACCAAGCAGCCGACGACGCAGCCAAGAAGGTAAAAGACCTGATGGACGGCGGACTCTAGTCGAAGCCAGGCGATCTGACCGGCTGCCGACCGCAGCCGGTCTGTTCCAAAGAACAAGGGCGCGGCATAGTGACGATCTTGACTGGCAAGGCCGAGGCTCTCCGAAGACCGCAACCCGATAGGTCCGGCGTGCTGCGAAAGATTTGGGAGCATCGGGCCGACTACGCCTATGTGCTTCCTGCGATCGCGGTGATGCTCATCGTCATAGCCTACCCTATCTATTACACGATCGAGCTGTCGTTCTTTAACACACCGCCTGGCCTGCAGCTGCGGGACAAGATTTTCATCGGCTTCGACAACTACGTTTCCATCCTCACAAGTCCGGTGTTCTGGAAGGTCACCTCGAACACGCTTATCTGGACAGTGGGATCGACGTTCATCTCATTTGTCCTGGGGTTTGGCTGCGCCCTGGCGCTCCATCGTGACTTTGTCGGCCGTGGCATTCTGCGCGCCGTCCTGATCATTCCCTGGGTCATCAGCGCGGTCGCCGCGTCCTATATCTGGAAGTGGATCTACCATTCTGACTTCGGGATCATTGGCGCGGTGCTGGTCGGTCTTGGATGGGCCGACCGGCCGCCGAATTTCATCGACAGCGTAAGAACGGTGCTGCCCTCGCTGATCGTCGTCAATATCTGGCGAGAGTTTCCGTTTGCCATGATCATGATGATGGCTGGCCTGCAGACGGTTCCCGACCAGTTGTTGCGCGCCGCGAAAGTCGACGGAGCCAATGCATGGCAGCGGTTCTGGCATGTCACCTTTCCGCACTTGAGAAACGTCTCGACGGTGACGATCCTTCTGCTGGCAGTGGCCAACTTCAATTCTTTCATCATTCCCTGGATCATGACCGGCGGCGGGCCGTCGAACGCATCGCATATCTGGATCACCCACATTTATGAACTAGCCTTCGGCCGCCAGCGCTGGGGGGTGGCATCGGCCTATTCGGTGCTGCTGTTCCTGATCCTGATGTCGCTCGGCTACTTCTACGTTCGTGCGCTGAGCGGCAATGAGCAGAAGGGCGGAAGCGAATGAGCACGATTGTCGAGACTGCTCATCGAGGCCACACGCGTCGCGGTATGCGCATCGATGGATGGCGGTGGAGCGGACGCATCTTCCTTGTGTTCATGCTGCTTTACACTGCATTGCCGATGATCTGGATGCTGATCACCTCGATCAAATCCGGCTTCGCGGCCATGCAGTTCCCGCCGCAGTGGTGGCCGGACCAACCCACCCTCGCCAGCTACCAGAAGCTGCTCGATCCGCAGAACAGCGTCGGCCAGGACTTCCTGCGCTTCTTCTGGAACAGCCTTTTCGTCTCCACAGCTACGACTATCCTTTCGGTGATCGTGGCGGTTCCAGCGGCCTACGCGTTTTCTCGTTTCACCTTCCCTGGCCGGAACTTTCTGTTCTTCGCCGTCTTGCTCCGCAACATGTTTCCGGCAGTAATCTTTCTCGTGCCGCTCTTCATCCTGATGCGCGCAATCGGGCTGGTAAACACGCATGGGTCGCTCGTCCTCACCTACCTCACATTCGGCCTGCCGCTGGCAATCTGGCTCCTCAAAGGCTTCTACGACAATATCCCGGTGCAGCTCGAGCAGGCGGCACGCATCGACGGGGCAACGCGGTTCCAGGCGTTTTTTCTGATCGTCATGCCGCTCTCGGCGCCAGGAATCATCGCCACGGCGATCTATTCCTTCATTGGCGCGTGGAACGAGTACATCTACGCCTACACCTTCCTCTCCAAGAACGAGCAGTTGACGCTGCCGGTCGGCATCCAGCGCTTCTTCTCGGAAAATACAACGGACTTTCCGGGCCTGATGGCGGCCAGCTTCTTGATGAGCGTGCCCGTGGTGGTCCTGTTCCTCGTCCTGCAACGATATTTCGTACGGGCGCTTACGGAAGGCGCAGTCAAACACTAGGGGAGTTGCCGGTGGCCCACGTGGTCCTTCAAGATCTGGTCAAGACCTATGGCAGCTTCAAAGCTGTCAACAATGTTTCGCTGACGGTCAACGACGGCGAATTCGTCGCGCTCGTCGGCCCTTCAGGCTGCGGCAAGACCACCACACTCAATCTCGTGGCCGGGCTGATCCCCATCACATCCGGCGACATCGTCATCGGCGACCGCGTGGTCAACGACCTCGACCCCAAGGACCGCGACATCGCAATGGTGTTCCAGAACTACGCGCTCTATCCGCAGAAATCGGTCTACAAAAATCTGGCGTTCCCGCTGCAGATGCGCAAACTGCCAAGGGACGAGATCGACAAGAAGGTCAAGGAAGCAGCACGCGTGCTCGACATGACGCAGCTGCTCGAGCGCAAGCCGCGCGAACTTTCGGGCGGGCAACAGCAGCGTGTGGCGCTCGGCCGGGCCCTCGTTCGCGATCCGGCGGTATTCCTGATGGATGAACCACTCTCCAACCTCGATGCAAAGCTGCGCGTGCAGATGCGGTCGGAGATCAAGCGTTTCCACCAGGATCTCCAGGCGACAATCATCTACGTGACGCACGACCAGCTCGAAGCGGTCACCATGGCCGACCGGATGGCGGTGATGAACGGCGGCTACCTGCAGCAGTACGATTCGCCGGCGCAGGTCTTTGCCCATCCGGTGAACATGTTCGTCGCCAGCTTCGTCGGCAGCCCGGCGATGAGCCTTGTTCCGCTCGAGGCATCGACTGCAGGCGGCAACACCGTGTTGACCAGCGCGGAGGGCTGGCGCCTCGAGCTCTCGCCAACCAATGCCCGGAAGGTCGAAAGGGCAACAACCAGGAAAGTCGTGCTCGGCGCACGTCACTCGACGATCAAACTGCACAAGAGTGCGATGCCTGGAAGCATCCCCGCCAAAGCCTACACCGTGGAGCCGACCGGAGACGTCACCTTCGTACAGGCGTTCCTATCCGGCGCCATCGTCAATGTCAGCGTGCCGCCAACCGTTGCCGTCGCGCCCGACGAACAGATTTGGCTCGAGTTCGATCAGGAGCGAATGCATCTGTTCGACGGCGAAACAGAAATGGCCCTCAAGGCCAACTGAGGCCCAGCGGATGCGTGTGAAAAACGAGAGCGTAGATGACGACGAAGCTTAAGATCACGGCGATCAAGCCCTATCCGGTATGGGTCGGAACGCGCAACCAGATGCTGGTCAAGGTCGAGACCGACAGCGGCATCTTCGGCTGGGGCGAGAGCGGCTTGAGCGGTCGCGAGAAGGCCGTGACCGGCGCCGTCGAGCATTATCGCGAGTTTCTCATCGGCCGCGATCCGATGCAGATCGGTCGGATCTGGCAAGAGGTTTATCGCAGCCAATACTTCGAAGGCGGGCGTGTCCTGCAGGCAGCGATTTCAGCCATCGACATTGCCCTTCACGACATCAAGGGCAAAGCGCTTGGGGTGCCGGCCTACGAACTGCTGGGCGGCAAGCAGCGCGACCGCATTCCTACCTTCGCCTCGACCGGTGACGAGGCCGAGGGCGAGGTTGCCATCGAACGAGCCCGCGAACTACGCGCACAAGGGTGGCAGGCGATCCGTTTCTTCCCCATCGGGCAAAACAGCAAGGACATTTTCGAGCCGCGGGAGTCGATCGGCGCGACCGCAGCAATGCTGAACAAGGCGCGGGAGGCGCTGGGCGACGACGTCGTCCTCGGCATCGATTATCATCATCGGCTGTCGGTGGCAGAGGCGGCGAGCTTCTGTAACAAGCTCGGTCGTGGCGTGCTTGATTTCCTCGAGGAGCCGATACGAGACGAGGCACCCGAGGCCTACGAATCCCTGCGCACGATGACCGACATCCCGTTCGCCATCGGCGAAGAATTTGCCAGCAAGTGGCAATTCCTGCCTTACATCGAGCGTGGCATCCATCAGTTCAATCGGCTCGATGTCTGCAATGTCGGCGGGCTCACCGAAGCGATGAAGGTCGCAGGCTGGAGCGAGGCGCACTATGTGGACCTGATGCCGCACAATCCGCTCGGCCCGGTCTGCACGGCCGCAACCATCCATCTCGCCGCCGCGGTGCCGAATTTCGCATGGCTCGAGACAAGGGCGCCCGAAGCAAAGCTCGGCTTCGATAATTCCGACTTCTTCCCCGTGCAGCCACGGCTCGACGGTCCCGACTATCCGGTCAGCGATCTGCCGGGGCTCGGCGTCGAGGTCAACGAAGAGGCGATCAGGGCGGAGAGCTTTCGGTTCTGGGAAGCGCCGCATCTGAAGCGCCGCGATGGTTCTGTCACAAACTGGTAGTTTCACCCACCGGAGCCCAAGATGACGCATAAGCACGACATTCCGCGACCGCCCAGAGAGCTGATCGACGCACTGAAGGAAATCGGCGCCGCGACGGTCTCCGGCACGCTCGGCCACATGGGCTTCCGCAATCCGCACATGGTCGGTCCCGTGCCGCAGAATCGCGGGAAGTCGATCGTCGGGCCGGCCCTGACCCTTCAATTCATGCCGCAGCGGCCGGACCTCTTCACCGAGGGAGAATATGCAGATCCGGAGACGCAGTTGCACCGCCATGTGCTTTATCAGGTGCAGGAGGGCGATGTGGTCGTGGTCGACGCGCGCGGCGACATGAGCTCGGGCGTCTTCGGCGATATGATGTCGACCTATTTCAAAGGCAGAGGCGGTGCCGGCATCGTGATCGATGGGTGCATGCGGGATCGGCCGAATGTCGAAAAGCTGGATCTTCCTCTATGGCTGCGCGGCTGGACGCCCAACTATCATGTGCAGACCGGCATCTATCCCAACGCCGTCAACGTTCCGATTGCCTGCGGCGGTGTGACGGTCATCCCCGGGGACATCATTGTCGCCGACGATGACGGGGTGGTGATGCTTCCAGTCGCGATGGCGCCGAAGGTTATCGAAGAATCGCAAAAGCATCACGATTGGGAGGAGTTCTCGCGAGTGAAATTGATGGGAGGCGGGTCGTTGCAGCGCTACTATCCGCTGCATGACGACGCCCGCGAAGAGTACGAGAAGTGGCGCAAAACAAACCGCTTGGGAACAACTTAGCCATGAATTACCCTTAGTCTGGTGTTCTGAATCTCAGAGTAAACATTTGACGAAGGTCGAGAAAATGCAGCAGCCGTCCACCATGGCTTACAGTCTCAATCAACGCTTCCTGCATTGGGCGATCGCGCTTTTGATCTTCTTCAATCTGCTGTTTCCCGACGGCATGAATGTCTGGCATCGGCTGATGCGCAGGGGCGAGGTGCCGACACCCGAGCAGGTTGCGTCGGCGAATATCCATGCCTATGTCGGCATCGCCATCCTGCTGCTTGCGATCATACGGCTCGGACTGCGATTTACCAGAGGCGCGCCGGCCGAGGTGGTGGAGGAGCCGGCGATCTTCCGCCTTGCGGCGAAGCTTACCCATATTGGTCTGTATATCCTGATCTTCGCCATGCCGCTTACGGGCATCGCCGCCTACTATTTCGGCATCAATCCCGCCGGGTCGTTCCACGCGGACGTTCTGAAGATCATTCTCTGGGCGCTGATCGCGGCCCATGTCGCGGGCGCGCTTGTCCATCAGTTTTATTGGAAAACCAATGTGTTGCGCCGGATGACGCTCGGCTGAGCGCCTGGTCGGTTCAGTTCACGGCGGTGACGGTGAAGCCCTGCCGGCGCAGCAGTTCAACCAAACCGTCGTCGCCGGGCAGATGCGCCGCTCCGACGGCGATCATGGTGCGCCCTTTGTCGAGATAGGGCTTTGCCCGTTCAGCCATGACCTTGTTTCGATCCGTTATCACACGGTTTTCGAATGCTTTTGCAGCAGTCTGATCTGTCGAAACGAACTCCATCAATGAGTAGATCATTCCGACGTCGCCGTGATCGTATAAGTCGATCATCGTCTCGGATATGTCATCCACACCATTGGGAAGCGCCAGAAATTCCCTCAGGTTTTGAAGCATGAGATTGTCTGGGACATCCGACATGGCTTCAAGCTGTTCGACCGGCGTTTCCAGGCCGAAGCGCAAGGAGCGGATCTGAAAGATCGCGGCGCGCTTTAGTTCACCGCAGTCACGGTAAACCCCTGCTGGCGCAGCAGTTCGATGACGCCGGCCTTGCCGGGCAGGTGCAGGGCGCCGACCGCCATGAAGACGTTGCCGCCGTCGAGAATGGGGGCGGCGCGCTCGGCCATCACCTTGTTGCGGTCGAGGATGACGCGCTGTTCGAAGGCGGCGTAGTTGCTGTCTTCGCCTTCCGTCTCCGGCGTCACGGTCTTCAGCATCGGCATGGTCAGGCCGATATCGCCGGAGAGATAGAGGTCGGTCATCGTCTCGACGACGTCGCTCATCTTGTCGCCGAGCTCCAGCGTCTCGATCAGCGACTTCAGATGGAATTCGATCGGCAGGTCGGCCATGGCCTGGATCTGCTCGGCAAGGGTCTCCAGCCCCTTGACCTGTTTTCCCTCGGCAGCCGCATCAGCGGCGATTTTCTGGTCGAGGAACTGCACGCCTTTGGCCTTTCGGGCGATTTCGCAGGCCGGCAGGGCGACGGCGCTCGAGATCATCCAGGGCCGCATGCGGGAGACGGCACCGAGCGGAATGCCGCGCTGCTTCAGGCCGGCTTCGAGGCGCTTGTAGTCCTCGGGGGAGAGCAGCTTGTCGATCGTCGTGCCGTCGGTGAACATCGTCAGTTCCGGCTTTGCAAGCAGGGCGGCGGTCGCCTTCCGCTCATCGAGGATCTCGTCGGATTCGATGATGATCGTATTGGCCGCGTCGTGGGCGGCCTGGGCTCGCGGCGGCAGGGCCAGCACGCGCGGATCGGTGACATGCATGCTGCCAAGCAGCCATGAAGGCTGAAGTCCTGCCTTTTCGATCTTCCAGAAGATGCCCTTGCCGTTTGGCGTCGCGTCGGCTTCCTTCAGCGCCTCGGCGTAGCGGGCGGGATCGTTCTGCTGCAGCTCGACCATCAGGTTGCGGCCGGTGCAGGCCGCGTCTTCGGCCGCCGCCGGCCTTGCCGCCAGGAAGGCCAAAAACAGGGCCGCAAGAAGCAGCATATGAAAGGCCGCAATCAGCCAGAGCAGCAGATTGCCGGATGCTGCGAGAAAAGTCCGGCGGCCGATGGATGTCGTCATGATGATGTTCCGGTCACATGCCTTGTGGTTTCAAGCTCTACGCCCGGCTTGCGCATAATCCTTTAAGAGAATGCGTTAACGAAAGCTTAGAGTCTTCCTTGCTCCGGCAGGATGTTTCGATCCGACCAGAAAAGGCTCTACGCGCGCGGATGAGCGCGATCATACACCTCAAGCAGCCGCGATGCATCGACGCCGGTATAGACCTGTGTCGTCGACAGGCTGGCATGGCCGAGCAGCTCCTGGATGGTGCGCAGATCGCCGCCGCCGGCAAGCAGGTGGGTGGCGAAGGAATGGCGCAGCGCATGGGGCGTCGCCGTCTCCGGCAAGCCGAAGGCGCTGCGCAGCTTCTGCATGGCGCGCTGGATGATCGCCGCCTGCAGCTTGCCGCCGCGGGCACCGCGAAACAGCGGCTCGCCGGGCTCGAGATGATAGGGGCAGAGCGTGCGGTATTTCTCGACCGCGTCGAAGACCACGGACAGCAGCGGCACCAGCCGCGTCTTGTTGCCCTTGCCGGTGATGCGCAGCGTTGTGGCGCCCTTTTGCAGGTCTGAGGGAATGAGATCGAGCGCTTCGGAGATGCGCAGGCCGCAGCCGTAGAGCAGCGTCATGACAGCCGCATCGCGGGCGGCGATCCAGGGTTCGTCATGAAGCTGGGCTTCGTTGCTGACGACGGTGATCGCCTGCGTGTCCGACAGCGGTTTCGGCAGCGATTTCGGCTGTTTCGGCGAACGGATCGCGCCGGCGCCGGCGGCATTGACCAAGCCCTTTTTTTCCAAATGGCGCAGCAGCGAACGAAGGCCGGCGAGATTGCGGCCGAGCGAGCGGGCGCCGGAGCCTTGCTTGCGCCGTGCGGCCAGGAAGGCGCGGAAATCGGCGGGACGCAGCTCCCTGATATCGCCAAGCGTCGCCGGGCCGGCGAGATGGCCGGTCAGGAAGGTCAGGAACTGGCGGGTGTCGCGCTCATAGGCATCGAGTGTATGCTCGGAAAGACGACGCTCGCGGGCGAGATTTTCGAGCCATGCGGCCCGTTCCGCCATCAGGCGCGGATCGGCGATAACAAGTAGTTCGTTCACGTCGCTGGCCTTGAATTTGCCTTCAAGTCCGCCAATTTGAAACAGGAACGGTTATGGAATTGCTAATGCCCGCCAAGCCTTTGTCATCCTTAGATCATATTCCACTGCGATAGCTTATAGCCCATAGACAGGATCTTTCATGGCACGGCGCGACTCCATGACGGCTTTCGGACAGCTCGCGGAAGCGATCGCTCTCGTTTCACAGGGAAAGCCCGGTCATATCGTCGATACGCTGATTGCCGAACGTGGCCAGAGGATCGTAAAACATCCGCTCTGGCCGGTCATGCGGCCGTTCCTCTACACGCTGCTGCGCTACAACAAGGCGATCGAATTCGCCAATGCCGTCGCCAAGATGCCGGGTTTCCAGTCGTTCGAATATCTGAGCGACGTGCTGAAACTCGATATCGGCGTCACCAACGGCGAACGCATTCCCGATGCCGGCGGCTTCATTCTCGTCAGTAACCACCCCACCGGCATCGCCGACGGTGTCGCCGTGTTCGATCTCCTGAAGACGCGCCGGCGGGATATGATGTTCTTCGCCAATCGCGATGCGATCCGCGTCAATCCGCGGTTTGCCGAGATGATCATTCCCGTCGAATGGCGCGAGGAGCACAAGAGCAAGCTCAAGGCGCGCGAGACGCTGCAATTGACCAACCACGCGGTCAGGGAAGGCAAGGCGACGGTGCTCTTCCCATCAGGCCGCATCGCCTATTGGGCCAACGGCCGGCTGAACGAACGCCCGTGGAAAACCTCGGCCGTCGGGCTGGCGCGCAAATACAATCTGCCGATCCTTCCCGTCCACATGACCGCGCGCAATTCCGGCCTGTTCTACTGGCTGGCGAAGTGGTCGACCGAGCTTCGCGACATGACGGTCTTTCACGAGCTGTTGAACAAGCGCGGCGACCGTTTCGATTTCGTGATCGGCAACCTTATTCCCGCCGAACATCTGGACGGTGATCTCAACGATGTGACCAAGGCGCTGGAGAAACATACGGTGCACGATATGGCGGCGGATGGCGACGCGACCTTCGTGCCTGTCAGCCTCCCGGCTGCGGCAACGCCTCGCGAGCTTGCCGTTCCCGCAGTCTAATAGGTTTTGCCATGTCGGTCGATATCCGCGTGATCCGCGATCGATTGCCGCGGGAGATCGCCGACCTCGAAAGCGAGGCCCGGCGGGAGGGTCATCTCCATATCGCCCGCCTTATCGACGAATGGTCGGCCGGCGACATCAGGTTCGAGCGTGGCGGCGAGAGGCTGCTTGGCGCCTATGTCGGGGAGGCGCTTGCCGGCGTCGGGGGTGTGACCGTCGAACCCGCCCTATCGCAAGCGTTGCGGATGCGGCGTTTCTACGTCAGCCCCGAAATGCGCGGCCACGGCATCGGCCGGCTGCTGGCCTTGGCGCTGCTCAATCATGCGCGGGATTTCTGCAGTGTTGTCACCGTTCATCCGGGCAATCCCGGCGCAGCCAAATTCTGGGAGGCTCTCGGGTTCCGACCTCACGCGCCTGATGGCGATATGCTTTATGTCGAAATTGCCCGCATCCCCTCCGGTCGGGATGTTTCAGGCTCGTTCTTCATGTTTTAAGCTTCAGGCCCCGATCTCTTTGAGACGAATGGCCTGACGGGCCAGCAGCCGCTCGACATCGGCAATATCGGGTGCCGAGAGCTTGGCGCCCGGCTTGCGCAGAGTGGCGGATTTGATGACGCCGCGCTTGGCAAGCACATATTTGCGGGAGGCAAGCCCGATGCCCTGCTGCTGCTCATAGCGGGCGAGCGGCAGATAGGCGTCGAAGATCTCGTGGGCGCGATCCGGATTTCCGGCTGCATAGGCCGCGACGACGCCGACCATCATCTCAGGATAACAGAAGCCGGTCATGGCGCCATCGGCGCCCCGGCCCATCTCTTCAGGCAGAAAAAGCCCGCCATTGCCGCAGAGGATGGAGATGCGCCGCATGGCGCCGCTATCGCTGGCGGCGCGGAGCGCGGTGATTTTTGAAAGGCCCGGCCAGTCCTCGTGCTTGAGCATGACGCAATTTTGCATCTCGTTGACGATGCGCTCGATCACCTTGGGCGCAATCGTCACATTGGTGGTGAGCGGATAATCCTGGAGCACGAAGGGTGTCTCGCCGAGGGCCTCGCCGACCGACTGGTAAAAGGCGAAAGCCTGGTCGTCGGTCTTGACGGTCCAGGGCGGCGCGACCATGACGCCGGCCGCACCTTCGCCCATGACGGCTTCGGCAAGTTCGCGCATCGGAGCTAGTCCCGGCGCCGACACGCCGACAACGACGGGCAGCCGCCCGTCGAGGCGCTTCAGCACACGCTCGACCACCGTGCGCGATTCCTCGGCGGTCAGCTTCGGGGCCTCGCCGAGCTGGCCAAGCACCGTCAGGCCAGTGACGCCGGCGCCCTCGTAGAAATCGACCATGCTGTCGATGCTGCCGAGATCGAGCGCGCCGTCATCGGTGAACGGGGTTACGGCGATCACATAGACGCCCTTGGCATCTTCGGTCAGTCTGGCCATCGAGGCTCTCCAATTCAAGCGGCCGAAGAACAAAGGCCCCGGCATTTCGAACAATCCTTCCGGCAATCTATGCGGCCAATCGCTCGCCCGGCAAGCTTTTCGTAAGGGTGCCGGCGATCTCCGACGCCACACTCCTTGCCGACGCTCAGCCGTGTCTTTGCGGTTCCAATTGCATCGATTTGCGGGCATGGTCTCGCCCGATGAGCACAGATTCGTCCGACCTCTTTGGCGCGCTTTTCGACGCACCGCTCGCGAACCGAACGGTTCCCGTGCTGGTGCCGATGCCGGCGCCCAAACCCTATTCCTATTCGGTGCCTGAGGGCATGGCGGTCGAGCCCGGCTCGGTCGTGCAGGTGCCGCTCGGGCCGCGGCAGGTGATCGGCGTCGTCTGGGACGGCGGCGAGGATGGAGTGGACCCGAAGAAGCTCCGGCCGATCAGCCATGTCTTCGACTGCCCGCCGCTTACCCGGGAGATGCGCGATTTCATCGATTGGGTTGCGGCCTACACGCTCTCGCCGCCCGGCCTCGTCGCCCGTATGGCGCTGAGAGCCCCCAACGCCTTCGAGCCGGAGCCGATGGTGGAGGGGCTGAAATTCGTCGGCGGCGAACCGGAGCGGACGACGCCGGCGCGCGCCCGCGTGCTTGACACGGCTTCCGACGGTTTGTCCTGGACGCGCAGCGGCCTGGCGCATGCGGCGGGGGTCTCGACCAGCGTCGTCGACGGGCTGATCACGCTCGGCATTTTTGAGACGATATTCCTGCCGCCGCCGCCGGTCGTGGCGATACCGGATCCCGAATTTGCCGCCGCCCGCCTCGAAGGGCCGCAAAAAGAGGCGGCCGCGGAGATCGTTTCCGATGTCCGCAAGGGCGAATTTTCGGTGTCGCTGATCGACGGAGTGACCGGATCGGGCAAGACCGAGGTCTATTTCGAGGCGATCGCCGAGACGCTGAAACGCGGTAAGCAGGTGCTGATCCTGCTGCCGGAGATCGCGCTGACGGCCAGTTTCATGGAGCGCTTCCAGGATCGCTTCGGGGCAAAGCCGGCCGAATGGCATTCCGATCTGGCACCGCGCATGCGCGAAAAGGTCTGGCGCCAGGCGGTGACCGGCGAGGTCCGCGTCGTGGCCGGCGCCCGCTCGGCGCTCTTCCTGCCCTTCGAGGATCTCGGCTTGATCATCGTCGACGAGGAGCACGATCCCGCCTACAAGCAGGAGGACCGCGTCTTCTACAATGCCCGCGACATGGCCGTGGTGCGCGGCCGGATCGGCGATTTTCCCGTTGTCCTGGTGTCGGCGACGCCGTCGGTCGAAAGCCAGGTCAACGGACAGAGTGGGCGCTACAGCACCGTCCACCTGCCGACGCGTTTCGGCGACGCGGCGCTGCCGGACTTGCACCTCATCGATATGCGCCGCCACGCACCTGAGCGCGGCGGCTTCCTGTCGCCGGTCTTGATCCGGGCGATCGGCAAGACGGTGGAGAAACGCGAACAGGCGCTGCTCTTTCTCAACCGCCGCGGTTATGCGCCGCTGACGCTCTGCCGGGTCTGCGGCCATCGCTTCCAATGCCCGCAATGTTCGAGCTGGCTGGTCGAGCATCGCTTCCGCAAGCAGCTGCAATGCCATCAATGCGGCCATGCCGAGCGCACGCCGGAGGCATGCCCGGAATGCGGCACGCTCGACCACCTCGTTGCCTGCGGGCCGGGCGTCGAGCGTATCGCCGAGGAGGTAGAGCGGCATTTTCCGGAGGCGCGGACGATCGTTCTCTCCTCCGATATCATGGGCGGGGTGAAGCGGCTGCGGCTGGAGCTGGAGGCGATCGCCAAGGGCGAGGCCGATATCGTTATCGGCACCCAGCTCGTCGCCAAGGGACATAATTTTCCGCTGATGACGCTGGTCGGCATCGTCGACGCCGACCTCGGCCTTGCCAATGGCGATCCGCGCGCGGCCGAGCGCACCTTTCAGCTCCTGTCGCAGGTGACGGGCCGGGCCGGGCGCACCGGCCTCAAGAGCCATGGGCTGCTGCAGACTTACCAGCCGCAGCATCCCGTCATGCAGGCGATTGTCTCAGGCGATTCCGATGCCTTTTACGAGCGCGAGATCAGCGAACGCGAACGCGCTATATTGCCGCCCTTCGGCAGGCTCGCCTCGATCATCGTTTCGGCCGAAACCCGCCATGACGCGGAAAACCATGCGCGTGGCATGCGCAATGCAGCGCCGCAGGTATCCGGCATCTCGGTGCTCGGTCCGGCGGAAGCCCCGCTGGCGCTGGTGCGCGGGCGCCACCGCTTCCGCCTTTTGGTGCACGGCCGGCGCAACTCCGACATGCAGGGCTTTTTGCGGGCAATGCTGTCGCAATCGCCGAAGGAGCGCGGGTCTGTGCAGGTGCAGCTCGATATCGATCCGCAGAGTTTTCTCTAAAACGCCACGCCGCCATTTCCTCCCTTTCCGGCCCATGTCATAAAACACTGATTCTTCCGGGTGATTTGGGGCTAATGCATGGAGTTTTATTTTCCGACCGAGCTCGGCGAGCAACTCGCCTTTTGCTCCGCCGCCTTCACGGCGCTTGCCGGCTTCATCATGATGTTTGCACCGGGCCATAGCTTCCGTCTTCTCGGTCTGCAGGCGCAGGAGGGGCGGCCGGAGGGGTATGGGGAGGGGCGCTCGATGGGCGGTTTCTATCTCGGCTTTGGCTTGTCGGCGATCATGCTCGCCCAGGACTGGATTTACATGGCGCTCGGCGCCTCCTTTGCGATGGCGGCCTTTGCCCGTATTATCTCGATCCTGTCCGATAAGGGGAGTAGTCTCGTCAACTATTTACTCCTGGTTGTGCAAATTGCCTTGGCGGCGCTGCCGCTGCTTTATGTATTCGGCTTCACCCAGACATGACTCTCGCGACCGGCTAACGGCTTCCCCGGCCGGCTTCCAGGCCGTTGCGCAATTTTGCGAACAGAAATTCATGTGAAAGGCGTATTCGGGCATTACGCGTGTTGCGAGTCCGAACATCCTATGTTAGACGGACCCCGAATTTCGGAAGAAGCAAGAGGCTTCTCTTGTGGTTTCTGGGGGAAATCAAAACGAATTCAAGATCATAGGTTCGGC
>Ga0102593_1002257_pt1 | contig 15277 bp, 12 predicted proteins | sample AraplaCol_mMS_r2_2_FD_76862 | JGI IMG/M metagenome (GOLD analysis project Ga0102593, IMG submission 76862) | Arabidopsis root microbial communities from North Carolina, USA - plate scrape MF_Col_mMS_r2 (SPADES assembly) (version 2) | ecosystem: Host-associated > Plants > Roots > Endosphere...
GATCGCTGCGGTAACCCGCCGCGCCAGGCTGGTAACCACTCTAACTCACAACAAGGCCGTAACGGACAAGGTCTTGAAGGGCCTCAGTCCCCTACTCCGGCTATCAATGGATTCCAGCAACCTCTCAGCCAGTCCGGCTCGCAGTCGAGCCCAACCCGCCCGGCGCTCTCACCTGCCCCAGGATCTACGGGTTCGCAAAATGGACAACAGCGTCACCCGTTACAGAACGTGTCCTCTCCCTCTGGTGTGCTGAATGTGGGCTCCAACAACCCTCTGACCATGTACTTGAACCAGATGTCCGCCCAGCAGTCCCAGGATCAAGAGAACGGTCTCCGTGATCCCATGGCTCTGGCCGGTCTGCAAGCTCAATCTCAGGCACCGCAGCAATCTTTGTACAACAACCCCAGCAATGGCGACCTCTCTAATGGAAACATTGATTCCTCGCTGCACCAGCATAAGCAATCCACCAATGGCTACCTCAGCGTGGGATCTGGCTCTGGTCCTGGTCACCATGCTACTGCCAGCACTAGCAGTCTGAGCGTGCCTCGTGCCTCTCACTCTCGGGCCGTCAGCCTGCCCTCGTTCTCACAGGAGCCATTCGGACCCGTCTCTGGACAGAGCGGTCACATTCGCACCGGCACCACTCACCAGCCTCAGGGTAGCTTCTCTAGTTTCTCGTCAGCCCTTGGTGGACTGAACCATTCTGGATTCGGACTTGCTATCCAGAACGAGAACTCGCTACCTGGCTGGGCCGAAGAGGAGATTGGTGCCAAATGAAGCATATGAACCCCCTCGCTTCTTGAATATGCATAATTCGACTCATTTACCCTTGGGACACTCTTAATGGCATTTTCTCTTCTCTTTTTTTTTTTTTTTTTTTTTTTTCATTTATTTTTTTTTTTTTTTTTCCCTTTTTTTTTTTTTTTTTTTTTTTTTTTTTTGGCTCTTCTTTATTGCTTTTTCCCTTCTCTTTTTTTTTTTTTTTTTTTTTTTACACATATTTTATCTTGATTGTCACGCCATGTTTGCATTTGACTTCGTTTCTTGTAATGGTCTTAATATCTTGATTTTTTTTCTCTCTCTTTTTCTCACTCTTTGACATTCTCTTCAAACCCCCTTTCTTTTATTTTCCCCTTCTGATTTTGTTTTACCTCACCTTTTTGTGATTGTCTTGGATTACAACCCCTTGTGTTCAAGCATATCTCCACCGCCGATGACCCTTCTACTCCCTTTAATCCCTTCTTTGATTACCACTTTGTATTGCTAGCTGGCTATGTTCTGATTCTTTTTTTCCCCCTTCTCCTTTATCCTCCTTTTATCCTTTTGGGCTTGTGATTTCACTATCTTGAGAAATTGGTCCCTATTTGGTCTCCCTTGACCACTCTTCTCTTTTGGTTTCACTTTTTACCACTACTTTTACCTTTTTGGATGTTTCTGCCCTTATGCAGATTGAATTGGGTGGTACGATCCAGTTGAAAATACCCAGCCTTTGCTTGTCTGTCCCTGTTGGTTTGGGAGTAGTCGGCCTGCAGATGTGTAATTCCATAGTGGAAAGTTCCCGTGGGAAGAATGAATGAGTCGACGGAACGGTGGTCTACTCGTCTTGCAATGTACTCGAATATCATAAAATTAATCAATCATATCCATGAGCTTGAAATTAATTATTCCATCTCATAAATTCACTAAAACATTCCTTTTTATCTCATTTCTTAATTTTGCTCCATCCCATATCACGTGCCCCGACTTGACTCCTCTTGGGCTCGTCCATCTTCACCTTTTCCGTTCCCAAGCTTCTATACATTTCCACCATCAACTTCCAAAATGGCCCTTCCGCCGGAGCAGATCAATATCAAGCGGCGACGCGAAGAAGAGCCTGTCGAAACGTTGTGTATGTACATCCCATTGCTGAGCTGTTCTGCGGTTTTATTTTTTTTTTCTACCCCACGATCTACACCCCCACCAAGGTCTTGCAGCGTGAAGGAATTCGAAGAAAGAGGATGCATAAAATTCCATCATTTCGATCCCTCTCTATATAAAGCATTGAGATTCTACCACAATGGCCAATTCTCTAAATTAAATACATTTACGACCATCGAATCCCCATGACTAATATTCATTCCAGATATCCAATCCGCACTCCACCAAACGAAGCGCCGTTTCACAGATTTCGTATTCCAAAGGGTTCCCATAAAAGCGAGTGATCTGGAAAATGACACCTCGACTTCAGACCCATCGACACCATCTCACCCCGCGGCACAGAGACTTCTCCGCAGCCCACGCTCGGTGAGTAGCCTGCACGTGAACAGACGTACACCGCAACCCATCTCATCCACCGGAATCCCGCAAGTCCGAGCAACATCGCCAGGAGCAGAAATCCGCGCTGCACAGCGCCGCGCAGCGGAGCTGAAAGAAGCAGAGGAGAAGCGCAAGCGTGCTATAGATAAACCCATACCACAGTCTTCGTCTACATCCACGGCTTTGACAAAATCACCCAGCGATGCTGGTCAAGATGGCTCAAATCCAGTCTCGGGCTCTGAGTCCAGTACCGCGGCAACACCATCAAGTCGCGCGGCTTCAGTTCGTCGATTTCAAATTTCTAGAACGAGTTCTCCGGTCGCGGCGTTGGGATTGCGGAGTGCTAGTGGAATTCAGAAACGTCGTGCTGAAGGCTCACCTGGTGTTGCAGTTCTTGTTGAACAATTACAACGTACTCAGCACTCGCGAAAAGCGTCGATGGTTGCGGATTTAGTAGGACAACAAGCGAATTTCAATGAAAAGCAGGATATCGCTGCGAATGAGCTGGCTAAAGAACTCTCATCGACACCTGTTAAGCCGCGTAAAAGACCTGTTGTCAACCAGGCTGAGAAGAAATGGCGCGAGGAGAGGAAGACTGCTGTTTCTGCGGCGAAGCAACATCTTCTCTCTGAGACTTTGGAGAAATCTGCAAAGGCGCATTCGAGTCAGTCTTGGGATGAAGAGTCGGAGCGGTTGGCAAGGGAATTTGAAAAGGTTGCTTTGGAATTGGAGAATGATATGGAGCTTGATTCTCATGACGAGGTTGATGTTCGTTCTGGTCCTAGCCCTGTACCTGGTTCTGTGACGTCTCCTGCTCGTCAGCCAAAGGTGCAGGCGTCTAGGACTGATTATTCTCAGTTTGCCTCACCGACGGCTTCTTCTATGAAGTATCAGCCACGATTGCCGAAGGAGCCCCGGGCGACGGCTTCACGGCCCGAAGAGCCCGCGCAGAATGAGGTGGATGATCAGGCTGTGGATGAAAATGATGAGGATTACGTCTATGATGTATATATTCGGCGGCCTTTGGCTGAAACCGATATTCTTACGAACCCATTAGCTGAGCTCGAGTCGGATCAGCAAATGAAGGATCTGGAGGCATCCCGTGCTGGTGTGGGTATCATTGTTATTACAGCGGAGGATGAAGAGTACTGGGAAAATTTCATCGAAGATGACGAAGAAGAATGGGATAGCGAAGATGCAGATTCGAATGGTAAGCTTGATATTACGCTTTGGCATTCCCTTTATTCGCGACTATTGGCTAACTTGCTCCCTTTTCAGCCGAGAATAATCCTGCCAACGACTACCCGGACGAGGAACTCTCGTCATCAGATGAGGATGATGATCCCACTGCCATTTACGGGAAATACCGAAGCCATGGCGTATCTGACGACGAAGAGTTTGATATCGATGACTCTGGCAGTGAGAATGGTGCCCGCTACGGCTCTGCTTTTGGCTATCGACAACGCTATGGTGTACACGTGGATTCCGACGAGGAAAGCTATTGATTGGAGGTCTAATCAAAAAAGAAGTAGATTGGTGAAAGTACCCCCGAAAGCGTCGTGTATTGCCCAGCTTGTTGGCTGTGCTCGAGGGTGGCTTGGTTGTGATGGTGTGCAACGTGCAGCAATATGAACAAGGATTATTGAAGACTGATGCAACCCTGTCAAGGCTTTTTTCTTTCCTTTTCGTCTCGGCGCCATCCGTCCACCGCGATACTTCATTGCGATACTACCGGGCAATGAAGAGCTAGTCATTTCTGGCGCATGTCTCTTGCGTAAACGCCGTGGCTGCTGCGTGATCCTTGTCCGGCGTTAGTCATCGACCTAGAGTCCTTCCAATCTTGGATCTTCGGATTCTCTATTTCCTTGATATCGAGTCAACTTCGACCACGTTATAGACTACCCACCAATGCGATTTCTTTTGGAAGTGTTGGGATCATCAGTGTTTCGGGTTTGGTTCAATGACCCAATGACGTTGTCCTCGCCGTTCTCTGATCACCGGATCATCCCGTAACCAAGGACGCTTTGGGCCATCTTTTTTTCTCTCGCTGTCTATGCTCGAATATCGGAGATTTCATTAGCCTCGGGAACGACTGCGATGCTCATAGCCACCCATACCTTGTCTATCGTGGGGCTGGCAGCATGCGGGGTTATGTTGTCGGGTATTGTCGGTGCTGACAAGGAATGACGAGCCGTTTGATGCCAAGATGAAAGATTGAGGATCAAAGCTCAAAGAGACAAAGAAAGAAAGTTCATCTGGGTTGGGCTGGGTTCATGATGGGTGGAAAGATAATCTGCCGTGAAGACAGAAGCTTATCGTTTTAGGAGGGGAGGGGGTAAGCGGGAAGTGAAGCTCATACTGTAATAGCCTTTACTATGGATGTATACAACGCCGAGTTGAATAGACAAAGAGATACGATTAAAGAGATTTGACTTTGAAATCAACCAGCAAATGCCGATTATCCCCGCAAGTGCCGAAACAAACTTTCCTTGAACCAACAGTCTAAAATGAATCTTATTCGTAAAAAGGTCACCTTCCAAATGAGGCTTTAAATTATGAATATCTCCTGCAGCCCTTGAAACATTTGGCCCACCCACAGAAAACCTTGGACTTTCTTGAAAGAAAACTAAAAAAGATGAAAATCAACAACCTTAGACTGTTATTTGCCTGTCTTCCTCCTATGTACAAAGTAGACCGCGTACTTGTATTCCGAGGGTTTACTACGCATGCACAATGCAATCGATCTATCTAGCGATCCGAGCACGGGATGATTGAAGAGAGAAAGTTGCAGCGAGGTTTTAGTGTAAGTGCTTATTCTTATTAGCTATTAGCTATTAGCTATTATGTACAGGCCGAGTGGAGTGCACCGGTGAAAGTATAAGGGTAAGCAAGTAAGCTACATCGCGTCATCTAGACAGTAAAAGCGTACTTAGTGCTGATAGAACGATGTCTGTGTCTTCTACTAGTCTAGTAGAAGCATGAATAAGTGAGATATTAGTTGCAGTAGACTTGTCTGGACCAGATCAGCTCGTGTTCAAGGTTTTTTGTTTGCTCATGCGATATCTTTGCAGATATTATCTATGTATCCTGATTACCACGGGACACCATACTTTTATATAGTGCGTAGTTACATGTACGAACTTCACCCGTGTCTGCAGATAGATATATGCAATACTAGAATAGAATGATTGCACGTCTCCTATCAATATCTGCGTCATGTCGCTGCAGGAGAATAGTACTTCGTTTTGTTACCCCGGTAGACCCTGGAATAGTTACATTTCTCCAGGCAGAAGAATTCGCATCTATTAGTTTAAAACCCCTCCATCATGCCTTTCCATCTCCACACTAGATATGAGATGCAGAAATTTCTGAGCAAACAAGGCCAAAAATGAAACACTATGCAAAGCAACAAGTGTTGGGATGATGGTCCCGTCTCCGTGTACTCCGCTCTACACCGATGAGGTGCATATGCACTACATACTCAACGGAGATGAACGGATGTCGAACCCGCAATAATTGCCCAGTCATACCTTGACTGGCCTTTTCATCATTTTTGCTTACATAGTAGACTCGTCTTCTACAGCCTTGAGTTGAAAAAAAAATCGAAATTGGCCGCGTACGCAATCTCCAATAACCATCCACAGCCTCGATTCCACAATTTAATCGCTTCCGCACCGTGAAGAAGCAATCAGGGCTTAAGGCGTACATAGCACTAAACTTCGGCCGCATCTCGCGAATCGGACTAATTTAGTTACTGATCTGGCGGGCTACTATTCCTGCAGAGGGGGACTTAGTGCGAAGAAAAAAGCACTGGATGAGGCTCTGCTGTTTCGCGCTGGACGTATCAGCTTGGTGGATGTTGTCCACTTTTGATACTACTGCATTACTCCGTACTCCGTACACTGCTGCGACCTCGGCTTCTGCTAGATTATTTAGTTTGACGATGGTGATTTTCGATATGGAGTATAATTATGGAGTACAGGTATGGAGTACGGAGTAGTTGACGGTATGATACCTTGTTTGTACAGCACTAGTAAGAGATGAATGAAATTGATTAGAAATCCGTCTTTGGTGTCTTGACTTTAGTTCAATTGCTTTTACTAGTCAACTACCTCGGTAGTACTCTATAAGCTTCTTTTGTTCGCAGATTAGATATTGCAGTTGTTAATTGTTAACATTTCCTCAGTTAAGCTTGCTCACATCCATTGTACGAAGACATAAACCGTATTCTGTAAACCGTATTCTGCCCTAGCGGTTATTACAGTATCATGTACCGCTAATCCAATCCGTACGAAGATGCATAGCCGACGCAGCCTCGTACTTATCAACTGCCATTAAATCCACCAGCAAGATGTTGTCAGGCGGCGCCCCACGGAGATCAACAAGGGGGGTGAATACTCCGTACTCCGTCATGATCGTCTCAGACACGGTTTATCATGATCAGAGGTCCATAATGGCCTCATGAATTGTCTCTGCCGCCTACGGAGATCACCGAATCTATTGAAGTCTCCGCTTGGTGGACCGCGGGTAATTTTTAGGGGGTCCATTGGGGGGGAGGGGGCGAACCAGAGACTGTTTGAAAAAAAAAAAAAGAAAGAAACAATCTGGTCATTCAAAGAGTGTAAAAAGGCAAATTTTTGAACTCGTATTACAGTGGAGACATTTCTCGACCGCGGAGATTGGGCAGTTCGCTCCGTGAAGAATTCACGTATCGCCTACTTCTCTAGGAATAGCTGTTTTCTCTAGCACCTGTCATGAATCTTTTGAATTTTTGGTATTTCTTTCTGAGGAATATGCTAAGTTTTCAAATGCGAGGTGAAAGCCGAATGGCCGATACACAATCGTCAGATACGACATCCCATTCATGAAGTTTCTCAGTAAACTCCCCACGGGCCTTCTGTTACCTCAAATATATTATCTGAGACCTCTACGGAGTAATTTCTGCCTGTTATCTCCAACAGTGAGAGAGGGTGTGCATGTCCTCTCATGTCATCCATGCTAGCCTGACACTTACTGCTCGGCACCGACCCGGGTGACAGGCTCGCGGTGTGATAGTTGAAGCATTAGTTTTGGTTTGAATTCTGTCGTCAGTGCCTGTGTACATGCTGATTGGCCTCGAGATCAGATCAATATCCAAAATTCTCTACCTTGCACCGGATGTCCCAACGTTTCTCATCATGGAAGGTGGCCTCGGTCGCTCATGATAATGGATGTAGCCATTCACGTTTTATGGATCGCAGGTACTACGAACACAGTAATTTGCTTATCATATCCTCCTTCAAATTTCTGGTCTCTAGGAATGTGAAATCTCGGCTCGGTCGGAGTTGTTGAATATCAAACAAGCAAACAGTAATAAGCCGTCACTGGAACTGCAACCAAAAACCAACACAATGTAAGAGAGATCATTCGCTAGTTGAGTGTATCGCATTGCAGCGTCACAGATTCCACAGACCTCCCGATTAGCACACCTTTCCTTTTCATCTCATTGATTTGTTGAATTGCATAGCTTTACCTTGACCATTTTGGGCTTCATCTGCAGCCAACCCCCTCGTTCAAACCGCTCGTATGTCCTTGGCCTTACCTCAGGCCACCAATATCGAGATTCAGAAAAGGAAAGACCTTGTCAAAATTCAAGGCTGACCTGCAGAATCTCGGATCGTTGTTTCACAAAATCCCCGCCTTTGTTAATCGACAAATGGCGGACAGCAACTGCAACGGACCAAACAACGACCCTTGTACCCAGTTACTATTTACTTGTATCAAGTATAGAGCATGCAAGACTCAAATATGAGAGATGTTCTTAGTGTACGAACTTGTATCTACGGATATGAGTGGTGTGCAATGTAGCAAGAAAGGACTAGGCGAAGGCGCACTATTTGCAACATAGAGATCCTGCCAACGCCTCCGTGTGCCACCATTCTATTCTCAGATCATGAGATTGCAGGCAATTTCCACTGCAAGAAAACGGGAGAGCAGGAGGCCCGAGTGTTGGTCTCTAATTATTATTTAGTATCTTACGCGGTGTACTCTGTATGCAAGTACGGAGTATTTCAACCCGGTTCTATAGTTATATGGAGCACGGAGTAGTATGCTTTCTTGGTGCTAGTCAGGCCATCCTTGGCAAATTCTGGAAGTAAGCGGCAAACGATATATGTGCATAATATTCTCTGTTGAACGGAGTACGGAGTATGCATAGCAGTACAAACCCCGAGGCACTTCATCAATTATCCACAATTTGCAATTTCTGAAATGTGGCGGCAGTTAGTGGGGCGTGGAATAAGCCGATCATGGTTCATCTGACACCAAAAGCAAATAGTGTAGGTGCGGGTTAGCCTGGATGGGATAATCGTTCAAAGAGACTTGGGCTCGGAACCGTTGAATGGATCAAATACAGAGAATGAGTACCATATTATCTACTCCGTACTAGTATATACTATAGAGAGACTAAGATCAACCACTTAACTAGAGTAGTATTGCCGCATGCAGTACCACCACAGCCCCTTTCATAATGTTCATGAATCCTCATCATTGCCCCGATCCTTCAGCCCCAGCCGCGCAAGGAGATGACGATCTTGCACGAGCATCTAATTTAGCATATTTGGAAGAGTGAAATCGCCTCGTTGTGGTACCACTGTCACAGGTCATGATCTGAGCTTCTTCTATAATCATTTACAATCCACGTGTCCACCTACTGCCCTAACTTTACCTCTTCATATGAAAAAAGTCAGATCTTTTGTAAAATATGAAAATATGAGACTACAAACTCGTAGACTGCCATCTGCAAGTCATAATGTCATTGAAGAATTGACCGCATTCTTTAACTTTGCCTTTCGAAAAGAAGAAACAAAAGAAGGTCATTTTCACTTTTCAGCGGAGGTTTACTTGCGCGCTAGACACACGCCATTAGCGTAAGACAATAGCAGTGGCGTTAGAATATCCACTTCCTGGAGACTGGACCCCCTTTATCCTTCTCGCGAAACTCAATTATATTTTAAATCAGATGATGTGGTAATACAGATGCAGTGTAGACCTCGTGAGGCCAATATTGCCGAATAAGTACCGGCTTACCGTTGACTAGTACGACGCACATTAACCTTTTTCCAGAAAGAGTAAATGTGTGCGATAGCTCTACCCTCTTTATTTTTACACATTACATATTTGGCATACTACTACTCTATTTCTGTTCTTTGTTTTAACTCCTTCCGTATACGATCCGTGGCGAGTGTACTTTTGACACTATTATCCGGGTCATCAACCATTTCTTCATTCACCTTTCGAAACCTTTCATTTAGTGCGAAGATTTAGGTTCATCTGTGAAAGACCATTACCTCTTTAGAAGATTGACGGAATACGGGTTGGTCCAAGCTGAGCTCCGCCACCAGGCCGTGAAGAAGATCGTCCAAATAGGCGTCCAATGGCATTGGTTGAGAATGGGAAATTAGGTCCAAAGAAAAGCGGGAGGTTAGATCTTACTATGGAGTATGGGCGTACAGGCTCCGCAATCCCTTGCCTTAAGAAGAATCTTTGAAGCCAAGCAGAAATATGGGGGGGCCAGTCAAGGCCGAAAATTACCGGCCATACTCTACCGGTAATGCTTGTGTGCAATACTCCGTTGTTGACAATGGAAAACTCGTCCGGTCGCCGTAAGCACTTTGATTGGTAGTCTTGTCTCTGATATCAGCTGAAGGTCCTGTGGATCGCTTGAACTGTACTCCGGTAGAAAACAGTGGTCAAAGGGACCAGCATCTCTCTTACGTAGCCTTGTTTTGCTTGATATCGTAATTACTATTATTATTATTTTCAGGGCGTGGTTGAAGGGCTTTTTATTGTGTCGCTTATTACATGTGACATCCATTGCTACCGTTCTGGAAAACGTCGTGCAACTAAAACACGCTTTAAACTGACTTTTCTCCTTTCGAAGATCCTTCCAGAAGCTATTGAAGTCAGCAGGGCGTTGTGCATGAGCGAGATTCCATCTCGACATGTCCTGGCTAAGGCTGATTCAAGTTAGACACAGTCATAAGTGCGAGCTTAGGACGGTGATCAGACTCAACAAGTCTCATCTCGCGTCAAGACACCTACTTGGGCATTCTCCGCAATCCACATTATTCATGATGACCAATATCTCTCCAGTTAATCTACACAGCTTCGTAGCGTGCGTGGATATCGCTTGTGAACATGTATCGTACTATGTAGTGACTAAGGATAGCGACACGGCACATTAGCACCTTTCTGCACCGCTCATACGATGCTAATACAGCCAAACACCAAAGCTGAAGCAGATCATGTCTACTATATGCGTGTGTACTCCGTAAGGTTTCTGCAAGTCTACTTCGAGCAAAATCATAACTCATATCTTCAGCGATCGCTACAGAGTACTGGCTTCGGGATTCAAAGCTGCAGAGGAGCCACATGGCTCCGCCAGCCGACTACTCCGGAGAAAGAAAGAAGTGCGAAGTAATGACTCCACTGGGTGGAGTCAATACTGTATAACAGCAAATGGGGCTCCAGCCTTGTATATTACCGTTAACCCTGGCTACGCTGTATAGATTACAAGGTGATACATAACACAAAGCCACAGAGCGCTTCTGCACAACTGCAATGCGGCTGAAAATTTACAAAGCTATTGGCATAACATCGGGTCCGTTATTCGGCCGGTGTCTTTGCTCCACAGGAGGAGACTGGGCAATTAATGTCACTTCAAAATCGGTTAGCAATCAAAGCTGCCTTTACTGATTGGCTCTCAATACGAAGTAGTTAGGCTTGAATCGCCTCCAGTAGTTGTGGTGTCTTGGTGTGGACATCCATGGTGACTTTTTACATGTTACTTCGTATGATGTATATTGCGTTGTAGTGCATCGCAACGACCTTCCACACGCTTGTTGGCTCGGACTATTTCAGAATGCAAAAATGCAGGGCCCAACCGCGCGAACAGCTGGTCTGAATGTAAAAGGCAACTAGTATCAATCCTAACAATGATCAACAACATTATACCGTACTGTACAGAGCAGAGTAACGACCCTGTATGTAAATGCAGATGGCACAGTGTGGATCGCGTGTACCTGTATACAAGTAAGTAGATCTGTACCACAATAATACGACCAACTCACACTAACTCCAACACTAACCCTGATCTTCCAGGTAACCACGTTCTGGCCAAAGCTCAGACTCGCGGCAGATCAGTGTCCAGTGATAATCTACCCTAGTCAGTTAGCTAGTATTAGCTTCTTGTCGCAGCGCTTACACTCTAACGGCCACGCGTACTCTTCGACTTGACAGTTCGGCGCAGTTCGGGGACCCTCTAGCGTTCACAAGGCACCCTCTGCATTATGGAGTTATTCAGAGTGTCATTAAACAAAGAGCAAGAAGATGAGACGAAGATAAAGTCAGAGAATTGCATACTTCTTCCCAATCTTGTATCCCCGCAAAGCCCTTCAAATTTCCCACCTGAAACCCCCTGCCGTGTAATTTCGCACCCCGGTCTCGATCATGATGATCGTGATATGTAGTAGCATGTGCATCACCCCCCATCCTCTCCTTGTGGAGAAAGACTAAGACTACGCAGAATGGAAGAGGGGCTACGGAGTAAATATTAGCGCAGTTCGGCTGTGGCCCCTCCTCCAGCTCCTCATTCTAGGTCTAGGTCGTATCTCGCTTGTTTAAACCGGAGGACGCACTACTCCGTATGGAGACGATGGAGACATAGCTTCAAATTGACTGGGCCGGTCCCACTGATGCGCACGCCGTGCAGAGCGCAGTGACTGCGCAACAATTTCTACAGGGATTCAACGCATGCGGTGTGCACTGCAACGACAACTGACTGCAAAGAGTCATTTCTGTTGCGCGCGCGTTTTATTTTTCCGTTTCCAATTTTGGACTGGTCATTGATTTGTTCCTGGTGGTTACTGTGATTTGCGCATTAACTCCGTATCTCGCCTGCGTTTCGTATACTAGGAAATAGTCAGAATTCTTCCGGTCAAGAGTTCACAATGCAGTTCAATTCTATGATTACAACTTATTCTATTTCCAACTGAAACATTTCAGCATTTTCAACGATGTAGCTAGCACTTGGTGTACAATCCATATGCCCGTATACAGGGGGAAAAGTACATAACCACTGCACTATTGCGTATCCGAGAAATACATACAAACCATGAGCTGTTGGTGCTAGTAATATTACGAACCTTTGCAGACGGCGGCTATCGCTAGTGGATGGCTCGGGCAAACATGGCGTCGACCATAGCGTCGTGACAAGGTTGGAGGACACAGCCTGTGTGAGGCGTACATGTAACCATCTCCGCCCTTACCTAGTCGAGCCAAATGCAGAGGTAAAGGATTCCAAATCCTTGCCATGCATGGTGATCGAGGGCCAAGGAGTTATCCAGATAGCATTATTCCAAGGTTGATATGTCGATATGAGGAAAATGAAGACGCGGATCGGATCCTCGAGAACAAAGAGAATCAACTAGCGCAAGAAATCGACTGAATGGATGAAACGGGAAGAAAAGGGATCGATCAACGAGAATCGACATATTTGCTTCTTCTTTTTTTTTCTTTTTCTTTTTCTTTTTTTTTTGTCTTTGCCCCTGTGGCTTTCAGCCCATCACGAAATCGCATGAGGCTACTGAGCTGGGATTGGTTGACAGCTAGTAAATAATGGGGATTTTGCTTCATTATGGCTGGCTCGCTGCCACGTTGGACCCTGGTCATCTGTAGCTTCTGGGCAATGACTGGCCGTTAGATAAGCTAGGATCGGGAGGCAACATGCACGACATGACTCGCTACAATCGGTGAATGCGACGATAAGACTGGGGGGTCTTTCGCCGGAGTGGCTGGGAGTAATTTGCGAGATGAGTCGTTCCAGAAAACTACATTCTCCTTTCCCCAGTTGCCAAACCCCTGAAATGTGAATAGTAATGTAATGGTCTCTTACCATGGATCGAACTAGCCATCATGTTCGCATCTTCCGCGGAGAATTACAGGATTCATCCGAGCAATGGAGGGAGCTAAATGGAGAAAAAGTGTGGATGGAATGAGGGCCGTGCAGGCTCCGAGGGCCCGCGCTTCACGTGATTGGTGGTAGCTGCGGCTACGCGACTAACGCCGGATCGAAGATGGTGATTGGCATGGGGAAATTGGAATTGCATTAGATGGACCCTCTTTGAGGAGATGAAAAAGGGAGGAGAAGGGGATGAGGAGGGGAAAAGACGGGTTTAGCCCCGGGGCTTGTTGATCTGATCTGCACGGAACCGGGACCAGTTTCTACGTAGTACACAAGCCGTGCAGACAAAGAAAAATTAATAATAAACCAAAAAAAGTAGTGCACTAGATTGAGCACCCTAGTTAAAAAAAAGAGAGAATGGAGAATGTACATATTCTGTAATATGTACGGAGTATCTAAGGGGAAAAAGGATTGCGTTGCCACCCTTGTTCAATGTGGATGCAAGTGCTGGAAGTGCGCGGTTATGAGACATCACTCGTTGGCGAGAACAACCTAACTTTACTAGACTGACTCCATTGTACTTCTAACATTCGGTGGATTGAAGTAGATGATATTTTGGTCCTTGTTTAGTACTACTTGAGTAAGTATCCCGTGTTGTGTTGTGTTGTCTACCTTTATAGATACAAATCAGGTCATGACTATACCTGCCAAAGTGTATGCCAAAGTGTACTATGTATAAGAGTAATTCTCTTCCGTGAAGAAAATCTGGTAGCCGTTGTGGCCACTGCAGGCGATCGGCAAGGCTGATCACAGTTTGACATCACAAGGCTCCTACTTGAAGTAGACCATGCTCGGTTGATCCGGGTGGAGTATGCATCGCAGCGTTTCTCGAGTGGAGAGGTCTGAACGGACGCATGCACCATGATGGAAAGAGACCGGGCAAGGCCGGTGGACATCTGATGTCTACTCCCAAAGCGCAATATCCCCCGCGTTGGTTCAAGAAATCCTGTAACTACTTGTACATGGCCCCGAATGAAGACCCTGGGAACCATGGTTCGCTTGATCTCGGGGGGCTGAAGCATCCACCCTTTTTTTTCCCGGAGTATACGGAGATATTGCGAAAGCTTTCAATAGATCTAAGAAATCTCGGAGGTTCCGAACGTCCATTCTAAATTCTAGTAGTTATTCTCAACAAGAACACAAAGAGGAAATTATCTTGAATATGACCAGACAGCTAATGTAGCAAGTTATCCAACACTTCTCTGCAAGATGTGCTGGTTCCCCCCTCCCTCCATCAGCGCCAATTTGAGTCCGCATTAGCCCTTCTTTCTCATTCGTCTGCTGGTCCCAGGGCCACGGCGGGCGTCGCAACCAGGTGACGGCCGTTCTTCCAATAGACGCCGCGCGTTTGTGTTGGTTTTTTGTGACTTGCTCTTTCCAACCTTCTTCCCCTGTGCATTCTTGCTGCCCAGCATCATCCAGTCTGGCACTACTCCTTAGGTCGGATCTCATCCGGTCTTCAAACGTTCTGGGTCAGGGCGTCTACCCACTTTTTTTTTTTTTCCTTTACAGTTGTACGTCCGCACTTACGCCCGCTCACATGAAGGGACCCCATGAGAGGCAAAGTCCCATTACAGATATTGCGCGACTTCGAGATCCATCTAAAACAGAAAATGCACGCGAGCGCCGGACCTCCCTGATTCTGCATGATAATCTCTTGTATCGCGTAGGATTGGCTGACAATGTCTTGCCCAACATTGCCTTGGCATTTGGCGGATTAGCAAGTATTAGGATACGCGTGCGCTTGCACGCAATGGCACATTCAACAAAGTGATAAACTCATCAATACAGTACTATGTAGGAATATCATGGAAATAGATCGACTCCTTTAAAAAGCAAAATGTCAGATATCCGCCTGAGCATTTGACTTTTGAGCCGTACATTACTGACAGCTCGAGCTTGCTCGCCGAGCGTCTCCACAATTTGTCATATCAGAACTTACCATAAATGGTCAGAGGTATTGTAAAAAAACAAAAAAAA